>Ga0315296_10000705_pt1 | contig 30087 bp, 25 predicted proteins | sample YL17G14_18_MG_FD_203921 | JGI IMG/M metagenome (GOLD analysis project Ga0315296, IMG submission 203921) | Sediment microbial communities from Yellowstone Lake, YNP, Wyoming, USA - YL17G14_18 | ecosystem: Environmental > Aquatic > Freshwater > Lake > Sediment | place: USA: Wyoming | collected... | reverse complement strand
ATCGGCCACGACCACGTAGTCGGGAAACAGCCCATTCCTCATGAGATATCCTCTAAGGTAGCCAGCACCCTTCTCTCCTCCAAGCTCCTCGTCGCCGCTCACCGCAATCATCACCGTACAAGGAGGATCTGACTTGCTCAGCTTCTCTGCAAGAAGAAGCAAGGACACGATGTTGCCTTTGTCATCGCATGATCCCCTACCATAGGCTCTGTCGCCTTCGACAGCGAGAGCGAACGGATTGGTCTTCCATCGTTCACCAACTGGAACGACATCAAAGTGGGCTAGGAACAAAATCTTGAAGGCACCATATCCCTTCCGAGCAAGAGTCGTCCAGACTCCATCTGATTCGAGAGTCTCAGTAGTGAAACCGAGAGCCTCAAACCTCTCTTTGATGTACCGTGGACATTCTGCTGTTGGTCGCTTGCCTGCCCTCGGATCGTTTACAGTGTCTATAGAAACCAGTCGTTCGAGCTCTCGACGCGCATCCATAGTAATCCCACCGGAATCCAGCGATTGCGAGTCTAAAAGCTATCCGATTGCCAGTGGAAGTCCTTGGAACAAACCGAAGATTACGATGCTTCGGGCAGAAAAGAAAGAGCAATTGAGTGGCGCTCGTAAGAACGTCGCTCAATTTCTGTGCTCTAAGTTTTCTTGTAGACGTACCTAGCCCACGAAGCCGTACTGGGCATCTCTGCGGGCATCTTCTTACGCTTGCGTATTTCTATGATTCTCTCCTGCTGCAGATTCGTCGGTAAGGGGTCGAAGCCCCTGAACTCGTAGCCAAAGAAGCTCCTACCAGAGGTCGCGCTTCTAAACTCATCCGCGATACCTATTGTCTCAACAGTCGGGAGCATGCCCTTCACAGTGACTGTGTCTTCCTCCGCCTCTATGGTGATTATCTGTCCCCTGTGTCCCGTGAGTACCTTGATAACCGCACCTTGGGTGTCCGTTGGAGTTTTTATGTCAACGTCTAGAACTGGTTCATACAGGGACGGACCAGCAGTCAAGAAGCTCATGTTGATCGCAGCAGCTGTCATTGTGGTAACTTCAGTGAAACCCGTATGCGCAGGATCATTGTGGACAGTCGCATCAGTCACTACAACCTTGACTCCCATCACTGGTTCGTGCGCTAGAGGACCGGAGTCGCAGAACTCTCTGAATGTGGTCTGAACGTACGGGAGTATTCTATCAAATCTCTGTACACCAGACATCGCATCGACCAAGAGACAAGACTCATAGACGTCGAGTATCTTCTTGGCTTCTTTCGAATCCCAATGCGCTTCCTCACGCAGAATCGGCCCGACATCCTGAGCCTTCATGTCTGTAGCTATCCTCTTCTTTCGGAAAAGCTCGAGGGTGGCCTCGTCAAGGGGCTCAACGTAGACCCTGAGTCTGTTGTGGCCGTTGGGAGACTTGGTGTGAAACTGGGCACCACGGTTTGATATCTTCTCTCGGTACACTATGACGGGGTCGGATATCTTGATCTTGACCTGTTCGTTGATTCTTCCGGTTAGTATCTCAATCTGTAATGGATCGATTCCATCAAGCCTGTACTCACCGGATTCCTTGTCGCGGTGGAATCGCGCTGTTGGATCCGCCATAATCCACTTTGAAACAACTTCGTCGAGTTTCGCTACCTCTTGGGGATCAACTGGTTTGATACTGCGGCTCACGACTGGCTCGCTCGCATATTGTATTGCTTCGAACGGCTTCATGTCTGAGCCAGCCTCAACGAATGTTTCGCCAGACGGACACATGAACCCGAAAACCGAGAACAGGTTCCCTGCAGGCACTTCGTCAATATCAAGCATGTCCGTAATCTCTTGGACACCAAGACGTTTTACCGTGGCCTTCTCTCTTCTGTTAACTAGGAATATCTCTTGGCCCGCCTTGAGGGTACCAGAAAAAACACGTCCAATCAGCGTCGGTCTCTTGCTCTTGGGGTCAACGTATATCTTGGTTATCATACCCAACACTGGACCATTAGGGTCACAGTTCAAGAGTGCTTGGCCCTGGGGGCTGCTAAGGTCACCCTTCCAAATCCTGGGAATCTTGTATCTCTGTGCCTCCTTTGGATTTGGCAGATGATGAACAATCATCTCAAGAAGAGCATCATCGAGTGGCAGGTTTTCACGGAGCCAATCGCCTTGGCCCTGCTGATACTTCTCAAAGACAACTATGGGCTTTATCCCCTTCTTGTCCAAGGTTCTCATAGTGAATGCCCAACCTGTCTTCGCGCTTCCGACTGCTACACTGCCATCTTGGAAGCTGACCTTCCAATCCTTAGCAAACTCGGGGGGAACGACCTTCGCGATGAGTTCGTTGACCTTCTTGATTATTGCATCGATACGTTCGTAAACCTTCGCTGGCGGCAACTTGAGCTCATTAATGAGTCGGTCAACCTTGTTTACAAAGAGCACCGGCTTGCAGCCCTCTCCACCAACGGAGAGTCGTATGTTGGTCTCGGTTTGAGTGCGAACGCCTTCCAAGGCGTCGACCAGGATGACTACTCCATCGCTGGCACGCAGCGCACGGGAGACTTCACCAGTGAATGATAAGTGGCCCGGCGTATCTGAAAGCTGTATCAGGTACTCCTCTCCGTCGACCTCACAATCGAGCAGAACCACGGACGTAAAGATCGTGATGCCACGTTGCTGCTCTTCCCAATCGCTGTCAGTCATCAACACTTGTCCAGCAGCTGCATCGCTCATTAGACCGGCATGGCGTAGCAGATAATCGCTGGTTGTTGTCTTGCCATGATCAACATGAGCACTGATAGACACGATTCTCTTGTGTGGATAGTCGTCAGACTTTATGAGTGCCCTGATTGCATCCGGGTCTTTTATTTTGACCATTCTACTCACTCTCTAAAGACTGTCAATTCCGAAACCAAACAATCGGTGCGAGAAAACTCGGCCGAGTCGCCGATAACCTCATCACTGACTTTGGCGACCTCTCTTCGCTGCTCATAAAAGCCTATCGTCTTGACAATTTACCGGGTAGCAATCGCTACCAATCTATCTGACTTGACTGTGTAAGGCATTCGAGGAAGCTTGTTCTGGCCATAGAGCTCAATCTTCGTGAAGCCCACTTCCTCAAGTAGTGATCGTATCTCGGGTGCAGTGTACATCCGAATGTCATTGTTTGCCAGCGCGTCTTGGCTTGCGAGAACCACAACTCCCGCATCTACATCGATGAACGTTGCAGGACGACCCCTGAGCACACCGGCAGGAGCGTCAAAAACGTGTGGCTCACTAAGCAGATAACCACCCTCAAGCTTTGTCCAAGTTCTCTGGAACACGGGCAGATTGTATGGATTCATCAAGTCAAGCAAGACGGAGCCACCATCGACAAGCGCTCGGTAAGATTCGTGCAGGACGCGTTTGTTCTCCTCGTGATTGAAAAAGCCAAAGCTGTGACTAAGCATGACCGCTGCATTGAACCGCTGGTCATAGCTCATGTCTCGCATGTCACCTTGATAGAAATCTACCGTGACTCCTTCCTGCCTCGCTCGTTCCTGCGCGACTCTTATCAGACTCCTGGCGAGATCGAATCCAGTTACGTCGATTCCATGTTTAGCAAAATCAATGCTTTGGTCTCCTGCACCGGAGGCGATGTCCAAGAGCTTGTCGCCAGGATGAAGATGCAGTACTTCGATACAGAAATCAGCAACCATCTTGTCATACTGCTCGATACCCTGCAGTGTAGACCGATACCTCACGCGGAATATCTCGGCCCAGAAGTCCTCCCAGCCGCGCTCGACCTGTTCCATCATTCACACATCCAGCTAGACCCCTCAAGTGCGAATGATATGAAGCTTATCATGATCCCAAGGATGCCGGGGTCAAGAAACGCGGCAGACCGAATAGGCGAGTCCTGCGGCTGCCAAGCTTGAGACAAGAACATGACTTCTGCTGCCCGCAGTTCTCCAAGGAAAGAAAAATAGAGTGGAGGCGACCCGCCCCCTGTCGATCTCCGCCGGGAGGGACGCAGAATACGACAACAGGACACTCGCATGAAGACCATGCAACTGCGGGTCTAAATCTCCGATTATTCAATCACATAACTGCCTATAAATGTATAGTTCCTAGAAGAGATGCGCCGGGTCCAGCAAGAATCATCAAACCGTTCTGTTTTTGGAAAAGCTCAATAGTAATTGGCAAGAATCGCCGTTCTATGATGCCTGGCCTATCCCGAAATCTAAAATCGCTCTTCTGTCGGGCTATATCGAACGGAAGACCGAATTGAGTACGTCTGAGCAGACCGGATGGTAGCCCCGCGAGGATGTTCGCGTTGTGGACGAATCCTGCAACTTTTCGAACCTCGGTCAAGAGCTCCAGAGGCTCCTATGCTGGACCACTACACCACGGGGCTACTGCAAGAAACAACGGACTGCCCTTTTCGGGGTCCGGTCTCGGGGCTCCTCTGGTTTCTTTAATTACCTTTTCGGTGTTGCTTGACAAGAAAGGGGCGCATATGCCATAAGATAAGCAACTACATCGGCATTCCAGATGATTAATTAGCCCTCTCTGCGACCAGAATACAGCGACCGACAAATGCCATACTGGCAAGAACTAACCCACAAGCAGTTCATCAAGGCCTGTCACGAGACCGAGATTGCACTCTTGGTGGCCGGTGCGCTCGAGGCGCACGGAGATCATCTTCCTCTAGGTTCGGATATCCTGCTCCCGAGCTATCTTGCCGACATCGCTGCCACCAGAACAAAAGTGCTGGTGCTGCCACCAATCCCCTTTGGGGAAAGCTGGACGTTTGATGAGTTCGAGGGCACTGTCTCTGTAAATCCTTCGACTCTGGTCGACTATTACAGTGAAGTAATGGAGTCAGTCTTCAAACACGGCTTCAGATACATCATTGCGCTCAATGGACATGGCGGCAACTCCTCTTTGCTTCAGCTTGCAGCGAGGAAGTCCACAATGGAGGGCGAACGCGCCGTCATAGTGGTGAACTGGTGGACAGACCTCGGCAAGGAAGTAAGACAGAAGCTGCTAGAATCACCCGAAGGTCATGCCGCCGAGGACGAAACATCGGAGATGATGCATGTGCGGCCAGACCTAGTAGACATCTCATCGTACAAGATCTCGAATGTCAAAGTGAAGTATGCCATCGTATCGGCTAGGTACAGAGGAGAGCTTTTCCCATCAGCAGTCCGTGGAGATCCGACAAGAGCGACTCGCGAGAAAGGACATCGATTCATGGAAGAAGCTGCCAAAGAACTGCTCGAACTCATAAGTCAACTTGAGAAAGGCCAGATTCCCATGACGAGGGAATAGCGGCCGACTTAAGAACTCTAGATTCCAACCTTGAAAATGAGTGCGTCCCTTAGAATTCTCTGGAACATCCTCAACAGGTTTGTCCCCACCGTGGCAACAGTCCCGAACACAGGATAACCATCAAGGTCCAACATAGAGACCATATAGTCGACAGGCAGGGCGTTTGGTACATCTCTCTTGTTTAGTGCCACGACTATGGGGAGAGTTGCCATTCTGTCTGTGCCCAAGGCCATGCGCAGCTCACCAATCGACGCCAGATTCTCGTTCATCTGCTCAGGTGTGCTGTCGGCCATGAGAATGAGTCCGTCAGCGTCCCTCAGGACAGAAATCCGGTTGCTCGCATGGCGTCTCTGGCCAGCGACGGTAAACACGTCGAACACGATTCTCTCGCTCGCAGAGATAGGAACGAAATCGAAGAAGGTTGTTCGGCCCAGTTCATCGCCGATTTCCACGATTCGACCCTTCGCGAGAGACCTAACATTCGCAAAGAGCCAGCGCAGCGCCGTGGTCTTCCCCGAGAGAGAAGGACCGTAGAAGACTATCTTGATGTGTATCCTTCCCTTCTCGTCTCTCTTCAGGACCCTGCCCGGCACAATCTCCGCGGGATCCTGGGGTCGTATGTCAGCAGCACGCGCAAGGCTCTTTGTCGTCGTAGGATCAAACATGAACCCCTCGGAGGAAGCAACCAACGTGCCCATGGGTGCAGGAGACTTCCTTTCTTTTCCTGACTGGGACCTGACTGACTTATGCGGTACTTCAACTGAGGGCTTTTCGCCTACGACCAATGGTTCTGCTGCCGCGTTTCCCACCTGCGAAGGCTTTCGGCTTCTGTGCCTCCTGAAACGCGCGGCCAGCCTGTGAAGTACCGACAAGCCGCTCTCCGTTTCCTACCCGGCGCTGGCAAGTCTTAAACTTTGGGGGGATTGCCTTTTGCAGTGAGCTTTATCTGAGGCAGGCAGCGTAGCCGGATTCAATGCCCGAGAGAATAGAACCAAGTTTCATAGCCACTTACTTCCCCACGCTGGCAGAAATGACCTATCTGAACAATGCTTCGACCGGCATCCCGCCCGCCACGACGATTCAAGCCATGAAGGACCATCTTGATGGCATAGCACATGCTGCGGTCGACTTTGAGCGGATTCTGGAGACTCTAAGGACAGCGAGAAGTCTCTTATCCAGAGTGCTAGGGGGTGCAGAGACTCAGTACGGATTGGTCCCAAGCACGTCCGAAGGTATCAATGTCTTTGCTCACGGTATTGGCTATCCCAAGGGTTCCAACATTGTGCTCTGCGACCTAGAGTTCCCTGCAAACTACGTCCCTTGGCAGAATGCCGCTAGAATATACGGTGCAGAACTCAGAGTCGTGAAATCGCGAAATGGTGCAGCGACCATAGACAGCTTCAAGGAGAAAATCGATGACAACACCAAAGTCGTGGCCGTAAGCCAAGTCCAATTCGCTACTGGATTCAGGACACAGCTGAAGGAACTGGCTCACATTGTGCATGAAGCAGGCGGCTACCTGTTTACAGATATAATCCAAGCAGCAGGATGTGTCAACACTGACTTGGTGAAAGAAGAAGTTGACTTTGCTGCGGCCCAAGCCGCCAAGTGGCTGCTTGGCCCTGTTGGAGCTGGATTTGTTTACATCAAGAAGAGCATCATCGATGAAATAAAGCCTAGGTTCCTAGGCTGGTGGGGAGTTAAGAATATGGAAGACTTCGCCTACTCGGACAGAGAGCCCCTGCCAGACGCCAGCAAGTTTGAGGTTGGGTCGGCAGCTGTCATTGCCTACGTCGGATTGATTGAATCTCTAAAGGTTCTGCTGAAGCTGCCTGCCAATAGTAGGGAGAAAGTCGCATTCGACAATGCAGGTTACCTTCGGAAGAGATTATCGGAGTCTGGGATAGATTACTACGACTTTGGTCCGAAGAACAACTCTGCAATCGTATCGTGTGCACCGGCAGATGTGGAAAAGCTCGAGGCGAAGCTGCTGAAGGAGAAGATTCACTGCTCAATACGCAATGGTAGGCTGCGAGTGTCCCCTCACTTCTACAACACGCAAGCGGAAATAGACAAGCTTGTCGAGCACCTCCGGTGATAGAGTGTGTTCGAAAGAATCTTGGGTCCAGTCCATTTTCTCGAAAGCAGATCGTTTGACAGCAATATTATCTACATCGACGGCGGAGACCTCCAAGTTCTTGTTGACACGGGAACTGGTCTCAATGCGGCCGAGCTGGATAAGAATCTGAGGAGATTGGGCACCAGTGCAGAGAAGATTACTGACATCGTTCTTACGCACAGCCACATCGATCACATAGGTGGCGTCATCCCGATTCTTGAATCCGCATCTCCAAGAATCCACCTTCATAAGGAAGAGGCAGAACGAATCAATTCGGGAGACATGGAGCTGACTCTCGCAAACACGTTTGGTGCAGAATTGCCTTTGATAAGAATCGATAACGCTCTAGACGAGGGACAGGTCCTTAGCTTCGGCGACGTGAATCTGGAGGTGTATCATACTCCCGGTCATTCCATCGGCAGCATTTGCCTATATGCAGAGGATTTGAAACTGATGCTCACTGGCGACACCATGTTTCCTGAAGGTAGCTTTGGACGAGTGGATTTTCCCACGGGAGATTCATCGAAGCTGGTAGAGTCGCTAAGGAGAATCTCACAGTTGGATTTTGACATTGCCCTACCGGGTCACATGTGGGCGATAAAGCAAGATGGAAACAAATCCGCCCGCATGTCTTACGAGATGGCTCGGAGTTGGTTCACGAGCTAGACGTGACTTCAGGAATCTCCTCGAAGCTAACACTGTCTGCGGAGCTGCGGGATCCCGAGCCTCGGAGGTATTCTGACTCTAGAGCCTTCACCAAGGCGTATACTGACTCGCTTACTGGTGTCTCGATGCCAAATTGCTGAGCTAGGCGAATAACCTCTCCAGTGATGGAGTCAATCTCTGTGCGCTTCTTTGCCCGGATATCCTGGAGCATTGAGTTGATGTTTCCTCCTGTGGCCTTTGCTGTGCCCAGAGTATAGCGAATGGGATCCTTGGTAGTGAGATTAACTTTCAGCGCCTCTGCTACCTTGGCGGCCTCCTTCACCAGACGAAGAACAAGCCCTCGGAGGGCCTTGTTATTGTATATCTTGCCATTAGTCAGGCCCGTCAAAGCGCCCACGGGGTTCACAGCGCAGTTGACAATCGTCTTCGTCCACACAACTCCGTCTATGTTTTCGCTTGTCTCTGTTTCAAAACCTGCATTCCTCAGCATTACGCCAATTCGTTCGACCATCTCAATATTCACGGGATGATGCGAACCAATCTCGGTAAGGCCTTGGCCAGTGACCGTCACCTCCCCAGGAGCAGTCACCAGAGCACCCATGCAGGTCGTAGCTCTCAACACTCGAGTTGTGGACAACGCCTTCTCCACTTCCTCCTCGGTGCCCAAACCATTCTGTAGAACGATTATGTATGCGCCACCCTTTGCAAGATGGCGAACCCTAGAAGCAGCGGTGAGCGTGTCATACGTCTTAGTAGTTATGAAAACAATATCCGCCTTAGTGACTTGTCGAGGATCATCAGTGGCATCCAGATGAATAGTGCGGTCGCCTAGAACTCCTTTGAGCTTCAGACCACTCGCACGTATGGCTTCAACATGGGGTCTTCTGCCCACGAGAATCACTTCTGAATTGCCAGCGAGACAGAGCATTCCTCCGTACAGACTCCCAATCGCACCTGCTCCCATCACTACTATCTTCAATGTATGATTCCTCCTTCTTGAGCCACCACAAGAGCAGACTTCGCATTCCGAGCCTCTGACTCGAGATGCTCTATGATCAAGCGGATAGACTCACTCAAGTTGACTCCGTTATCAAAACGGGAAGCTCTTGACCTCAGATCCTCTTCTGATGCATCTTTCATTTCCCGAGCATAGTCTATCATTAACGGCAAAACGCGTACGATATTGTCTACAACTGTAATGCTTGCGTGTTGTGCGGTTCGACTCATCGGATTAAGATCGATGGCGATAACGATTTTCCCCAAAGCCCTGAGGGCTTCTGTTCGATCGCCGTCCTCGAGAGGCACCAACACGGTATCAGCCTTGGCTATGCCATCTGAGTCTACCTTCCTGCGATTACTGCTCAGCTCCGGTATCGTGGTAGACGGGCGATCGTGAGTCCCAAGGACCTTCTTGGCCCCGGCTTTCTTAAGAGCTCTGAGAATAGCGTCTTCACGTTCCCGTGTATAATAGAATAGATTGATTTCAAGAGGCGCATCAATGAGTTCAGAGAGAGTCACCAGTTCTTTCGCAGCCAATGCACATGCATTCCCATTCACACTGATTATGGGACGATTCGCCGAAAGGAGAGCAGCGACTGCGGCGCGGGCCGCTTTCCGGGCCTGCTCTGTAGTCTTCTCTCCAGTCAAGTAGTCGAATGCTTCTCCTCGGCCATGGGCAAGAAGACCAGCTGTTGCCACAATGTGTTCGTCATGCCCATCAATGACTCGCTCTCTTATCTCAAGCGAGACTTTGCGCGGGTGATCGGGCGGGACAACCGTGCTTTTCATGGTATCAGATGGCCCCCTTTTGTGGCGATGGTAGTGACCACGATCTCTTGGGTCTCCCACTGCAGCGAAAGAATGTCTCTCGCATCAGTGTTGTTGTCTTTGTCACAGAAGCAGAATACAGAGTCACCCAGCATAACCATTCCTGATTGGTCTAGCCCAGCGGAGTCCAATCGATTCAATGTCGACCTTACTCGGTCCGTCGCAAGACCAGTTGCATCTGCAAAGCGGCGTGAGCAGTTGACGAAGTTTGTAATAGATAAATTCGCCTTCATCGCCTCAATGAGGTCTTCGGCCACACGATTGATTCTTTCACGCCATGAAGCATCAACCAACGCCGCTCTTTTCGGCTTGAGCCCTGTGCCGCCGGACAGCACGACTTGCATCGACTTATTGTAGGGCACGTGAACAATCTTGCCTATGCCAGGTGCACCAGGCGCCACACGAACCTCAACGCCACCCTCGAATTGACCTATAACGTCGCCGAGCCCTGTGTGGTTCAGGACATCAGCAGAGTGAGCAAAGCCTGCCGCCTTCACGGGAGTCATTCTAGCATCGAGTATCTTTCCAAGTGCAAGGGCAGTCCCTAGGGCGCCTGCCCCAGAGGCACCAAATCCCACACCGATTGGAAGGTGGGATTCGTGCTCGACATGTGCCGCAAATGTACGACGGTGGTTTTCTGCCATTGTTCGCACGACCGTAGTCGTTACTGGCGCTTCCATGGGCTGTCTGTTGTACTCGACCCTCGTCTCCAGCGAGCTGCTCTCTTCTATTGTCACACTCGTTGTTGTCCCTATTGACACTGAGAAGCCTGCACCCGTGGACCCGCGGTGAAGCGGATCAGCTGCATCATCATGGATTCTAAACAACCCAGTTATGTGCCCTGGCACGAAGGCTCGGGCGCTCACTGTCCGCGAGTTCGAGGTGCGGTTCACAATAACAGACTGAAAGCGCTCTGTATAAGTGTATACTATACATACAAAGGCCCATACATATTGTATATGTATTCTGCTGGAAACTGGAAAACAGGTATTGCCCTGGCATCAACTGGTTAGGCTTTCTCCAAGGGGACAAGGCTTGAGTACTGTTTGATCCTCGGGTCAGAAGAGCGACGTGCAGGGTAGGCCCATCGGGCATCAATGTCTCTCCCGCTGAGGTCGTATACTGTGAAAGAACCTGATGACCAAGTAAGAGGGCTGAAGCCGAGGAGCAATGTCTGGGTTCGCCAGCTCGTTACGACCAAGTGCCTGTTCATCCCGGCTGTAGGAACTACCAAGAAAGCGTTGGACAGTTCCATCAGCAATGAAGTGCTAATCCGGTAGAAGAAGCTATAGGTCTTCCGATGCTCTTCTGTGCCCTGGTCGCGCAAATCGTTCAGATACCGAATGATAGTCTCGTCATGCGTCGCTGGACCCATCACGTCAGACAGCTCCTCAACATCCACAACGACTGCTGTCTCGAAGTAGTACGCCAGCGGAAATTCGGTAATATGAAAGATGACAAACTTGTTCTTGGTGATTATGTGGTAGAGATGCTGGAAAATGGCCTGCTTCGAGTATAGCATGCTGGCATCCAGCTTCGCCGGATCGAAATTCTTCGCTTCGTCCGAGACAACCAACCTGAACATGTCATCAAGCATATCCCCATCGTAGCCAATGTGGACGATGTAGTAAGGAAGCTTACCCGGCTCATCGTCCATACGGCCCGTCATCTTCATGAACTCGTTGAAGTCTCGTGAAAAGGTGTCAATCTCGTTGTCGCCGTCCAGAACGAACATCGACTGCGTCAAAGTGCCGAGGGAAGACACCGTTCTGTCGTAGGCTTGAAAACGGGCCCTCTTCTCGGCTGGCAGCTTCCGGTACAGAGCATCCCAGTTTTGAGAAGAGTCCGCCAAGTCTTTCGCACCGCCATTGTATTCTGTGGGGGAGATACACTCTCCTTGATGCTGTGTAATGCTCCTGTGCGAGGGTCCGAGCGTGCTCTATCCGTGGGGCCTACCACAGGGGAAGTCCATCGTTGGCGAGCCCGTCTGTCCCAATTGGCTCATATATTCTTTGCCCAAACAGCACAATCAACCGGACATAGCAGCTTCGGTTCGTACGCTCAGTTTATGAGCGGATGACGAATAGGTTCTCACGGGGTACGGTCGAATGGAACATACATCGAAGCTCATTAGAGGCACGCTAAGCAAACTGCTTGACGGGCGCAAGATTGCTCTTTGTGTGACAGGGAGTGTCGCAGCCGTTGAGTGCGTAGCGCTTGCGAGGCGTTTGATGCGCCATGGCGCGGATGTCTATTGCGTCATGAGCCCGATGGCACAAAAGATTCTCCATCCGTATTTGCTTGAGTGGGCAACAGGCAATCCAGTCGTGACGGAACTTACTGGACAGATAGAACACATTAGTCTAGCAGGCAAGCATGCGGGTCATGTTGATTTGGTTCTGGTTGCCCCTGCCACTGCTAACACGATAGGCAAGGTTGCCAACGGAATCGATGACACGCCCGTAACAACTACAGTATCATCTGCAATCGGCGCTCACATTCCTGTGCTTCTTGTGCCTGCAATGCATGAGACGATGTACTACCATCCGGCAGTCATAGCGAATATCGAGAAGCTGCATCAGATGGGAGTCGGCGTAGTTGCTCCAAGACTAGAGGAAGACAAGGCCAAGATACCTGAAGTTGACGAGATCGTGGAGCATGTTCTCGCAGTGTTTGGTCCCGACGACCTCCATGGGAAGCGTTTTGTAGTTACGGCCGGGCCAACCCGTGGCTGGATTGACCGAGTGAGGTATATGACAAATCCCTCGACAGGCAAAATGGGCATTGAAGTTGCGAGGGAGATAATCGGTCGAGGAGGCAGCGTTACTCTCGTCATTGGGCCTACAACGCAGCCGCTTCCTCGTGATGCCGAAATAAAGCACGTCGAGACTGCTGAAGAGATGATGCAGGCAGTTCTTGACGCACTGGCCGCGTATAAGGCGTCTGCTTTCGTCTCAGCAGCTGCCGTACTCGATTTCGCTCCTGCGAAACGCGAAAACCGGAAGAGACCATCTGGAGAACCCTATGCTATTGAGTTGGTATCCACTCCAAAGATCATAGAGGAAGTCCGGAAACGGCACAAGGACTTGTTCATAGTGGGCTTCAAGGTCGAGTCTGGCGTCACCGATGAGGAACTCGATGCTAGAGCTAGGACGAAAGTGAATGCCGGGGTCTGCAACTTGGTTATAGGCAACGACGAGCAAAGAAAGGGCGCCGCATTTGGAGCAGACACGAACGAAGTGGTGATAGTGGGTCCGAAAGGCTTTGCCAAGAAAGTTCCATTGGCGACCAAAAGAGAGGTTGCTCGGGCAATAGTGGATGAGATAGCAGAGAGGATCTGAGAGGAGATTCGGGCGAAGAAGTGTCAAGGAATGACATGCATTCTCATGCTACAGAATCTCAAGTAGTTTCTCTGCCATCCTCTTCATATCGACGAAGATTAGTCCCAGCTGTGCATCGACCTTGGCTAGCACCAAAAGCAGAGCACTGTCCCCAACAGAAGTCATCAGAGTGTATCCTCTGTCGCCCTTGACATAGATCTCCATAAGCTGACCTCGGTCAAGCTCGCTTGTGGCCTTCTCGCCCAGAGAAAGCATGGCTGCACTGATGGCTGCAACTCGTTCCTGCTCGCTCTCGGGCAGAGCAGAAGATATCATCAGGCCATCCAATGAAACCAAAGCAGCGCCCTCGACTCCCGGTACGGTGTCGAAATCCCGGATGGCCTTGTTAATCTTATCAACGCGGCTCGACATTGCCAGTCCTCTAGCTCGGTCAGAATACTGGTAGGTCTCGTCTTGTGTCTTAAAACCTTAGTGATACATAGGGACGGCAAGTGGCATATGCAATTAATCTGTTACACACCAAAGAACTCAGAGGGATTGACCTTTTGGTCTTTTTCTCTTTGACGTTCTTTCTCTTTCCTTTCCCGTTCGCGGTCTTGACTTGAGATAGCCCTATGGCGGCGCGGAATCAGACTCTCGCCACGGCGATGCCTGAAGTATAACCAGCCTCCAATCATCGTAGCTGCAACGGCTCCGATGACGCCAATAACCAGCCAAGGCAAGGCACGAATGTACACGAAATGAGGCAAGAGTCTGGACATCGTGTCGTAGCCGGACTTGTTGGCTCCAATTTCGAGATCATAGAGACCCGATCGGTTGCTGGTCCATTGCTCGCTCAACGTGACCACATAGATGCCATTACCCGACTCTTGAACCTCTACGTGTGAAGAGTTCAACCAAACCCGAACATTCACGCCTTCAACGTTTCTACCAATGAGATCCGTGATGTGCAGTGTGATTACCACTCGGTCACCTGTCCATATCACATACTCATTCATCGTCACAGTATTGAGATACAGAGATGGCTCATTACTCCACAGCGCAGCATTCTCCACCGTAGCATCTCGATCCACCCCTGCCGGGTATGTTGTCGTTAGTGCCATCTTCCCATAACCCACAAGCCCGGCAACTGCAACCGGATGTGCCCCGTCTGTCGCTATGACAGACAGATTGGCCCAGACAGAACTGAAGTACCCCTGATAACCAGTGGAGTTGCCTACAATATTCGGGGATGACATGAGCGGATGACCGGGGTCAGTCACAGTTATGGAGGGCCCTGATGCAGAGCCATCTACCACAACAGGCCATGGCATCCAAGTCGTGTTTCCTGTAACGCCAAACAATACAAGACTGCCGCCGCTGTACACGTATTCGGCCAGCTGACGAATATTGACCGCCGTCGTGTTGGCCAGTACGCTCAACGAGCCGGGTTCGAACAGTACAACATGCCTCAGCGGAAGGGACCAAAGGAATGCGGTGTAGTTGGACGTCTCGTAGTAGTCATTACTAATATTCAGGCTATTGAGGGAAGTCGGGAGATAGCTCGAAGAGCCAACGGCTGCGACAGAAGGCAAACCCCTGCCAGGCATGTGACTGCCAAAGGTGCTTTGTGTGGGGTTGACCGCAGCGATATGTGGATTCGTGACGCTGTTGTAAAGCCTGATTTCAGGGTCACCAAACAGAATCTGCTGATTGGCGTAGTCAGTTGGATCAACGGCAGGAGGACTTGAGTAGTCGTATGACACGGCTCGCAAGGCTTTATTCAGTGCATACCCTGTTGTGTTGCTAGCGGCAAGGGACCTAGTGATTAAGATTGACAATAGGCCCGCGGGTTGAAAATAGACCGTCCTTGGAGAGGCGATAACTGATACTGCCCCGTGCTTCATCAACATCTCAGGGAGCCCGGTGCCGCCAAGCAGGCATGCAGTTAGAATGACAATCGGAGAACCAATGTTCTTTATTGAAGCTTCAAGATCGGCTGTTGCCTTGATAATGTGGTGTACACTCTCTGCTTGAAACCCAACTGGGTTCACAAGCTGATCGCCGTCAGTAGGGCTCTCGCGCACGGTTGGGCTTATCTCGAACCCATACGAAGCATCTTGATTTCTCAAGGAAAAGAGCCCGAGCCCGTCCGGTCTCTCAGGAGGGTCTGTTGGATAACTTGTGAGAGTACCGTGAGTACTCAATGACCAGAACGAAGGCTGAGCTGCAAGCGCGGCAAACACCTCAGAATAACCCACATGACTATCAATCGAAAACCCTGCAGGCTCAAGCGCGCTAATCGAGTTCTCTATCTGTCGTATCTCGTACACGTTGTGGAAGTTGTCGACGTATCCTGCTCCGTCGGTATAAGCATACAAAGTAAGGAGGGCGTGGTCCACGGATTCGGCGGTGCTAAAGAGGAACCGATGAAGTGCCGCGCGTGATATCAAAACCGAAGCCAATGCGGGGTCATCGGTAGGAATGCGTCCCGGAGTGAAGTTGCACTGCAGCGCTCTGTCGAAGCTGGGCTTGATATTGTCAAGTGAAGAGATTACCACGACCTGCTGTGATTCTGTAGCATTGTAAGCGCCTCTGTCTACGAGGAACTGTTCAAAGCTGGCAGCAGAGAGTGTCATTGAGTATTCGTTGGGTATCCTCTCGTCATACCAACCGTTCTCGGTTCTTGACGTGTAGCGGGTTGTCACGTAGACCTCAATATCAGGGCCAATCAGATAGGGAGCCCATGTCTCTTCCGCCCTAGTAGTGACAAGATTATCATCGCCGCATAGGGAAAGCACAGGTGAACCGTGAACGGCCGCCGAGAGAGCAGCCGGGGCAAACAGCTCGTCACCGGTTCCGGTTGGCACTGTAATGACAACATCGTTGCGCGCTGACAACTCCCGAATCTTGGATGAGACGAGCTGATAATCGTTGAGATTCGTAACAACTGAAAACAGTCCAAGCTCATCAGCGACTGCCTGCGAATGAACGTTGTCTGGGTCCACCAAGAAGCTCCTGTTCACACCGAGTCTTTCGGCTGCCCACATTGTCTCGGTCGGTATCGAATCCCTTGTAACATAGAGAAGAGGGACATTGAGCAAAGACGCTAGGACCGCTCCATTCGCGGCCGACTCCAGATAGGCTTGAAGGTTCGCCTGCAGGACAGCAGTCTTCCATGACAGAGTAACATCATTCCTTTCCGTTGTAGAATCCATCCAGGCTACAACAACGGTCCAATCGCCAGCCATTGGGTATGGCAGGGAGACTGACTTGAGGCCTGGGCTAGAGAGAATGCTGCCAGAAGGCGCCCAGCTCCCAAGTCGCCCAGCAGGATCTATGAGTGCCAAATCGAGATTCGTACCAGCGTTGTTCCAGTCCGTGCTGACATTTAGCCAACGTGCACTAGACGGGACACTGATCACTTGGCTGAACCCCCTGTGGTATTTAATCTGGCAGTCAAGCGGAATTGTACGACGGATTTCGGTCTCAGGATGCAGAATCAGGTTCCATTCTCCGTCGGCGGAGTTAGGCACCCAGAAATAGAGGGGTACTGGGTTCTGCGTAAAGAAACGCTCACCATAGACTTGCGAATGAATCGAATAGTCAACCGTCGCATTTCTCGGGTCAACCAGCGTGTGTGTGAAATACTCATTGCCAGTCCAGTTGATGCTGCCTTCAATCCAGCCGGTCCCCGCAGGGGGCGTGAATGCGATGTAGACAGGATCGCTTGAGCTCACACTGGCAGATGGTGTTTGGACGATAACCGGGTCGCTCACAAACGTATGACTCACGGAACCCTCAGACACGATCAGAGGGTCAAGGGTGTCGTTCGCGAGAGCAAACACAGCTATGTCCGATTTGTCCCAGTCCATAAGAGCGAGTCTGGACGCAATCTCGGCTGATGTAATGCCTTTCACCCTTGGATAAATCGGAGCTCCAATGAGCTTCTGAAGGTTAAACAGACTGGAGTCGGGAATATCACCGACACTTACACCTTGGGTGATTCCCCCATCCGGAGCCAGGTACTCCACCCAGTCCTCAACCAGCCATCGCTCCGAGTCAGATTGAGTGTGAAACACTATGGGAGAAAGATACTGGTGCCCGCCATATCTGAAGGCGGCTGTAGGTACGGCGGCCATGAATGAAAAGTCGTCTATGAGCGAGTCAGAGTTCGTCGCGATGAATGTGATTCTCGCCATGGGGTCAGCTTGGGCCTGCAGGACAACTGCCGCTTGGTTCTTGGTTGACAGATAGCATACATCCGAGGGGCCAGGCGACAATTGATTGGGAATTCCCGGACCAGCCAAGACAATCAACATCACGACAAGAACGCAAGTTGTCAATGCTTTAGTTGAATCCTTCAAGCGGGGATAGCTCCTAGACTTACCCATGTTCTCAACTGTCGGGAAGCAAATAGGGTTTTCCCGGATTGAACCAAGCAAAACACTCATTTCCCGCGAAACGGGGTGGACAATCGGTCGGTCCTACTTCTCCTCATCAGGGTCAGAGTCGTCGAATTCGTGACCTTCGATTTCAGCGTCAAGCGTGTCCTCTTCGAAGTCTTCTCCGCCGCCCTCTTCCTCAGGCTCCTCGGTTTCCTCAGGCAATGCATCCTTGATGTCATCGACTATCTTTCTGAGCCGCCGACGAGTTGCCTTTGGAACGTCCCAAAGCTTCTGCTCTGCTCGTTCTACGACCTCTCTTGCGATATCTAGAATCTCGGCTTCAAAGTAGCACTGGGCCGCTTCGACGAAGTACTCTGCTGATTTCCTCTGATTGCCTCTGGTTTCTGATATGTCGCCAAGTAGCGACAATGCATCCGCTATTCCAGCCTTGTCATCTAGATCTCTGTAAATCTTGAGAGCCTTCTTGAAAGAGACCTCTGCGGAATCCCAATCTTCCTTGTCGGCATAGGCGTTGCCAATATCCATCAATATAATCGCCACGGCTTGGTCGTTGTTCACGACCTTGTAGGCTCTCTGGGCTTTGTTGAAATAGTCCATGGCCTGCTCGAAGCTTCCCTTTCCAAGGTGCGCCAAAGCCAAGCCATACATGGCATCAGCTACACCCTCGTGGTTCGATAGCTTCTCAAACATCTTCATGGCTGTCTCGCAGGTCTTGACAGCCTCGTCCCATTTTTCAAGATTGATTTGAGCAACGCCAAGATTGTACATTGTGTCGCTTGTGCCTGTCTCATCCTTAATCGCGGTGTATAGTGCTAGCGATTTCTCAAAACAATCCAGAGCCTCTGCGTACTCAGCTACTGACATGTATATGTTGCCGGCGGCGTTGTACAGCTTGGCCGCTGTACCGTCTTCACCTTTCTCCTTCGCTGCAGCTGCCTGCTCCATCAGCTCAGCTGGATCCAAGTCTTCAAGCGACTCTTCTTCGTCACTCAACAGGCTCACCTTAGGACTCTTACATGAGGCGCGTTTATTATCGCTTATGGTTCTTTCTGCAAGCGCTAACGCCGCATGATCGTAACAGGATTGTCCAAGAGGGGCCTGACAGCATCCTTGACAGTGAACTGTTCGTCACCCAATCGAACCTCGAGAAGCTTCCGAAGCTCGAATCTTCGCAAGTACCCTACTGCCTGTTGTCGCTCTAGCTTGAGGTCTGCCATCAGCCGGTTCAGACCGTTCCGTGCTCCGCTATACTCCGCAAACTTCCTGAACAGAGAACTCCATTGCATCAGGATCAGGTAGAGAAGCGTACGCAAGATCATATCCACGTTTTCACCCGTTATCGCAGAGCAAGGAAACACCGGCAATCCAGCAAGGAAGCCCATACTGCTTCTGAGCCTGTCAACAGGACGAGCGTTTTCTAGGTCCTGTTTGTTGGCGGCAACCACGCATGGTACCCCGGGAAGAAAGAAAGCAACCTCTCTGAAGAACAGCTTTGCCCTTGCGTCGGACTCCGGGTCGACTGAATCCACCACGAAAATGATTCCATCAGCTCCAGAACTCAGTATCTTCCTCATGGTTCTGAACCTCAGAAGACCAGGTGTGCCGAACATGAACACGCTCATGCCATCGACATTCGCAACACCAAAATCCATAGCAATGGTCGTGCCTCTCCGTTCTATGTTTATGCACGCACCGTTCGTGATCTTGTTTATGATCTGACTCTTACCAGACCCGAGGGGACCTGTAACGACAATCTTCATTTCATGCACCTGAGCCGTCTGGCTGATGTTCGTCTTTCCGATGTACTGCTCCAGTGTTCGCCTCGGTCATAAATGGTTTGTCATGTCTCCCCTAGGTCTATCATATCTTGGGAGCCTGCAGCTCTGGCCCGAGCCGTCTGGCGGTTCGGACAGTATGCGCATTTGGACCCGAGCCGCCGCACGTCTCAGTTCTTGAGAGCACCTGTGGTGAGTAGGACAAGACAAGGCAGAGACCCGAACGTTCGAGAGCCATCTAAGAGCAGGAGTCCTCGGATGTCGCCTGCAACACTACTCCATCGGCAAAACACGAGCGTCCTGTTCAATAGGCCATCGACATATAACGTATTTTTGGCGACAATGGTTATATCAACAGATTGACGGTCAATTCTCAGGAAACCAATGCTCGATCCAAAGAGGAAAGGAGTGTAGATTCGAATGGCTGAGTCAGAGGAAATGCCCGAGCAAGTGTCTTGCCCCTTTCAAGACCAAGACGAGAGTGAAGTCATCGAACTGAGGAAGTTCATAGACCCTGAGATTGATACCAAGCCGCTCGAGGGAATCGATGAGCTTCTCTGCAAGCTTAGGCATCTATTGGATTGAATGCTCAACCGACCAAAACCAGTACCGACGCCACCGAATCGTTAAGAGATTCAAGATTCAGGGTTGCTAACAGCTGCTCAGAAGTTGGACAATCTTGGACATCTCCAGATAGGAGATTATAAGGACCGGCTCTGAATCATTTCCTGAGGCCAACCTGACACGAAAACTTGCCTCAAGGAGTGTGACCCCAGTGCCGTTTCTGGGAGGACAAGAACTCCTGTGTCCAACTTTGTCCAACTTACAATGAACGGTATATGATTGAGACCGGCCGCTCACGACGGCAGTCCTCAGCCACGATCCCGCGACGGTTTGTTCGAGGCTTCACGGGAACTCGGTCTCGATGAACTCTACGTCTCCGGCGATCCTTGCACCGGGAGATTCCCTAGGTTTTGTTGTCTTACCAATGGTCCAACATGGAAGACCTGATTGACTGAGCAGGTCACGGAATTGCTCGGCCTTGTTTGGACGAATGAAACAGAGCATTCCCCCAGCCGTCTCCGCGCTCGTACCTTTGGAGAGCTTGTGACCGAAGAACTCAGCGAGTCCAAGAGTTCCCCGAATCACAGGAATCTGCCCAATCACGATATCGACGCCGCTCATGGACGCAACGTTGTTTGCATGACCGAGCAAACCAAATCCTGTGACATCGGTCGCTGCATCCACTCCGACGGTGTTCATCGCCTTGGCCACTTCGAGGTTGCTCTTCGTCATCACTCGAACAGCAATCTCCTGTGCTCTGAGCAAGTCAGACTCCTTGAAGTGGTCAAGAAGCTCATCGCGCCGCTCATCCTTCAGTTCTCTATAGGATCTCATCGCAGGCTGGATTCCGAGGGGCTTCGTCAGAACGACAACATCCCCGACCTTAGCGCCGCTCGGGTACACGATATCACGAGGATGAGCAACGCCGAGGCAAATCCCTCCAAAGACAGGCCAAGGATTCCTTATTGTCTGACCGCCGGTCACTTGCGAGCCAATTGCGGTCATGAAGTCGTTCATTCCTCTGAGCACACCTGCAACAATGCTCTCGGGGAGTTCTGACGGATATCCAAGGAACGCCTGAAGAGACACGATGTTGACAGCTCCCATTGCATAGACATCGTTGGTCGCATTGCATGCGACTATCTGTCCTTGAATATGCGGATCATCGTGGATTGGTGTGAAGACATCCACGTTTTCCACAACGGCAATGTCATCGCTCAGAATGCGAACGACAGCATCACGACCGATGTCTCCCGCATGTGTTGTGCCAGGCGGCAGAAGACCCGCGGCCTGCAGAAGCTTGGTCAGGTCCTGCTGCCGAACCTTACAGGATCAGCCATGCTGGGTCACCATTGCGGTAAGTCGCACTTCCGCCACTTAGGTGCATCAACCTCCTGATTGTTTCTGGGGCAAGTACCCCATGAAGTGCTGGGAGAGCCCAGCTAATAAAGGCGAGGGGATGATGCACGTTCACAATACTTATAGCACAACCCGGAAAGACGGAACCAGAAGGACGGATTGAGCCACCTTGGAAGTAAAGAAGATCGCTGAGAACATGTACGAGATTGCAAAGGGCACGAAGGCTTGCATGAGCGTGCCGGTCAGGGTATATGCTTCAGCATCGCTTGTGAAGAAAATGCAGCAGGACGCAACTTTCGAGCAGGGTGTCAACGTTGCATGTCTTCCGGGCATTTACACTCACAGCATAGTGTTGCCAGATGGGCATCAGGGATATGGCTTCCCAATCGGAGGAGTCGCCGCGACAGACTACGAGCAAGGAGTAATATCGCCTGGCGGGGTGGGGTATGATATCAACTGTGGAGTCCGTGTTATCAGGACGAATCTTGACGAGCCCGATGTCAGGCCAAAACTGAAGGATTTGATCGACCGCCTGTTTACGGACGTTCCCACAGGTGTCGGTCGAACTGGCAAAATCGACTTGCAAGCTCTCGGCGGCGTCGACAAAGTGCTTAACGATGGCGCCAGATGGGCAGTTGAGCATGGCTTCGGTTGGCAAGAGGATTTGGAGTACACCGAGGCTGGCGGACAACTACCGTTTGCCGATGCAACGAAGGTTTCAGGAGAAGCCAAAGCCAGAGGTAGAAACCAAGCCGGAACCTTGGGATCAGGCAATCATTTCCTTGAGATTCAGCTTGTGGATGAGATCTACGACCAAGCTGCCGCGAAAGCTATGGGAATCACCAGAAAGGGACAGGTCACTGTGATGATACACAGTGGATCCCGTGGACTAGGTCATCAAGTATGTGATGACTACATCAAGACGATGACCCAAGCAATGAAGAAGTACAACATCCAAGTTCCCGATAGAGAGCTCTGCAGTGCCCCCACCACTTCACCCGAGGGGCAAGCATATCTGGGAGCCATGAGTGCGGCGGCAAACTTCGCGTGGGTAAACCGGCAGTGCATGATGCACTGGACCAGAGAAGTCTTTGGCAAGCTGCTTCAGAGATCTCCTGAGGATCTCGACATGCACCTGATATACGATGTTGCTCACAATATGGGCAAGGTGGAGGAGCATACCATAGACGGGAAGAGAAGGAAGGTCCTCGTTCATAGAAAAGGTGCGACTCGTGCCTTCCCACCGGGTCACCCTGAGACTCCTTCGAAGTACAAGAACATGGGACAGCCCGTTCTGATTCCGGGAACCATGGGCACAGCGTCTTACATTCTTGTCGGAAACCAAAAGAGTATGGAACTGTCTTTCGGGTCAACAGCCCACGGAGCAGGGCGATTCATGAGCCGTCAGAGAGCGACTAGGGAGTACAGAGGCGGAGAAGTGCAAAGAGAACTCGCAGCCCGCGGTATCATCGTGAAGTCGCCTCAGGCCATAGGCATCGCTGAGGAAGCACCCGGAGCTTACAAGGATGTGGACGAAGTCGTAAGGGTTTCGCACGAGATTGGGATTGCCACAAAGGTAGTTAGACTACGGCCTATCGGAGTCATCAAAGGCTGAATCTTTCGCTTCTTCCTGACGCGGGAGTCCTATCAACACAAGTGCCACTCCCAGAAGGATGATAGCGAATCCCACAAGAGTCATGGTAGATGGAACCTCGTGAAGAATGACCATTGCCAGCAATGTTGCACCTATGGGTTCGCCAAGCACTGCAGATGAGACCACATATGCTGGAACCAGAGTCAAGAGGTAGTTGTTTACCGAATGACCCAGAGCCGTGGGAAAGACTGCGAGTGCAATGAACAAAGCAATCTCAGTTGGTATCAGCACTATGATGTCTAGCCCAGAGATAACACATAGTCCCAATGTAGTGACAGCAGCGGCAAGGTACACGACAGATGTATAGACTGGATTGGGGAGACCCCTTGCGAACCTTCTGCCGCCCACAAAGTAGACTGACAGAAAGAAAGCACTGAGAAGAGCAAGAAGGTCACCTGCAAAAGCCCCTGTACCGCTGGTCTCGATATCGCCCGAGGCGAGGACAACAGCTCCGGTGACGGCAATGAGAACACCTGCCCATGCTCTTCCTCGGAGTGATTCTCGCAGGACCAACGTCGACAGAACGGCGGTGAACACGGGCGACGAGTCTGTCAACACAACGCTTGCGGCAACTGTGGTCATTGAGAGCGAGACGAACCACGCAGAGAAGTGCAACGAGAGCATAACCCCTATGAACAGTAGCCAACGCCAGCTGTCCCTGAAGGCTGAGCCCCTGAAAGCAGAGAGATTACCGCGGACGGCACCAACAGATGCCATAATCACCGACCCGTACAGGGTCCTCCAGAAAACCTTGACAAGCGGTGGCGAAGTGCTCAACCGTATTAGAATGCTTGCAGTAGACACCATCGAAACCGATAGGAGAAGCAGAAGAGCAACTCGAAGGCGATGCGTGGTACGACCTAGACCGGCCTCGTGCATTTTTCTACACCATGAACTTTCGGAGGCAGACTAGACATCGAAGCCCTTCATCGATAACCTCGGCAACTTGTGACGCACAAGAAGGACATTGTTGGACCATCAGATTCTCAAGATTGCGTTCTAACAGAATCTTCCTGACGTCATCGGTCGATTCATACTCGAACAGTGCTTTTCCATCGGCACCCAAAGCCATGAAAGAGATATCCTTGGAGTCCTTTCGCTGAAACATCAACACTGGTTTGACCAGCTCGATTGCAAGCATAATCTCCATGCCAACTCCAAGAGATGGGCCTGAGACCTCAGCGACGAGGAAGTCGCACATCCTCACTTCGTTCGTATCGCGTCTGAAAACATCATGCGGAGCCAATCTTGGAGCGAACTGCGGTGCAAACACAGTAATGCCGAGCTCCTCCAATATATCAACCACAACACGATAGAATTCGTCTTTTCTAAGACTTGCGCTCACGATAGGTCCTGATAGGTATGCTTGAACCATGCGGATCACACTTGTCGCTTGTTTGGATTCCTGTCTACGCCCTTTCGGCTTTGAGCTCGCTTATGGATGGCAATGAACCATCATCTGGAACCTCTTCGAAACGGCCCGAACGCCCTAGCGACAGCTGTACTTTTCCCTGCCACTCCTTTGCCCATCCGTCAGTGATTCTGATTACCTTTCCAGCTGAAAGAGAGGCGGCCTCGCCAAACCCCCACAGAGAAAAAATCGCTGTTCCTGTTTGATCGGCCACTAGGACCTCCGTGAGTTGAGTCTTCCGTCCGGCCCGTGTCGCTATCATGCGGGCTGGGGCTACAGACACAACTCTAACGACAAGATCGGAAATGTTCTTGCCGGCCTCTACATCCTTTAGCTTCAACATTAAACCCTGAGACTGGCGGTATCTTAACACCCAATTGAGTCTTGTGTGTTGTGCACTATGGATGGAAATCTAAGATGCTCCGAGCGTGGTGCAAGGCTCATGACTTTGCCTTTGCCCTTTTCTGGCTTGGAATCTGGCTTTGTCCTAGTCTTCTTCGTCGTCAGTCAGTATCCTTGAACGAGTGGTTTGTGGTTTTTTCCCCGGCTCTTCTTTCCCGATTATGCTGCCAAGTTCACGGATTGTGCCTTCGCCGACTGCCATGGGACTTTCGGACATCGTACGCACCTCAGGGGTACCAGTCTCCTTGCCGCTAGAAGGACCTAGGACTTTGTCTAGGTCTCGCCGGGTCTTGGCACCTACTGCATGTACGCTCTCCTTTTCTGGCTCTGTTGAAGAGGTTTCATCACATCGAATTGCTTGAACCGCCGCGCCCAAGTGTTCACGGGGCACACGCTCTATCTCTGCAGCGACTATGTCATCGGCTTCTAGAGCTTCCGAGATAAGCTGCTGCGCAACGGTGACTTCTGCATCGGACGGACGACTGGTCTCTTCCGTTTCGGGAAGCGGAGCCAAGCGTTCTGGTTCGGCCTCCACGCTGACAGTCGGTCCAGATTCGTTTCCCGAAGATTGGACTGAGGTCGTTGTAATCTCGAAACTTGCCTCGAGTCCGGCTACCTTCGCTGAAGCCTTGGTTGATGCTGCCTTGGCGCGCCTAGACCGTGGCGCGGGTGTCTCTTCCGCCACCTCATCAACTACCTCCACGACTTCATCCACTACTTCATAATCCTCTGAGCCTTCGACAACATGACCTTGTTCGTCAACTAGGATTTCCTCTACAACTTCCTGCGGCTCGACCTCCTCTGGTTCTGGAGCCTTAGGAGCAGCCGGCTTGCCCTTTGCAGCTCCCTTGACGGCTTGGTCAGTGAACCGAAACAGATCGGATGCGGGCACATCCGGCAATGTCACGCCCACAAATTGTGCTGCCGCAGTGATTAGGATCTTGAGCATCTCGTCTCGGCGTTCCCTGTCGATGGCGACCATAGGGTATGTGGGTATTCCGAGAATCTTCTGGATGACCTCTGGCTTCATTGCGTTGGGCTTGTCCTGTTTGTTCGCCAGCGCAAAGACAGGGACCCTGGGGGCATCGCGCCTTATCAGCTTGAGTATGTCCTTGCTCACAATCACGTTCCGTAATGTTGAATCGCACACCAGGAATATCACATCAGCTCCGTGGAAGTAGAACTTCCACAGTGTTCGAAAACGCTCCTGACCTGCGAAATCCCAGAGAACAAGAGAGTAGCTGCCGAACCGGATGTTCTCAACCGTCTCAAGGTTCAGAGCAATCGTAGGCACATAGGACAGAGGAGGACTATTGCCCAAGAGGAGTTGCAGAGTAGTCGTCTTCCCGACACCGCCCTCTCCTACTAGAGCAATCTTAAGTCGGGTCGTAATCGCCGGTTCAATAAGTGCCGCATATCGTTTCACGACGCCACGAAGCCCACTGTCTTTGACCTGCTTTGCTAGCTGCTTTGCAACAGTTTCTAGTCTCTCGGCCACAACATGCTCATCCTCTCCCTTGTCGGTAACAAAGATGAGCAGCATGTCAATGTCGACAGAGCGAGCAAGGAATTTCTTATCACCGATGATGAGCGGCAAATCTACGGAACTGCCATGTTCCGAAAGAAGATCCGCCCTCGTCGTAATGAACTCGTCTATTTCGTCAGATGTCACTGTGGTGGGCCAGTACTGTGATGAGGCCAGAACCTTTCGACCATAGACCAAGAATGTGTTGTGAATCATACTGCGCACCATCGTTAATCTAAGGGCAACTCGACGAGTCGGTCCCGATGTTGTATTGACGTGTTCTATGCAAATTAAAGTTTGACGTGATTTATGCCATGGAATCTCAGCCGCGCACGGTCTGTGGGGCTTTTATGCTCATGAACAGAGGCATCTTACGGAGGTATCATCCTCAGATGAATAGCAGCAATCTGACGTACCTTGCTGGCAATTCGTCCGCTTTTGATGATATGGCTGCAGTCTACAACGCAGCAAACGGCCTAGATAACCCGGACCACATTGATCTCGATGGTGACTACTTCAGGCAGAGCTATTCACACCCAAGCATCGACATAGGACGGGATCTCATAATAGTCCGGACTAAGGGTAAAGAGGCAATAGCCTTTGGAGCGATTATGCCGGGAATGAGCAAGACGAACTCCAGTGTCCTGTTGACCATGTTCGTGCACCCCGAGTACAGGCGCAAAGGCATAGGGAGCCAGCTCCTCAGCAGGCTGATCACGATAGCGCAAAATCGTGGAGCAAGGAGGGTCAACTGCAGCGTCCCCAGTTTCAGAGCGGCAACATCCTCTTTCCTAGAGAAGCATGGCTTTGAACCCCTGCGTCAGTGGATAAAGCTCGTTCATCAGGACCTCAATCATATTGAACATCAGACCCAATCCTGTGGGTTGGCCTACAAGATAATAGAAGAAGAAGACGCGAACGCGTGGGCCGCTCTCCAGAACAGCTTGTTCAGCGGCTCATTCAACTACACAGAAGTGACCGGTGAAGAATTCGTACATATGGCTCAGTTTGATACCTTCTGTAGAGACTTGGCTCTGTTCGGTGTGCACAATGGACGGACGGTTGCATATTGCGTCGGAACGCTGCTGGGCCCAACTGGTAGTCCCACTCACGAGAGACGCTTGATCATAGATGGTATAGGGGTTGTTACTCGGCAGAGGCGTCAAGGGTTCGCAAGAGCGATTCTCAACGAGGTCATGACTCGTGCAGCTGCCCTCGGTGTCACACGATCAGAGTTGATTGTCGATGGTCACAACGATCCAGCAATCAGGATGTATCGCAGCGCCGGCTACAGAGAAAGCTACAGGCGCATCTGGTACGAACACAGATTGACATGAGAGCTCAGCGCGACGGTGGGCGGGGGCTCGCTAGGCCGAAGCCCACTTCGTGCGAACCTCCCGCTTCCGTTGAGCTCGTTCGTCGGGTTGCACGGCAAAAACCGGTAATGCGCAAGTACTTGCAAGGGGGGACCAATGCATAGAAACTCGGAGATTTGGGACCGTGTTGCGAATGCGAGTTCCTAGACGGGGAACCGTGCTCCTCGACATTAACCACTCATTGGAATTGATTCCAGTCCAACTGGAATCAACCGAGCATCTGGCACAGACTAACCATATGAAGCTATCTAGTTTTCGAAAGGGAATAAGCGCCCATTATTGACCACGAACCGATGAATAGAGGCGTCATAACCTCGTGCTTTTTGCAGAGTTCGCAATGGCTCGGCGAATGATTGCGACAATCGCATCAGAGAACAGGATTCTTTGGGTTTCTACCTAGGGAAGTTATCTCTCAATAGCCGTAGGTGATGATGCACCATTTCTCGTGCTTTCGAATCATCTGGCGTCTTCTCGAGATCAGTAATCAGGGACTGAAGGAAGTACTCGGGGAAGAATAGCCGCACACGGATGTCATTGAGAAGAAAGAGCCACTTGTCAAATTCGCCTGAGGCTCCCTTCCTCCTCTTTTCGGAAACAATCCGGTACTTCTTGAGTGTCTGAATTCCCTCTTTCAGTTCTTTGGGCGGAATACCAAGAGTAGCCTCAAGCTCAGATATGTTTGCAGGCCGACGTCTCAGCTCGTTGAGCATATCGTAACAGTCGGGGTCCGCAAGAACTTGTGCGACTGCGACAGTATCGTCAGGTGTCTTCTGCCACTCTGTAAGGAACTCCAGCACCTCGCTCTTGTACTCTGCGGCGAGTTCCGGATCGATAATCGAAGCTGCTATTTCCATGGCTTGAAGCGGCGGAGCGCGGAACACCTCAAGGTCCTTTATCATGAAAACGCAGGTCCTGCCTATCTCGTCGACCCACTCTGTCTTGACGATGCCTAGCTCCTCGAAAGGTGCGAGTATAGAATCCACGCTGACGCTGGGCAGACCTGTAACCATCTTCAACCACTCTTCCAGGTCCTCCTTTGAGATACCTCCCTTCCAGAGCTTTGGGAAAACGGCCCTTGACACTTCGTCAGCAAAGAGGCGCGCAAGACGAGACTCATCTGTCATGCCTGCTAGCCTGATTATCCTTCGGTAGGTGTTCTCCAGCTCAGCCTGAAACTCGGCATCCGTCATCGAAACGACTGAATTCGTTAGCGGCCCGACAATCGAAGTTATGGCGGCCTCGTAGGTCTTCGGGTCTTCAGACTGGGTCAAGAGCAGTGACACACAGTACTGTTCCTCCTCACGGAGAATGCCGGTATAGTATGAAGCAACACTGTACTCCTCGCCGCCAATACGAACACTCAGAGACGAGAAGCCTGCTGTGGCGTCGCCCATAGCGTGAGATGTGAAGATGCGCATGATTTCCGTATTCAGGTCTTCTTTATAGTAGTCTGCAAAGTCCCCAGGGACCTTTGCTTTCAACACGGCCCCTATCTTACTGTCCCAATCAATCAGAAGGATTGCAACTGGCATAATCTTCTACTCCGGTCCCTTGTTCGCTGGTCTGCGAGGAGCTTGTCTTTTTAGCGCAGCGTGGAGCCGTATTAAAAAAGCTTGTGACAAAATCGTCACATACAGTCCACAGCAAGCGCCAATTTCTGATTCCAGAGCCGCAGAGCGGCAAGGTTTTAACCTCCTTCCGCCCCCTTCCGTCCTAAGAATTCTAGTATTCTCCTGCACACCTCGTCTAGTACTTGCTCTAGGCTCTGGGTAGCATCCACTACTATGAAAGTGCCTGTGTCTCCACGCGCCATCTCCAAGTACGCCTGTCGGACCTTGACGAGTCGTCCCAGCTTTTCGAATTGCTTGTTCATCTCGTAATTACGGCCAAGCACTCTTGCGAGACCGGTTTCTGCTGGGACATCCAGTATGAAGATGAGGTCAGGCTCTGGGGCGCGTATCTCTTCCCTGTTCCTGCGAAGGATCTCCTTCCAGTGGGTTCCAGTACTTGTACTCTGGTAGGCTCCGCTAGCGAAAAAGTATCGGTCCATAACAACTATCTTTCCCGCCTCCAGAGCGGGTCGAATGCGGTTCTGAATATCCCATTCTCTGTCGCGGAGGAACAACTCCAGTTCTTCATTCGCGCTCAGTTCACCGCTAGGGGACCGTTCCCTTATCTCGCGCCCCCATTTGCTCTCGCTCGTCGGTTCGTGTAGCTTGACGACATCATATTCCTTCTTTGCCAAGAACTCAACGACTGACTCGGCTACTGCGGTCTTCCCGGAGCCGTCGATGCCTTCGAGTACAAAAAGCAGTCCTCTGCGACCTTTGCGACCCTTCATGCGACCGGCCACCTTCTGAGGAGGGCTGACTTTGCGCTCCTTCTCACT
>Ga0315296_10000704_pt1 | contig 30106 bp, 9 predicted proteins | sample YL17G14_18_MG_FD_203921 | JGI IMG/M metagenome (GOLD analysis project Ga0315296, IMG submission 203921) | Sediment microbial communities from Yellowstone Lake, YNP, Wyoming, USA - YL17G14_18 | ecosystem: Environmental > Aquatic > Freshwater > Lake > Sediment | place: USA: Wyoming | collected... | reverse complement strand
GTTTTCTGAGCGGAGGCTTGGCACGCGTCACCGCGAACAGGTACCAACATGTACTTCTGGATCCCTCCACCCTACGTCTGACCACGGAGGTTCCGGAGACCCACCGCCTCGAGGACGTCGAGTTGCTCAGCAGGGGTACCCGCGCTGCTGCGTACCTGCTCCTGCGAGTAGGCCTTGCCCAACACATGAGCTCGATGGGTGAGCCGGTGCCGCTGATCTTGGACGATCCTCTAGTCGATTTGGACGACGTACGGGTTGAGAACTTCCTTGACTTGCTCCTCGAACTGAGCCACGAAGTTCAGATCCTCCTATTTTCCAAGGGTGAAGCAACAAAGGCGTGGTTCGGGCGCCGCTGTGGCAGAAGTGCGCTCCACAAGATCACATTGCTTCCCGCCCCGAGGTCTGCGAGCTCAAGCTCCTCCTAGAAGGTGGCAAGAGATGACCCTCGCTCGTGCCGGCTAGCTCCAGTCGGCCATCTGCCCGCAAGAGAGGAGTCCCCAGAACCTACGGGGCGTCTTCGCAGGTGGCTCAATCTTCGTCATCTACAACGTTCGGGGACGCTCAGTATGCGCAACTCGGCCCTGCCTTGGGCGGCCGACCTGCAAGCAGGCCACTACTATTGAGCACCAAGGTTGGGACAACAGCTGTTGAAGCTATGCTGGGCACCTTGATCAGCCGTGAATCGAGAGTGTTAGTTGGGAACAGGTCGAGTAATCAGGCACTAAGTCATCGTAAAGGCGACCTTCCCCTTTTGAAAGGATGAGAATCCTATCATGACGAACGCCGCGTCTCAGGGGTATGTCCTTATCGTCCAAAGCTTTCTTGTAGTGGAAAAAATAGCCCGTCCTCTTCTTCAGGTCTATGTTGTCCTCGATGATCCCAACTACGCCGAAACCAACCTTTGTCGCCATGGATGCGAGACGCTCAGCCGAGCGATAGGTTGTGCCACCCTGGCCTCTCGACTCAAATTTCGTTACGTCTGCGACGACGATCACAGCAACGGCGTTGTCTCTTAGTATCCTGAACATTTCTTTGAGGACGTACTGCATCCTCGTTTCGTAGACATCGACTCTTGCAGTGGCCAGTAACCGGCCGCGTTCCCGGTTCACCGAGCTGCCGAGAAACCAAAGCCGAATCCAGTTGTCGAGGGGGTAGTCGCGTACCGACAAATATGGCGGAGAGGTCAGGACAAAGTGAACCGAACTTCGAGGGAGAGCGATTCCTTCGCTTGTCACGTCAGCCTGCCAGACGCGACCGTGCCTTGTCGGCAAGGGGGCAGCCCACATCTTTCGGAGTTTCGCCCGTATGCATTCGATGACATCGCGATCCGGTGCCACTAATCCTTTCGCGGCGGCAAATCTTCTGACGTATTCGGGGCTAGCGGACCAGGTCTCCTGGGTGGGAAGCGACAAGCTAAAGGTGGAATCTCCGTGAAGGATACCGCAGACCACAGCTTGAATGAATCGCGCCTGCCGCTCATGCGCGGCGTTAGAGAGGTCAGAAAGAAGGAGGGCTCGTAGCTTCTTGAGCTGATGAAGTGTTCGCGGGTGATAGTAGATCAAGAGATGACGGGCCAACGGTTCGTCGGTCTTCTCTATCAGGTTCTGGTCTAAGCATTCCGCAGCAAGGCGCCGTGATAGGCCCCGCAAATAACGGAGAACGGCTGCTTTTGGTGGGTGTTCGACCTTCGCGGCCGATAGAGTCGTGGCGTACAAAAAGGAATCGCAGCCCAAGCCTCGACGCCCTAGGAGTATACTTTCAAATGGCACTGTTCCGCACCCGCAGAATGGGTCAAGAATGACTTGACCGGGAAGAGTAAACTTGGTTATGAAGTACCGCACGAGGCCTTGAGGAAAGCGACCCAGGAAAGAACTCATGCGATGGAAGGGGTGATACCAGAAGCGGGGCCTAACCTGTTTCCACCCGTCCAGTATCGCATCAGTGCTGAACGGGAGATAGACTCTCCCTGATTCGACATCCTGGGGATGAAATGTGGGAAGGATCCAGCAGCGGTCTCCTCTCCTGGCGTTGAGGAGCCGGGAGAGCATGTGTCTGTTAGGCCTCAATAGCGGAGTATCACCTTGGGCCACGATAGTCTGATTCTCCGAGGCCCGGTGCATGACGTCAATACCTGAAGAAATGGAGTCCTTGACTCGAACGGTTTCCGGGATACTGGATGAGGCCGTCAGGAGAAGCGGTGGGCGAGGCCTCGGGTCAGACGATCGCGCCCGAGTTCACCTTGTTCTCAGAACGATATCAGGGCTTGAGCCGAACCGAGGAGCACTGACTGCAGCGCTACGCAGGGTGCGGCTTTCGGGCAACCTTCCTTCCCTTGTCCAACTAGCGATGCTCGTTGGCGGTCTGCCTTCACAGCTTCGGTCGTTGGAAGGGGAGGTATCGAAGCGTTTCCCAGAACTGGGTGTCATCCTTGAAAGATGCGCAGCGGGTGACTCTCAGCATCCCTACTATGACCGGACCTGGTGGTCAGTCACCGAGGCCGAGCCCCAATTGAGGCTGGACGCCCTGAACCGTGTGACGGAGTTCTTGAGGGAAAGGGGGTTGTCGTTAACAGCAGAGGCTCTGTGCGTTCTGGCGGGGGCACCACTGGCGCTGGTTCAGCAGTTCGAACGAATGCTATCAGCCTGGGCCTACGTGCCCCACCCGGGCGAACTGGCCGTCGACCAGGGATCAACAGCGAAACATCAGCTCAACGAGTTGATACTGGAGTGCTGGTCACAGGGACGACCAATAAACATCTTCGAGGGGTGTCAAGGGGGAGGGGACGGCACAAGGTCCTACCAAGCGTTTGGAGCAGTGGTTGCAGCCGAAATCAGCGCACGCACCCTGGGTCTAGCTGCTCGGCGCGTGGCTCATTTGCGCTTGCACCTAGACAGCCCAGTTAGACTGGCGGGCTCCCCTTTGGGTCTTCTTGAGTCTCTGGGGTGGACGTCGCCACCCTATCCAGCCCTGATGCCCGTCACCCCCATCGGTGCTGCTCAGCTAGCGGCTCGCTTGTCCGAGTGGAACTGGCGCTTTGAGTGGATAGACTTGGACACCTATGGCATGATCGAAACGTCCAACATCGATCTCAAAAGCGTTCTCGGCGTGGCAGCCGACACCGCGATCATCGCAATCAGCAACGGCATTTCTTGGCAACGGCGGTTTCTGGCAAATGTCGAACTCGAGAACCAAGCAACCAGGGTGTTGGTAGGAGAAAGCAGCTTCCATTCGGTGATGCAACGCCGCGACCAGAGAGAGCTACTCTTTGACCACGTCCTAGAGGTGGAGGTACGCCTTAGGATTGAGCAAGCGCTCGAAATGGGTTGCGAACTCCACCCGCTCGTGCTGTATGATGGACGTACGCATACAGGAGGAATACACCGTGGCTACTATTTCTTTAGGAGGGCGATCAGATCCGCGCAAAGGGAACGTCTTAGAGCATCTGTCAGTTTCCGCAGAGACCTGCTGGTAAAGGCGCTGCGCAGCGAATGCCTCACCGACCTGGCGATGAACGACCCAGATCCCTCCAGAGTACTGATTCTCAAATTCAGTGATATAGTGGATGGCGACGCATTGATAACTGGTGCTGTGCTCAAGGTTCGGAAGTTCCTGAAGGCCAGAATCAGCCTACTCGACTAAGGGAGGGCTTGCTATGGCTGAATTGGGCTTTGACTCCCTCGCCGATCGAATCCTCTTCCAGATTCTACTTGAGTTCGGCCACGACGCTGAACGCCTCAAAGAGACCCTTGTGCGGTTTAGTCGCGTCTTGGAGCCTGGCACTTTTCGCCCCTCGAATCCCCTTCGTTGGGAACTCCATCTCGCAGGCGATGATATTCGAACGGTAGGACTTCAGGGCAGCTCCAACAACGGTCTGTTTGTGCTAGAAGGCAGAAATTCTGTAGGCAAAACCTTCGCTCTGATTGGCCTGAGTGCCCTCCTAGGGTTTCCTTGGGAGGACGACTCAGTGGCTACGTTTTTTCGTCACGAAGAACGATATCTGCAGGCAGGCAAGGCTTTCGTCGAGACATTTCAGACCGGTACGAGGAACGGCCACGTCGGATTGGAATGGAGTGACGGCAGCCTGGTCGTTTCCGTTCAACAAGGCGAGCTTGAACTGATACGGAGACACGGAGAAGAGGAAGAGCGAAAGACGTTCTCTCTACTCAACGAAGGCTGGGACCCGTATAGAGGTGCAGTGTCAGGAATCATTGACGCTGAATTCATTCCGCAAAACAAGAACTTCCTTTTGAGGCTGATCCAAGAGCTCTCCTTCGAGGTAGTGGCGAAAATGGATTCGGTGTTGGATGGCCTTGAGCAGGAGTTAGGCGAGAGAGCACCAAGCCGAGCGGAGCTCGAAGATCGAGCGGAGCGCCTGCGCTCACAGGTAGAAGAACCGCAGCAGAAATTGAGCGGACTCCGGGAGCGATCAAGGACGGTCGAAAGACTGATCTCGGAACTGAGACGTTGGATCCATGAAACGAGTGAAGAACAGGCCCAGGCTCACCTAGGCCAGTTTGCGGTTCTGCTGAAGGCAAAGAAGGTTCTCGAGGACAAGAGAGAGGGCTTTCGAATCGTGCAGAGCGAGGCTAGAGAGCGGCGATCCGCGACGGAGCGAGCAAGGGAAGTAGCGGCCAAAATGGAGGCGGCCTGGCGCAAGCTGGATGCTGTATGGAGAAGTCTCAGACGGCAGGTCGATCTGGGACAGTTTGCAGAGAAGGTTGAAGGGCTTCTGATGACACGCACCCCTAATGCGCTTCAAGACTTCCTGAGAACTGAGGATTTCGGAGGGCAAGGTCTCTACTTGAAACTGGCTGCAGAACTCAGGCAGCAGTTGCGGCAGGGGAGAGGTGAGAAGGTATTCCCTCTCAGGGACCTCCATTTGGAGTTGGAGGCCAACACAGCGTCGGGGGCCGCCGAACTGTTTGAGACCGAGGGCGCTTGGGCGAACTACTTCGGACGCCTGGCGCCTGCACTCCGCGAGGCACTGGGCGAACTCAAAGACCTGGATGCCGAAGAGATGGACTCGAACCCTCACCTGATGGAAGCTCGCGTGGCCGATTTCGAACAGGACGCTAACGAAGCCGAACAGCAGCGGAACCAAGTTGAGCGTGAGGTGCGACAGGCGTTGTCAGGTCTGGATGTTGTGCAGCTCTCGCAGGAATCACAAGGCTTGCTCGAACAATACGGGGAAATCCTTTCTGCGGTCAATGGCCGTATTGAGGAACTCCTCCACGACCTTCCGACGATGTTGGCCGACCACTATCGCTCGAGCCAGAGTAGTGATCTTGCAGACCTGCTCGGCGGATTTCCACCAGATATCCAGGAGCATATGAGTAGCCTAGAGCTAGAGAAGCAGGATCTTGAGGCCTCAGTTGCCGCTTCAGAAGCAAAGGTCGCGGATACAAGGGAGCGTCTCGAAGAAACGGAAGGAATGCTCCAGGATCAAGCTCTGCTTGCTGTCGTCGATATCCGCGAATCCCTGAACTCGTCCGTGAATCTGATAGCGGACAACCTTGCAAAGAGGGCCCGAGGTGAGAGACGACTCCCGCTCACCATTCCCCTCAGAGATCGTGAAATCGATTTGACGCATCGGATAGTCGAGATCTTGGGCGAAGCGTTGACCGAATACTGTCGGGAGATGTTCGTTTTTCAAGACGGGCGCTGGACCACCTTCCCAGTGTCTAGGATCGACTGCGACCGCTGGGTAGTCGAGGCAGAGGAGGATCAAGGTTGCAGGCAGTTCTTGCTAGATGAGGATCCTGCGACCGGTACCAGGGGAGCACTGACTGTGCTAGGATTGGCTAGGCCTTTGAAGGGGGCGCAGGTCAAGATGCTTTGCGTGGACGAGTGGGGAGAGGTGCAGCGGCCGCTTAGCGAAAGCCTCTGTGAGAGTCTGCTAGCCTTGCCCAGTATGGTTTGCGCTTTCTTCACACGGCCATCTGATTCGCTTAGCGATGAGATTGTCATTTCTGAATTCCCTTAACATATGGACGCTGCAAGACAGATCGCCGAAATGCTGAAGTGCCGGCTGGACCAAAACTGGGGTAGCCCTAAGTGGGATGACCTAGTATTCCGTTTCATGAGGGCGCAACGAGGGACGGTCGTTCCGGCCCTAACATCCGTCGAAGAGATTCGCAGCCGGGTTTCGGCCTCGCGCACGGAACTTGACCGTACCCTTCAGTGGCTGGTTGAAAGGGATCTTGTGATCCGTCCATATGATGGTGATCTGCTCCTACTGTCTCCTCTTGGTTACGCTTGGCTTCTTGAGAATGGCGACCTGACGGCAGCCAAAGAACGGATACTCCAGCCTATCGCTGGTATTGTCAAGAGGAGGGTGGAACGCAGTCTGGGCCCGAAAGAGCAAGGAAAACTGAATGCGAAGGACGCTAGCTACCTTCTTTTGCTCTTGCTTGCCGGAGCGAGATCAGAGGAGGCCGCACTCCGTATTGATCGGACCGGTCAAGGGTCCGCTCAGTTCGTATGTCAGTTGCTCAACCACATACTAGAGCAGACGGCTTGTGACACCTATACCAAATGGACTGTGGAGCAATTCCATAGTTACGGGCGCAGCAAGAATCTGGACAAGAAAACCCGATTCAACTCTTCTACTAGCGCGGTCCGTCATAACGACTGGAAGGAGGCAGAGACACCAAAAGCCTGGATCGTGGATGACTCACTAAGCACGTTGCGCAATTTGTTGAGCGCAGTTCTCTGTGCCTTGGATCCCGACAAGGTTGTCGGCCTGTTGCGGCGGCACGCAACACGGCCTATCTATGCCAACCGGAAGCTTGGGGATGCTGCCACAGCGTTTCGTCAACTCTTCGGGCATGTGGACGTTCCTCACCATTATCGGAAGCGGCTTGTGGATGTGGCAGAGGAGTTGGCTTCTTCAGACCCCCGGAAGCTAGACTAGCTCAGCCTCTGGCTTCTAGCGGTGCAATCTTCACGCGTCTTGCTACATTGCCGATAAGCGTCAGCGCCTCAGTCTTGGGAAGCTGACTAATGAGGTTGTTGACTGCCTCTGCGGAGCCTAAATTAGATGCCTTTGCTGCGATCAACCTTGAGAGACGCCGGTTCGGATCGGAGGTTTGGAAAAAAATCTTGGTGTGCAGGTTGGAGTAAACCGCCTCGCTGAAGTCCTTGAACATTTGCGACGCGAGCACAAGTCCCACGCCGAACTTGCGTCCTTCTCGAGCCAGCCGTTCGACGGGCGACGCATCTGTTATTCGAAGCTGGTGGGCCTCGTCGACTAGGCAGTAAATGTGCAGCCGGTGGGGTCCTTGCGCAAGGACGAAAGCAAAGAGATCCCAGGAGAGGAATTCCGCAGTTAGCTGCGGCAAGCGCCCCTCTAGGCCACCCAGCTCAAAGATGACGATCTCTCCCATTGACGAAGAAATCGACTTCCAGTCAACAGCAATGCCGGCGGGACGAAATACATCGAACAAGAAGAACTCCGAAATGTGAGCGTAGAGAGATTGGACGACACGGCCGGACGATCCGTTGGCTTCCAGAAGATCCTCCAGAGTCCTCCGCAGGTCCGCCATGGAGGGGCCAGACCGTCTCCACGTCAAGGGATCAGCGGTGATCCCAGCCCTTTCGAAGGTGAGAAGGATCGCATCTCGCAAAGCCGCTTTCTGCTGAATGCCGATACGATAGACGCGCGCGAATGTGTCAGAAACGCGAACCGCAACATTGAGGGGCCCGTTAGAATCCGACTGCCGAATACACAGCGGGTTCAGATTCAGACCGTATTTGGAGGCATCCAAATGCCTGAGTCTAGCGGCGCGAAGTCTTGGGTGAAGCTCGGATCGTGCAAACCCGCGGCCTATGTCGACAACGACGCTGGACATCCCTCGCTTGGATAGCTCCCAAAGCAAGCATTGCGCGAGATAAGTCTTCCCAAAGCCGGACTCCCCGGTGATTAGGACATGTGGATTGGGTGTTTCGTGCTCAGCCTCTGGATTCCAAGAGACAGCGGTACCCTTCGAGACCTCCGTACCCAGAGTGATTGCTAGCATCCGTATCCCTCCAGACCTGGTGTCGGAGCGCCAATGGTCCTTCAGCTGCTTTCCGGGCTGCGCACCGACAAGCCCTGAAGCCTGTCGCCCTTAATCATAACTGGCGCCGCAAGTAATCGCTAGCTGACGCATCGGCTTCGAGATTTGGAGGCGACGCGGTCGTCTGTCGGCTATAGTCGAACACCGACGTGGTCTTCTGGGTCTCAGGGTCAGCTTCCGCATCCGGCAATGTCCTCCGTGTTCACTAGACGGGATCATGGGCGTTGCGGATCGGACACCGTACGTCGGAGGCTACATTCCGACGGCTTGGGTGAGGCTTGATCGGCCCACGTTCTCTTGTTGGCCAGCGACGAACGAGGCATCTCGTTCCATTCACAGCCGTCTAGGAGACGGCCGCCAGATGTGGGCCGCGGACCGCCAAATTGCTTGAAGAAGAACGCAACTCCCGCCTGAGTGCATTGGTCGCGGATGGAACGCACCCACTCGACGGCCTCTGGCTTCGGTAACCACTGTCCATCGCGCAACTCGACCAGCCGCCGGTTAGCTGGTCCGCCGCTCTCGCCGCCTACAACTAGCCAGTGGATGGTTCCATCGGTGAGATGGTGGCGAAGATCCAGCGGACCAAGCAGGGGCTCACAGGAGACGAACCGGACGGCAGCGGGCAGACTCGTGAGCAGCGGTATACGCACGTCCGCCCACCGTTGGTACTCAGCAGAAATCCCTATCCACACGTTGGGCATAGGCCAGTCTTGAGGAAGACACCTACGAATCCGCTCGGGTCGTTTCGTCAGGATTTGGAACGTATGTTGAGGACATCGACGAATCACGCTCCAGGCCTCATGTCGCCAAGTATCAGCAAGTTCATGGAACCAGTCAGACCAAGAGCACGTGAGAATCATCTTAGACATCCGCCATCGGAGCGGCGCCTCGAAGTTCGTCCTGCTCCGTACGACGACGTTGGGGTCCTGGCCATACTGATGCTTCTGACGATACATGTAGCAGTACGCGCAACCGGGCGAAATCTTCGTGCACCCGTGCCACGGGTTCCAAGTGGCCTCAGTCCATTCAATGCGTGATCTCTCGCCCATGGTTAATCTTGCTTCGCTGGGCCGAAAGAAGGTTACGAATGTCAAACGCTATTGGCGGTGATGGCGCTTCAGCTCCAGTTTACATGACGCCGTGGCTAGCGCCAATTGAGATCCATCAAGGCAACTTACAATCGCGTTTTTCGGGTCGCCCAATCTTCGGGCCTGTTGCCGAACTCGACGTGAGATCTGATCAATGATATGATCCATATGGGCCGCTTGCCCCCGGAGGGGAGGAAGCAGCCCATGATGGGATATCGCCGGTTCGCTCCAAAGCTTTACTACCAGCTTTCCCTCGACCGCCTCGTCCCCCAGAACCATCTCCTCCGCCGCATCGCTCAAGTCATCGACTTCTCCTTCGTCTACCGCCTGGCTAGACCCTACTACAGCCACACTGGGCAGCCCTCCGTCGACCCTGTTGTCCTCTTCAAGACACTCCTCATCGGCTACCTCTACGGCATCACCTCGGAGCGCCGCCTGATGGAAGAGATCCAGGTCAACCTGGCCTACCGCTGGTTCCTGGGCTATGACCTGGATGAGGCCATCCCCGACCACAGCGTCCTGTCCAAGGCGAGGGTTCGCTTCGGCATGGAAGTATTTGAGGCCTTCTTCAACCGGACGGTGGACCTCTGTCAGCAGGCTGGCCTGGTGCGTGGTGAAGCGGCGTTCCTCGATTCCACCCTGATACAGGCGAACGCGGCTTTGGCTTCACTGGAGCCGAGCATTGGTCCTCGGCCGCCGATGTCGCCCAAGCGATACGTGAAGCAGCTGTTCGAAGAGAACCCTGTCGAGGATCAGGAACCCTCTTCTGCGGCGTCTGCCAGTGCACCGACCGAGGAGCCTGCGAGATCCGAAGAGAGACCACCAGCTGCCGCCAAGCGCCCAGCACTCAATCGCCGTGCCCGTAGTCGCACCGACCCCGAAGCTAGCGTCATCCACCACCCTACGTTTGGACTGCATCTGGCTTACAAGGCCCACATGGCAGTGGACGACCATCCGGCACGCGTCATCACGGCGGCAGTGGTCACTCCCGGCGCCACGGCCGACGAGTACCTCTTGGAGGAGCTGTTGTGGCACCACCGACAACGGGTAGGCCGCCTCCCTCGTCACGTAGTGGCTGACCGCCGCTACGGAACTCTCCACCACTATCGCTACCTGGCCGAACTTGGCATTCAAGCTGCCATCGCCCACAGAGCGGGAAAGAAGCGCAATGCTGGCGGCATGTGGAACATCTAGGACTTCCAGTACAACGCGGAGCCCGACACCTGTACCTGTCCTGCTGGTGAGACCCTTACCCGCCGGTTCGTTCGACGCAGCGAGCGTCTGGTCATCTATAGGGCGCCGCCTGGGGTCTGCCGAACGTGCCGGTTCCGGAGCCAGTGCTCCCCCAGCGGAAAGGAGCGGGGCCTAGGACGTTCTCTGGACCGCGGCTTTCTGGAGGAGGCGCAACGCTGGCTGACGACAGAGGAAGGGAAACGGAGACTGGGGCAAAGGAAGGTGTACGTAGAAACAGTCTTCGCCATCGCGAAAGACCGCCACGGGCTGCGGCGGGCTCAGTGGCGGGGCAAGTGGAAGGTTCAGATTCAGGTCTGGCTGACGGCGGCGGCGATGAATATCAAGAAGCTAGCAGGGACGGCAGCGGTTGCGGGAGGTGCCGGAGCCAGCGCACTTCGGGCCTTTTCCCGCCGTCTCATTGTTTGGCCGAGAAATCGCCTTCACTGCCTGCTATTGCCTTCTCTTTCCCCTCTGGATGAGCCTTGGGCAACAGGCCCCTTCGATGTACGAACCACAGGCCTACTGGCTCCCGTGGCGCAACCTTCTGTGGTGGTAGTACGCCTGCCCATGGAGCAGGTGCCCGGATTGTCAATCAGGACGTGGTAGCCAGACGGGTCGTGCAGGCGGTACCCTACAGTCTCCCGGGGGAGGCCAGGGCGAGACTCCACGTGTCCATTGGGAACTGCCTATATAGATTCCGAAAGTTGCTGACGACCCACATCCTGGCGCGCACTTCCTTGTCCTTTGCGCGATGGACCTGCCAGGCCCGCACCAAAAGGATGCTCTCAGCTTAGGTCGGGCAGCCCCTGAGAGCAACCAGCAAACAGGGAGAAGCTAAGCGCTCGATGGGCGCTCGTCCCTGGCGACCGCAATATCCTCCGGCTCCTCCCAGAACGATTCCAGCACCTCCAGACGCGAAGGCGGCGCCAGTCCGGCGATGCGGATGCTGACGAATACTAACGTGTAGGCCACCGCCAGCAGCATGAGCGGCGACACCAGCAGGACACTCTCCACTCCGAATTGGGTGGCGGCTGCCCCCAACATCAGTAGCGGAATGATCGCCGAACCGTTCTTCAGCCAGCTCTGTATTGCGAATGTCCGCCCCTGGTATGAAAGCGGCACGCGACGGTTTATGTACGTCTGGACGGAGGTGGCGGTCAGAGAAACGCCAAATGCCAGCGGAACTGCTATGAACGCCGCCGTCCTCAACCGCTCTGGCAAGTCTATTCCCAAGACGCCCACTAAGCGCAGAGGATTCACAGGGTCAAGAATCACCGCAACGTCCCCGACGATGCCCAGCAGGAACAGAGCGGAAGAGGTGAGGAGGAACCCGAGGAGCGCCGCCAAGCGCTCGCCGCGTAGCTTCATCAGGGAAGGCGCCAACACCAGGGCGAGGACAAGCCCAATCGCCGACGGCGCGAAGACGTATGCCGCATCAGCCGCGTCGACATCCAGGACCGACTGCACATAGCGCGGCGCCAGGGTTTGCAGTACTACGTTCGCCGTCCCCGACACGACAGCGACCACGATCATCGTCGCGACAGCGGGGTGGGCGACCAGCCACCCCATGGCGGAGCGAACCCTTGCATGAGGCAGCGAATAGCGAATTTTCGTGCGTTTCGGCCCGACGGGTAGATCGAAGACACGGCTCGCCGCCAGGAACAGGAGGACGCCCGCCAGATAGAGGACAGGCTCCACGCCCACGGCCCGCACGAGAACCGGCGCCAGCAGCGCCGTGCCGAATGCAGTGCCCGCTCCGGACGATAGGTTGATCAGCGATGCCGCAGTTGCCAGTTCCTCTTTCGATGCCACATGCGGCAGCACCGACGACTCCGTCGGTCCCGACACCTGTCCCAGGCTATTGACAGCGAGCAGCAGGAACAGAACGTCGAAAAGTTCCGTTCCCAGCACGATAGGCACAACGAAGCAAAGCAAGGCCTGCAGGCTATAGACTCCGGCCAGCGCCACCCGCTTCGGCAGAGCGTCGGCAGCGACCCCGCCGTACAGCCCCAGGACAGCCGGCGGTGCCAACCCAGCCACTCCCACCAGGGCCACTTCAAAGGATGAGGCACCACTCCGGGTCACACTCACCAGCGCCCCGAAAGTTAGCGACTGCTGTCCTGCGTCGGACAAGAAGCGTGAGGCCAGCAGGTGCTGGAACCGCAGATTCCTGGCGATGGACGGCTCCGGCAGGAACAGCCAGAAAAGCCGGAACACGCGGGCCTCCGCGCCATCCAGGAAGCGATCTGCGCGGAGCCGGGCATCGTTCAACATTTGCCGCGCATCGTGCAACGGACGACCGCGCGAAGGGTCCTGGGAGGCCTTATCGCTCATGCGGCGAGTATACTACGCGCTCTCGCTTCACGAGGATGAGAAAGCGAGGGGCCTGGCGGTGGTGGTCACTGTCGGCGCGGTCCTGCCCTGGACCCCTCTCGCTGGCTCGCTGGAGTTCGTGGCGTTACCACCGGGGTTTGTGCTCTTTGTGGTCGCGGCCGTCGTCACGTACTTGCCGATGGTGGAGGCCGCCAAACGCATCTTCTGTCGTCGCCAGCCGCTGGCGCCGTCTGCTCGCTGATCAGCCCGGTTAGTGGTCAGGCTGTCAGGTCATCTCGGAGCCCAGTTCCCCTGGACTTCTGCTGGCTGGCGCCCCGCGCTTTGACAAGCTGGGAACGGACGGCACCTCGCTCGGGTGGAACTACATGCAGGCGGCGCCGAACGAACAGACCTACGGCCGCCACTGATTCGTCGACGTGGCATTGCGCACACCTCCTCGGCACTCAGCACCGTTAACCGCCTTCCTACCAGAGGATCATCCCGCCGTCTGGGTTCGAGACGTCGGATCGCTCGAGCTTACCCGGATGCCCCAGTTCCTGGATAGCTCCGTGGCGGCGTCGGTCCTCCGTAGTGAGGTACTAGGTGTAGAAGCGGTGACCTCGTCGATAGGACCGCGACGAGCGGTCGGCGGCGCAAGGTCTCGCAATGTGGCTTCGAGAGCAACTCGTGCTCCCACAGAGCACCTGCCTGAGAAGCAGGAGCACACCGATCCGCGGCAGGTGCCAGCAGGCGGCCCGGATTGCCAATCAGGACGTAGCGGGCAAAGGGATCCGATTTGGCCGTCCGCTACCGCTGCAGGGGGCGCAAGGGCCCTTCTCTACAAGTGCCGAAATGATTCTGCGGTGGCTAACCCAAAGTCCCAATCCGGATGGTGTGCCGCCGTTACCGCCTATGCTGCCGACCGCTGGAAGGGCCGCTTACCCGTGTGGTGCGATGCGCGACCTAACGCCCAGGCAGACGGAGGTTCTGAGGCTCCTGGCCCAGGGGATGACCAATCGCCGGATCGGCTAAGCGCTGGCCATCTCGGAGAAGAGGGTGCGCACGCACGTGCAGAGGGTTAGGCGGATCATGAAGGCGGGGACGCGAGGAGAGGCTGTGGCGCAGGCGCGCGAGAAGGGGTTGCTGGAGTGGTGAAGCAAGCGCTGTACGCACTTCTACGTATACGTATTGACAAGTTAGCTCGAAGCGAGTATAAGGAAGGCCCACAGTATCTCATAGTAGCGTATTGCACAAGCCGCAACGTCGAGTCGGTGCGGGTCTCGGCGGAGGAAGTGCGAAATCGGCGACGGCGGTCGTCGATTTTTGTTCTTGGGTCGGAGTTGGGATGTGACCAGGGTTCATGGGGGCGGCCGAAGCAATAGGATGCCGCTTCGAGCGCTCTCCCTGCCGTCGCTTCAGTTATCCTGTTGTGGAGCTGCAACGTCACAATGCGCGGAGGAACTGCCATGAGGACGGCACTCATCAGCAAGACTGGGCTCGTTGGCGTGGGGCTGGCGCTTCTGGTGCTGGGGACTATAACCGCAAGCCCCCTTTGGTGGCAGGGGGGAGGAGGAGTGGTCGCCCAACCCTCACCCTCCGTGCGTCTGGTGCACGTCAGGTCTGACGGAAGCGACTACCTCGGCAACCCCTACTGCCCAAACGGCGGAACTCCTGCCGATGACGAGGGAGACACCATAATCGACCGCGCAATTGACGAGTGCGGCATCGCCGTAAGCCAGCGCCATGTTGTGCGAACCGAGGGCTTCGATCTACTAGCCATGACGGCGCTTACCTGGAATCTGCAGAACTCGGACGGCGCGACGGCTCAGGTCCTCCAACAGGGACGCTGCGGAGAAATTGGAGAGGTGCCAGACAGGTGCGCCAATGACAGAGACGACGACGGGGACACTCCAGTAAATGATGGTTGCCCATCCGTCGGCACCCCGGAGACGGGCTCCCAATGCGTCAATAGGATGGACGATGATGCAGACACCCTGGTCAACGACGGTTGTCCAGTGCTGGATGCTGGCGAAGATATTCGCGACCAGCAGTGCGCGGTTATCCAGTCGGCGAGTCCGGGAAAGACGCGGATCACCCTCACCTATGCTGAGAGCCAGGGGGGAACCCCCACCCCACCTGCCCCTACTGACATCACTACCGACCCGGTATGGAGCACCTGGAAGAACCTGGCAGATACGGCCATTCTGACGGACGAGCCCTCTGATGCTAACGGAGACACGGTCGTCGACGCCACCGATCACCATCTGAGTGACCGTCAGGGCTCGACCCTCGACGAACCGGTGATCTTCGATGAGGCCCTGGGACAGGTCCGCGCCGCTACCGGTCCGGTCCGCCTGATCGAAATCGTGCACGGGGAACACTCGGCCTCGGTGGGTGGAGAACCGGTGACGTTCCATCAGCCGAGCGAAGACGCGGTCATCCTCGCAATTATTGACTCTCCGGGCAACTGCACGTTCTTCACGAACGGCGTCCCACTGGACACCAATGGCGACACAACGGCCGATCTCGACGCAGGCAGCGCCGACTTCGGCCACGCGATGAATGGCATCTCGAATCCGGAGGGACGCTTCGTGGGGCCGCAAGTGGTGCCAGCCCTTACTGATCTGGCCAGCGCCATGCTTCGGATCGACAACGACGGCGACACGGCGCTGGATGAGGATCCTCCCGATGGCATCGACAACGACGGGGACACCTTGGTCGACGAAGACGGCCGGGACAGCCATTCGGGCAGCGGGCCCCAACAGCAAGCCCTCACCGACATCTGGGTGGACACCACCTGCGAAGAGCAGGCGACAGTCACCCTGAGAATCGGATATCCTGGTCCTTCGGCGCCACTTACGCCCCCCGCCGATGAACAGATAGCCATCAGCTGGGTCAGTGCTCCTGCGCCCACTCCCGCGCCGGAACCGACGGCCAGCCCGACCCCGACCGTCGAGCCACCGGTAACGGCCACCCCTACGGCTGCACCGACCCCCTCTCCCAACCCAACACCCACGCCAGTGCCAACGCCATCGCCAGAACCCAGCGCTTCTGCTACTCCGTCGCCTGCTAGTCCGACAGCAACACCGTCCGAGACGGCGACCTCTAGCCCCACCCCCACGCCGACTCCCGCCCGGACGCTCAGCGCAACGCCCACCCTGAGCTCAGCAGCAGGCGCTACGCCCAGCGCGACACCTGCACCCACGTCAAGCCCTCTCGACTTTGACGCCGACGGCGTCGCAGATGACAGCGACAACTGCCCGACTCAGGCCAATTCTGACCAGCAGGACACCGACGCAGACGGCTCGGGCGACGTCTGTGACTGGGACGATGACTCCGACGGCTGGGGCGACTGGACCGAAAAGGTAGCGGGTTCCGACCCCCTCGACTCCGCCAGCACTCCCGAGAATGCCACGGTCGACGCCGGGTCCGAGTACATGATCACCACCTGCTCGGACGAGGCGGACAACGACCTCGACGGTCTCGTGGACGGGGAGGACCCTGGCTGCGGATCTGACCAAGACTGGGACTACATCCCCGACGTAGAGGACAACTGCCCCAGTGTGGGGAACTCAGACCAAGCCGACTTTGATGAAGACGGCGTTGGCGACTCTTGCGACGATTCAGACGGGGACGGGATCTCCGATGGAGATGAGCTCCTCTTTGGCTCGAACCCCAGCGAGCCGGATAGCACACCGGAGAATCAGCAGTTTGACGCCACTGCTTGCACAGACGGCCAAGACAACGACCTAGATGGCCTCGCCGACGCGGATGACCCGACGTGCGGCCCCGACCCAGACTCGGACTACGTTCCAGATACCCAAGACAACTGCCCCGAGGACTGGAATCCGGAACAGACAGATAGTGACGGGGACGGCGTAGGAGACGCCTGCGAGGACTCGGACCGCGATGGTATCTCCGACGTGATCGAGCTCACGTACGGTTCCGACCGCAGCGACTCGAACAGCACCCCTGAGCACTACGACTTCGACACCGCTACCTGTACCGACGGTGCCGACAACGACCTTGACGGAGCCACCGACCTCGATGATCCCGGGTGCCGCGCGGACTATGACAGAGACACGGTCCCCAACCTGACCGATAACTGCCCCTGGGACCCCAATCCTGACCAGCAGGACACCGACGCGGACGGCTCGGGGGATGCGTGCGATTGGGACGATGACGGCGATGGGTTCGGCGACTCGACCGAGGAGGCGGCTGGCTCCGACCCGCTAGACGGCGGCAGCACGCCAGAGAACACAACCGTCGACCTGTACTGGGAGATTGGAAACTGCGCAGACGAGGTCGACAACGACCTAGATGGACTCATCGACGCTAAGGATCCCGGCTGCGGACCGGACCAGGACTTCGACTATGTTCCCGATGCGGAGGACAACTGCCCGACCGTCTGGAACCCGGAGCAGACCGACACCAACGGAAACGGGGTGGGAGACGAGTGCGAGGACTCAGACGGCGACGGTATCTTCGACTCGGATGAGCTAGCGTACGGCTCGAACCCCGACGACCCGAACAGCACCCCGGAGCACTACTACTTCGACCTCTACTTTGAGGTCGCCACCTGTACAGACGGCCTAGACAACGACCTAGATGGCTCTACCGACCTCGATGATCCGGGCTGCGCCTTTGACTCGGACGGCGATACCGTCCCCGACCCGATCGACAATTGCCCCTGGGACGCCAACGAGGATCAGGCTGACAGGGACAGCGACGGGCTTGGAGACGCTTGCGATTTCGATAGTGACAACGACGGGTTCGACGACTCGGTCGAGGGGGCTGCGGGCTCCGACCCGCTGAACGCCAGCAGTGTGCCAGAGAACAAGACCGCCGACCGCAACTTCGCGATTACAAACTGTAAGGACGGGATCGACAACGACCTTGATGGATTCATCGACGGAAACGACCCCGGCTGCGGACCCGACTACGATCACGACTACGTCCCCGATGCCGAAGACAACTGTCCTGCTGCCTGGAACCCGGAGCAGCCAGACGCCGACGGAGACGGCATCGGCGATGCCTGCGCATCTGGTGGGCGCATTAGCGGCGTCGTCACTGACAGTCAGGGTAACCCCATTGAGGGTGCTATCGTGCGAGCCTCGTTCTGGTGGACGAGCAGCTTCGGGATCACTGACGCCGACGGTACGTACATCATCGCTGGCCTTCCCGCTGGCGACTACGATGTCTGTCCCGAGGCGGGCGGCTTCCTCCCTGAGTGCTACGACGACGTTGTCGATCCGTTCGCCGCCGCTACCCCAGTGCCCGTGACAGATGGGGCGACTACCTCGGGCATCGACTTCGTCCTCGGGGTGGGCGGCAGGATCACGGGTCGGGTGACCGACAACGCAGGCAATCCCATCGAGGGTGCCTCCGTCACAGCCTCCCTGGCAGGAGCTTGGTGGGGCTTCGGCACCGCCACTACTGATGCGGATGGTAACTATACCATCGACGGCCTCTACCCAGGCGACTACCGAGTGGAGGCCCAGGCCGACGGGTTCGTCCGTGAATACTACAGAGACACTATAGACCCTTCAGCGGCCACGCCGGTGCCCGTAGCGGAGGGCTCGACCACCTCGGGCATTGACTTCGCCCTCGCGGTGGAGGCCAGGATCACGGGTCGGGTGACGGACTTTCAAGGTAATCCCATCGAGGACTTCTCAGTCTACGCCACCCTGTTCGAGGGTTGCTGCGCTAGCGGCTGGGGCCGCACTGACGCCGATGGCTTCTACGTTGTCGGCGGGCTTCCAACTGGCGAGTACAGAGTGCGGACCTACGCAGACGGCTTCATAAGCGAATACTACGATGACACCGACTATATATGGTCGGCCACTCCGGTGCCGGCAATAGAAGGCTCGACTACGTCCGGCATCGACTTCGCCCTGGCGAGGCCGTCCTCTATCTCCGGCGTCGTCACCGACAATCAGGGCAACCCAATCGAGGGGGCCACCGTCGAAGCCTACCCGTACGATTCGTGTCCGTCGTTCAGTACTTCCGGCGAGGCGACAACGGGCCCCGATGGCGCGTACACGATCAGCAACCTCATCGAATGTAGCTACGAAGTGTCCGCGGAGGCTGACGGCTTCGTCAATGAGTACTATGACGACACGTTCGACTACTCGTTGGCCAGCCCGGTGACGGTGCCCGATGGTGCGAGCATCTCCGGCATCGATTTCGCCTTGGCCCGGCCCGGCTTCATCTCCGGCACCGTAACGGATGACGTCGGTAACCCGATCGCGGGAGCAGATGTAGATGCGTCGCCGGAGACAGGCTGCTGCGGCAACTACACGACCACCGCTCCAGACGGCTCGTACCTGCTGGAGGGCCTGGTCCCCGGCAACCACCGAGTCTACGCCTACGCCCAAGGTTTCACCGATGAGTACTGGACCTCGACCGGCGGCACAAGCGAATACGACCAGGCGGAGCTGGTGTGGGTCGCCGAGGGAGCCACCACAGGGAGCATCGACTTCAGCCTCGCCGGCTTCGGTGGAGCCATTAGCGGTATCGTCACCGACAATCAGGGCAGCCCCGTGGAAGGCGCCACCGTCAGCGCGGGTGGCGCGGGCTACGGCTCCGCAATCACCGGGGCCGACGGCATATACACCATCCGGGGTCTTCCGACCGGCGAGTACTGGGTGTATGCGGGAGCCGTGAACTTCGTCGGCGAGTACTATCAGGACACCCCCGATTACTCATCGGCCACCCAGGTATCAGTGACTGACGGTGCAACGACCTTTGGGATCGACTTCGCGCTAACGCGGCTCGGGTCCATTTCCGGCACCGTGCGGGATGAAGCGGGCAACCCCATCCAGGGAGCCAATGTCTACACCTCCGCGGGCAACTGGGCCACTACTGGCTCCGATGGCTCCTATCTGGTGAAAGGCCTGATCCCCGGCAACTATTGGGTTTACGCATCGGCTCACGGTTTTCTGTACGAGTACTGGACGTCCACGGGAGGGACTCGCGACTACGCCCAGGCAGAGTTCGTGCCCGTGACAGAGGGCGCAACGACGGCGAACATCGACTTCAGCCTCAACCTCGGCGGTTTGATCAGCGGCCTGGTCACCGACCTTGCGGGCAACCCTATCGCAGGTGCCGAACTGTTTACCGGCGGCACAAATACAGTGAGCGGTCCCGATGGCTCATATACCATCGGCGGCCTGGTGACCGGGGACTACACGGTGTTTGCACGGGCCGACGGCTTCGTCTCGGAATACTATGATGACACTCTCGATTATCAGCTGGCTAGCCCGGTAGCGGTGACAGAAGGTTCGACCACCTCTGGTATCGACTTCAGCCTCGGGTCGGGTGGTTCGATCAGTGGGACAGTGACCGACAACCAGGGCAATCCCATTAAGGACGCCTCGGTCTCCGCTAGCCGGATCGGCTGCTGCGGGTCTGGATGGGACACAACCGACTTTCTGGGCCGGTACACCATGACAATCCTGGCGCCGGGGGACTACAAGGTGTCGGCGGGGAAGTCGGGGTACGTGGGCGAGTACTTCACCAGTACCGGAGGCACCACTGACGTCAATCAGGCGGAGCCGGTTGCAGTGCCTGAGGGCGCTATCGCTAGCAATATCGATTTCTCGCTGGCCCGCCTGGGGAGCATCGCCGGCCAAGTTACCGACAGCGCCGGCAACCCAATCGAGGGGGCACTCGTGGAGTATTGGGGACCGGGGTCCTCGTATTGGCGCGGGGCTAGCACCGATGCCGACGGGGTATACACCATCGCTAACCTGCAGCCAGGGGATTATCGGCTCCGAGCCTCCAAATCCGGCTTCGTTACCCTCTACTGGACCTCCACCGGCGGCACCCTGAACTACAGCGAGGCCGAGCTGGTCACCGCCTCCCTGGACACCGTCACCGAAAACATCGACTTCTCGCTGCCCCGAATTACCTCCATCTCCGGCGTGGTCCGTGACAACTTCGGCAACCCCATCCAGGGAGCCTACGTCTACGCCGACCGCACCGAGTGCTGCTGGTCCAGCTCCGCCACCACCGACGGCGATGGCCGCTACTCCATCACCAACCTAGCTGCCGGCGAGTACCTGGTACGGGCCTCGAAGTTCGAGTATCAGACCGAGTACTGGACTCCCACCGGCGGCAGCACCGACCCCGACGAGGCTGCGGCGGTCACGGTTTCTGAGACCAGCGCCGTCGATAGCATCGATTTCTCGCTGGCCCGCCTGGGGGTCATCTCCGGCCGCGTTACCGACACCGCCGGCAATCCCCTCGAGGGGGCACTGGTGGAGTCCTCCTACTGGCAGGAGGCTACCACGGACGCTGACGGCATCTACACCATCGTCAACTTGCAGCCAGGGGATTATTGGCTCGAAGCCTCCAAGCCCGGCTTCACCACCCTCTACTGGACCTCCACCGGCGGCACCCTGAACTACAGCGAGGCCGAGCTGGTCACCGCCTCCCTGGACGCTGTCACCGAAAACATCGACTTCTCGCTGCCCCGAATTACCTCCATCTCCGGCGTGGTCCGTGACAACTTCGGCAACCCCATCCAGGGAGCCTACGTCTACGCCGACCGCACCGAGTGCTGCGGCTATGGCTCTGCCGCCACCAACGCGGAAGGTGCCTACAGCATTGCGAACCTTCCTCCGGGCAGCTACCGTGTCCAGGCGTACCAGTACGGCTACATTTCCGAATACTACACTTCTGTGGGCGGCACAACAGACGAGAACCAGGCAGAACCAGTGAGCACCGCTGAAGGCCAAACCACCTCGGGCATCGACTTCTCCCTCACTAAACTCAGCGTGATCACCGGCACCGTCCACGACACCCAGGGCAACCCCATTCAAGAAGCCGAGGTCTACTACTGGGGTCCCTCCTGCTCCTGGTGGTGGTGCTCTGTCGCAACAGGTGCCGATGGAACCTACACTATTGTCGATCTCGAGCCGGGCGACTACACCGTCAGCGCCACAGCGTCCGGGTACTCCCTCATCTACTACTCCATCCACGGTTCCACAACCCTGCCCAACCAGGCCAGCCCGGTGACCGCGGCCAACGACACCACCACCTCCGGCATTGATATCACCCTCTTCCGCCCTGGCACCATCACGGGGACCGTCCGTGACAACTTCGGTGGCCCCATCGCCCAGGCCGACATCTACTACTCGGGGCCCCAGTGCGGCGACTGCTGGGCCACCAAGACCGATGCCCAGGGAGTCTACACCATCGCCAACCTCCCGCCCGGTTACTACAAGCTGCGGGCCGATAAGTACAGCTACATCGGCGAGTACTATACGGCTGGCGGCGGGACCACCGACGAGGGCCAGGCCGAGGTCGTAGCGCTTCAGGAAAGCGAGACCGTCACCGCCATCGACTTCTCACTCACCCGCAAGGGGATCATCAGCGGCACCATCACCAACTCCCAAGGGAGCCCCATCCAGAATGCCGAAGTCTGCGCCATGCGCTATTACTCGTACTGGGGCTGGGACTGCTACCGCTCCGCCTACTCCGCTGCCGACGGCTCCTACGCCATTTTGGACCTCGACGCCGGCAGCTACCCCGTGAGGGCCACCGCTTCCGGCTACTCCTACGTCTACTACTCCACCCAAGGCTCAACGACAGTGCCGGGGGAGGCGACGGCGGTAGGCGTCGCCAACGAGGTGACGGCGTCGGGCATCGACATTGTGCTCTACCGGCCGGGGACGATAAGCGGTGTTGTCCGGGACAACGTCGGCGGCGCGATCCAGGGCTCCTACATCTACTACTACGGCCCTCAGTGCAGCGGCTGCTACGGCGCTACTACCGACGCCCAGGGCGCCTACACCATCGCTAACCTGGCGCCGGGGGAGTACAAGCTGCGGGCCGATAAGTACAGCTACATCGGCGAGTACTATACGGCTGGCGGCGGGACCACCGACGAGGGCCAGGCCGAGGTCGTAGCGCTTCAGGAAAGCGAGACCGTCACCGCCATCGACTTCTCACTCACCCGCAAGGGGATCATCAGCGGCACCATCACCAACTCCCAGGGCAACCCCGTCGCCAACGCCAGCGTCTACGCTGACACGTCGGGCTCCTCCTACGACCGCAGCGCTAGTACCGACGCCAACGGCAACTTCACCATCATCGACCTCCAAGCCGGCAACTACACGGTGAGAGCCACGGCCTCCGGCTACTCCTACGTCTACTACTCCTCCCAGGGCTCAACGACAGTGCCTGGGGAAGCGACAGCGGTGAGTGCTGCCAATGACATCACCATCTCGGGAATCGACATCATGCTCTTCCGCCCAGGCACGATAGGCGGCGTCGTGCGCGACAACTTCGGCAACCCGATATCGGGCTCCAACGTCTACTACTACGGCCCCCAGTGCAACGGCTGCCACGGCGCTACCACCGATACCAACGGCGCCTACACCATCGCTAACCTGCCACCGGGGGACTACCGCGTCCAGGCCCGGGCCCAGTACTTCATTGCCGAGTATTACACCGCTATGGGCGGCACCACCGACTATGCCCAGGCAGAGACAATTTCCCTCTCGGAGACGGCCGCCGCGCAAAACGTCGACTTCTCTCTCACTAAGCTCGGAGTCATCACAGGGGTGGTTCGCGACATCCAGGGCAACCCTCTCTCAGGCGCAAACATCTACACGCTCGGCTGTTGGGGCGGTTGCTGGCAGGCATCCACCGCCGGCGACGGCTCCTACATCATCCAGGGCCTCCAGCCAGGCCAGTACAAGCTCTACGCCCAGAAGTCCGGCTTCATCACCGAGTACTACACTTCAGGAGGTGGCACCACCAACTCCAGCCTCGCCGAACCCGTGTTGGCTGGCAATGACACGACGACGTCGGGCATCGACTTCTCACTCGCTCGGTCTGGCTCCATCTCCGGTGTGGTTCGCGACAACGTTGGCAATCCCATCCAGGGGGCATACGTGAGCGCCATTAGAACCGAGTGCTGCGGGGGCGGTTCCGCGGCCACCGACGCCACCGGCTCTTACACGATTACTGAGGTGAGTGAGGGCAGCTACCAGGTGAGCGCATCCGCGCAGAAGTACATAACCGAGTACTATACGTCAACGGGCGGCACAACAGACCCCGAGGCCGCGGAGCTTGTCGTTCTCACTGGCGAGGGCGCGGCTGTCGATGGTGTCGACTTCTCCCTGGGCCGCTTCGCGAGCGTCAGCGGGGCCGTGCTGGATAGTGAGGGCAGTCCGCTGAGCGGCGTTCTCATCACAGCGACCGGCAGCGCCGGAACCGCCACGGCTACCAGTCACGCCGACGGATCCTACCAACTCGACCTGCGACCCGGCACCTGGACCGTGTTTCCACAGTCGCTCGCCGGGTACTCAAGGCCATCGAACCGATACATGAGCGTCGGCATTGACGATGTAGTTAGCGGCATCGACTTTGTTTACACGGGCGTGCCCCTGCTGCTGGCGGAGCCGGCAACTGCTGCGGCGACGACGAACCGGGGTCAACCCATCTCGCCAATGACCGTCACGATTCGCAATGCTGGCCACGCAACGGCGACGGGCATCGCTGTCGCGGAGCCCTCTTACCTGTCGTGGATCGACGTTGACCAGACGTCCCTGCCGAACCTCGACCCCGGCCAGTCTCACGTCCTCACGGTATCGGCGACGCCGCCGGAGGATGCGCTTACCGGTCGCTACCGCGACAACATCCGGATATCGATGCAGGAACCCGGCTCGACGCCTCTCTATTTGCCTGTCGAAATCCAGGTCCGGCCGTCCGAGACGGGCAACCTCACACTCGTCGTAAGGAACGAGTCGGCGGCGCCGATCGCCGGGGCGAAGGTAACCGTCACAGCATATGACCCCAGCATCGACTTCGTCTCCGGGTCCACCAGCTACTGGTTCGACACCGCCTCCGCCTCCACTGGAGCCGACGGCCGCGCGGCCTTCCAGGGTCTCGGCACCGGCACATACGTTTACAGCGTGAGTGCCAGTGGCTACATCCCTGTCGCCGCTATGACCAGCGTAACGGCGGGCGACACGACGGTGGAGGTTGCCCTGGCAGCCGCACCTATGGACATAGACTTCTCTGTGGAGAAGGTAGGTATCGAAGATCAATACCGGATTACCCTGAATATCACCTATGGCGCTGACATCCCGACACCCCGACTGGCGGGCTTTCCGCAGTTTCTTTCCTTCGACTGCGAGACCAACCCCCAGTCCTCGGGAGCCATCACCGTCACCAACCCCAGCCGCCTTCGCATCACCAACGTGCGCGCAATCGACAGGGCGCCGCAAACTGGCTTCAGCTTTGACAACGGTGGGGCGATCGGGACGCTTGAGGCTGGCCAATCCGCGACCTTGAACTACGTTGCCACAGGTCCATCGGCCTCCGGCGAGGACGGGGGAATCTATTTGGTCGGGGAGTACATCGCCGTCAATCCCGACACTGGCCAGGAACAGACTTACGAGGCCGAGGGTGTCATCCCCGTGATGTGCACCAAGCCCGTGCCGCCACCGAGCGGCCTGATCATCAAGCCCACATGGACCTGCTTCGACTTCGACCAGACGCCGGTGCACGAAGAGCAATTGGTCGTGGAGAACAACAGTGACCTCCCCGCCTATGACGTGCAGCTGGAGGCGCCGACTAGCGATGAGTCGCCAGCGGTATCCATTACTTTCGCAGGCGCCTACATTGGCACCCTCGATGCTCATCAATCCGCCGTGGTCACATATTGGGCAAGCGGGGGCTTCGAGCACGGCAGCGTCGAGGTACGAGTCACAGGGAAGTACTATGAGCCTGAGGAGCGCGTAGCGAGCGCCTCCATGGTGGTAGAGACGCCTTGTCCTCATGGAGGAGGGGTGATAGGCGTCTTGCCTTCGCCGCACATGCTGCACTGCTATGTCGACATGTCGTGCGTGCGCACCATAGTGAAGTTCCAGCTGCAGCAAAAGCTCACGCTTGAGCGCGAGGCATTTCGAGCAACCCTGGCGATGAACAACTCCACAGGTGGGTCGGCGACCGGCGTGGGCGCGCAGCTGAGAATCGTCGATGAAGCCGGTAACGACGCCAGCGGCAACTTCACGATCCTTGACCCCGAGTTAACGGGCATCGACTCGCTGTCTGGGGGCACTATTGCGCCCGTCACTCAGGCGACCGCCGCCTGGCTCATCGGCCCTAAGGCCGGCGCGGGAGGAACGAGCGGTAAGCGCTACTTCGCCAGTGCTCACCTTGTCTATGACCTCGGCGGGTCCCACTTCGACACGTGGTCCGAAGCGAGACAGTTTGACGTCCAACCGGAGCCTCATCTGATCATCGACTACTACCTGCCCTCGCTGGTTCAGAACAGCGTCCCGTTCCGCATGGGCTTCACCATCGAGAACCGGGGGCCCGGATACGCCCGTGGAGTTACCCTTCAAAGCGGCCAACCCAGGATCGTGGAGAACGTATCGGGGACCCAGATATCGTTCGCCGTCTGGAGCTGCCAAGTTCTGGGAGGGGGAAGCTCGTCGAGCCTGACCGTGCCCATCGGCGACGTTGCTCCTGGGCAGACCGCGCGCGGCTACTGTACGCTGTTCGTGGACGCCGACGGGCAGTTCCTCGATTTCACTGCCAGCTACACCCACGAGGGACTCGGTGCCCAACTCCTGCCAAGCGCCATCGACGCCGTTCGCGCCCATATCCTAGAGCCCCCGGCGCTTGCTGCGGGCTGTGGCCAAGCGGATCGCTACCTGCTGGACCAGAACCTGGATGGGAAGTTCGATGGGCTGTTTAGCTTTGCCACCATCGAAGCCATCCCAGTTGTGTCGCCTGACACCTCCATCTCTTTCGGAACCGACCAGATCGTGGTAACGGTGCCCGCATCTGATCAGCTGACCTACGCCTTCGTGGACGAGCCCCCGAAGTTCGAGTCGCGGCCGATCCTCAGTGTGGAAACCGACTCCTCGACGCTCTGTCCAGGTGAGTACGCTCGTGGGCCGTACTACGGGCTGCCCCCAAGCTTCCCTCATATGTTCCACACGCCAGAAGGCCTGCACATCGTCGCGCCCTCTACAGGCCACTTCTTCATCAACTACCCCAAGATCATTGTGGACACGGACGGGGACGGGATTCCTGACGACGAAGATAATTGTCCTCTGGACTGGAACCCAGATCAGGCGGACAGCGATGGAGATGGGGTCGCTGATGCCTGCGACAACTGCCCGTATTGGCAGAACGCCGACCAGGCGGACAGCGACGGGGACGGGATCGGCGACGCCTGCGAGGGAACCTGGACCGGTTGGAGGCACGTGGTGCTGATCGTCTGCGGAATCGGCAGCACGTCAGGCGGCAAAGACGACTGCACGGGCGACCGGTGGAACTGGATGAAGACGGCCATCAAGTCCCAACCAGGGATGGCCAACACGACCTTCCTCTGGTACCCCTATACCTCAGGGTCGGAAGGGGTGGTCGAGGATACGCCGTGGGACAAGTGGGATTCATGCTGGAGCCTCGACGACAAGTACAGAGGCAGACTCCCTTGGGATGAGAAGACCGTACACGGTCAGGCGCAGCGGCTGGCCTGGTTCATAGACTGGTACCTGTATGCCTTTGATGTCCGGCTGTCGATAGTCAGTCATAGCCAGGGCGGTGTTCTGGCCACCTACGCGGCGCAGCAGTTTGACCTCAACCCCCTCGAGACCATTGTAACCCTGGATAGCCCCCTGCGAGGCATCAACAGCGTGGGTGCCCAAATCCTGGCCTCGCACTCAGGATGCCCGTCCCGCTACGATGGTTGTGACTCGGCCTACGATATGCAGCCCTCCAGCGATGTGATCAAGCGCATTGATGGGTCAAGCGCGTCCGCCACTCTGTTTACCGTCAACGAGACGGGCCAGGACCACATTTGGGGCCCGCTTTCCCTTGAACTAATAGACGATCACCACTCGAGGGCCTGGTGGGAGTCCGACCACCTTGAAGTCCGCACCGGAGACCACAACACGGTGTGGAACCCACCGGCTGGCGAGGTAGATACCGCCGTTCTGACGCGCTTCGTCGCGTGCGCAGTCGCCCGCATCCGCCCGCCCGGAAAGTGCAGTGCCTATGCCGAGGAGATGCCCTTCGAATTGCTCCCGAACGGATCGGCCACCACCACCTACGGTGTTCCGCAGCACAGCTCCGCCTTCGATTCCCTCACGGAATGGGACGGCTCAACGGTGACCACTACACTGGTTAGCCCCTCTCGTCGGGTCATCGATGCCAGCACCGTTGCCCCTGACGTCGTCCACCGCTCGGGCGCGACCTTCGAGGAGTTCCATATCACGAATCCGGAGGCTGGGGAGTGGACAGCCCAGATCTTCGGTGCCGATGTGCCGCCCGAGGGCGAAGACGTCTATGTCAACCTTTCAGCGGTCCCCGACCCATCGGTCGACGCCGACCGCGACCTCGTACGGGACGATCAGGACAACTGCCCCAGCGTGCCGAACGGATCACAAGGCGATGCCGATCAGGATGGCATCGGCGACGCCTGCGACGATGATCACGACAACGACGGGGTCCTCAATGACGTCGACAACTGCGTGTTCGACTCCAACCCCAGCCAGGAGGATGTGAACGGGAACGGTATCGGCGATGCCTGCGACCCGGACCTGAACGACCTGGACGAGGACGGAGTGTTGGATGGGGTGGACAACTGCCCGCTGGACGCCAATCCGGGGCAGGAGGACACAGACGCCGACGGCCTGGGTGACGCGTGTGACCCAGACATGGTCGATTCCGACGAGGACGGCGTCGTTGATGCTGTGGACAACTGTCCGCTGGATGCCAACCCGGGGCAGGAGAACGCGGACGGCGATGAAGAGGGTGACGCGTGCGATCCCGACGACGACAACGATGGGTTCCCCGACGAGGCGGACTCTTGTCCCATCGAAGCCGAAGATTATCTGTCTCCCCCGCCGTACGACCAAGATGGGTGCCCTGAGCGGCCGCCAACCGCGTCGTTCACCGTGGATCCAACGAGCCTCAAAGAGGGAATGCCGATCGCTTTCGCCGATACCTCGGAGGACCCAGATCAGGACATCGTCTCGTGGAACTGGGACTTTGACGACGGCACGAGCTCCGACCAGCAGTCGCCCACCCACGCCTACGCCGACAGTGGCTCGTATCTGGCGATGCTGGTGGTGACTGATGCGGCCGGCCTGACCAGCACCGTCTCCCAGGAGGTGGCGGTCGGCAACGTGGCGCCCACTGCTGGGCTTGACAACAATGGCCCTGTGACTGAGGGTTCGCCGGTCGCTGTCAGCTTCAGCGGCCAGTACGACCCCAGCGCGGCCGACGCTGCTGGCTTCCTCTACTCGTACGACTGGAACAACGACGGGACGTTCGAGGTGGTGGACTCCGACCAGCCATCGGCCCAGCACACCTTCGACGACAATGGCAGCTTCACCGTGGCGGGCCGCATCGCCGACAAGGACGGCGGGTTCACGGACTACACGACACAGGTGGTGGTGAGCAACGTGGCGCCCACCGCTACGCTCTCGAACAACGGCCCGGTGGCCGAGGGTTCGCCGGTCGCTGTCAGCTTCAGCGGCCAGTACGACCCCAGCGCGGCCGACGCCGCCGGCTTCCTCTACTCGTACGACTGGAACAACGACGGCACGTTCGACATCGCCGACACCTCGAGTGCCAGCGAGGCGCATACCTTCTCGGTCGCAGGGACGTACGTCGTGACGGGTCGGATCAAGGACAAGGATGGCGGATTCACCGATCTCAAGACCAACGTAGTCGTGACCCCGCGTCCAACGCCTACGCCATCGCCTACGCCGCCGCCCAGCATCAAGTGCGCCGACGTCAATGGGGACGGTGTGGTGACGGCTAAAGACGTTGTTCAGATCGCGCTTCGCCTTGGGGCAAGACGCGGAGGTCTCCGCTATCAGACCAAGTACGACCTCAATAGCGACGGAGTTGTCAATGTGGTTGACCTCATGCTGGCGATACGCCAGCTCGGAACACGGTGTCGGCAGGGCTGACGAGTTCGCAGCGAGGCTCTAGGACCGAAGCTCGCCTGTGCTGACGGGGGCGTCAGGTCACTCGCTTTGGCTTAGGGGCGGCGATTCCCGGACTCTGGCTGGAGGGCCGGGTGGGATTGGAACCCACGACTCCCGGATTAAAAGTCCGGGTCTCTTCCGCTGAGTCAGCAACTCAAGCCGCGCCAGCAGGGACCCGAGCTCGTGTACCAATAGACGAAGCGAGCCCTGACCACCTGCCTCAAAAGCAGGAGACCGCCTATCGGCAGCCTTCGCCTTGCATGCGTTGTGACGTCTTGTTCACCGTGGAGCGGGAGACGGGGATCGAACCCGCGACCTCCTGCTTGGAAGGCAGGAGCTCTGCCACTGAGCTACTCCCGCCCACTTACGGCTGGATACACGTCCACTGCGAGAATAGCGATGGCTTGAGGAAAAGTCAAGGAGAGCTTGCCCCTGGCGCTTCCTA
>Ga0315296_10000703_pt1 | contig 30112 bp, 28 predicted proteins | sample YL17G14_18_MG_FD_203921 | JGI IMG/M metagenome (GOLD analysis project Ga0315296, IMG submission 203921) | Sediment microbial communities from Yellowstone Lake, YNP, Wyoming, USA - YL17G14_18 | ecosystem: Environmental > Aquatic > Freshwater > Lake > Sediment | place: USA: Wyoming | collected... | reverse complement strand
GAATTTTTGGCTAACGATTTTCAATATCAAGTTAGCGAAAAATCTTTATCAAAAAGCGATTTTTAATATAAATCCTCATTAAAATGAAAAATTTATCAAATTATAAAGCAGTGATTCTTGGGGGTGGCAAAGGAACTCGACTTTATCCGATAACCAGAGAAATTCCAAAACCACTTTTGCCGGTGAAAAGAAGGCCAATTTTGAATTATTTAATTGACCTTTTTTATTCTTACGGAATAAAAGAAATTGCCATTTTAATTAACAAAGATTTTAGAGAAGATTTCAATTGGTGGAAAAAAAGATATTACCCTTCGACAGGCTCAAGGCGAGTCCCAAAAATTAAAATTGTTGAGGAAGAAAAACCCTTAGGAACTTTTGGTGGCCTTTGGTTTTTGAAAAATTGGCTTTCAAATAGACCTTTTTTTCTTACCAACGGTGACGAATTAAAAAAGATAAATTTAATTGAAATGCAAAAATTTCATCAAAAATTGAAAAAACCAGTGACTATAGCTTTAGTTAGAGTTCCAAACCCTAAAGATTACGGAGTAGTTATTTGTAAAGAAGGAATAGTTCAAGAATTTTTGGAGAAACCTTCACCCGCCCAAATTTCAAAGAAATTTGTGGCGGGCAAGAAATCCACCAACTATATCAATTCCGGTCTTTATTTACTTTCACCAGAAATTTTTCAATATCACCCTGGTCTCGTGTTTTCAATGATTGAAAAAGACATCTTGCCAAAATTAGCCAAAGAAAAAAAATTGGCTGGCTTCAAATTCAAAGGAAAATGGTTAGATTGTGGCGACCTTCAGCGGTGGGCTACTGCGATCCGTAAATGGAACCCCAAATAATATGCTAACAGGGATTTATAAAAGAACAAATGAAATGAGAAGAAAAATAAGCCAAGGAATGAAGGGGAAGAAAAATGCTTTAGGAAAACATTGGTTTCTTTCGGAAGAAACTAAGAGGAAAATGAGCCAAAGTCGAACAGGAAAAAAACTCTCAGAAGAACATAAAAGAAAAATGAGTTTAGCTCAGAAAGAAAGATATAAAGATGAGAAAGAACGAGAAAAAACAAGTTTGGCGATGAAAGGTAGAAAGCTCTCAGAAGAACATAGAAAGAATATTAGTGAACGCATGAAGAGGGAGTGGAAAGAAAGGAAAAGAAAACCATTAATGTTGGGCAAGCATCATTCAGAAGAAACAAGAAGAAAAATTAGTCAAAGTCAAATAGGAAAGAAATTATCAGAGGAAACAAAACGAAAGTTAAGCGAGGCAAACAAAAGAGTAAAACATCCTAATTGGGGAAAGCATCTTTCAGAAGAGACTAAAAATAAAATGAGAGATACAAAAATTAAACAATATAGAAATAACCCGGAATTGATAAACAAAATAAGTAATTCTGTCAAAAAACTTTGGCAAAATAAAGATTATATCGAAAAGCACTGTGGAGAAAAGAATCCAAATTGGAAAGGAGGTTTAACCAGAAGAGAAGAGACGTTAGCACATAAATTAAGGGTAGAATTAAAGAATTGGGCCAAGAAAATTTTAGAACGTGATAATTACACCTGTCAAAAATGTGGCATAAGGTTTAGAGAAAAAGAAGTTATGGAAGTACATCACATTAAACCGGTATCAAAATATCCTTCTTTAGTTTTAGATATTGAGAATGGAATAACCCTTTGTAAAAATTGTCATCACAAAACAGAAAGTTATGGAAAAAAATTAAGAAAGTAAATTGTGGGAACTTTAGATGTTGTGAGAGGGTACTGAAAGTATGGAGAAAATATGACCTCTATTGACCCCTATTGACACCATTTCAGCAGGGGTTTATTATTAAATAATAGAAGTATGGAAGAAATTAAACCAAATAAGGTTTATACAACAAAAGAAGCTAAAGATTTTTTGAAAATAAGCAGTAGCACTCTTAAACGATTATTGAAAAAAGGCATAATTAGAGCCCATAAACTTGGTGGTCAATACCGAATTTGGGGAAAAGAACTTTTAAGATTGGTTTCTCCAGAAACCGAGAAAAGGGCGGTAAATTTTTATCAACGTGTTAAAGAAAAAACAAAAAAAGCCATCGAAAAATGGTAATTTTTTATTTTCGAATTTATGAAGATTTGCATTATTTTAGGCACAAGACCAGAAATAATTAAAATGTCGTCTATTATTAGAGAATGCCAAAGAAAAAATTTTAATTTCTTTATTCTTCATACAAACCAACATTATTCGGGGAACTTAGATAAAATTTTTTTTGAGGAATTAGAATTACCCAACCCAAAATATAATTTGAGAGTAGGTTCGGGCAGTCATGCTGAGGAAACTGGAAAGATGTTAATCAGAATTGAAAAGGTTCTATTAAAAGAAAAACCAGATATAGTTTTAGTAGAAGGAGATACAAATAGTGTTTTAGCTGGGGCTTTAGTGACGACAAAATTGCATCTTAAAATAGGTCATGTTGAAGCCGGGTTAAGATCCTATTTCCGAGAGATGCCAGAGGAAATTAATCGAATTTTGACCGATCATTGTTCTGATTTTCTTTTCGCTCCCACCAAAAAAGCAAAAGAAATTCTAATTGGAGAAGGTATTTCTAAAGAAATAATATTTATTACAGGGAATACTATCGTTGATGCTGTTTATCAAAACTTAAAATTGGCAAAAAGAAAATCCAAGATATTAAAAAGATTAAAACTTAAGAAAAAAAAGTACTTCTTAGTTACGGCCCATCGTGCAGAAAACGTTGATAAAAAAGAAAGATTAGAGGGAATTTTGAAAGGTTTGAAGTTGGTCTCTTCAAAATTTAATTTACCAATAATTTATCCAATTCACCCCCGAACCCAAAAAAGAATAGAACAATTTAAATTAAAGATTCCGAAAGAAATTGCGTTCATTGAACCAATCGGTTTCTTGGATTTTCTTCAACTTGAAGCAAATGCTAAATTGGTTTTGACCGATTCCGGTGGGGTTCAAGAAGAAACTTGTGTTCTAAAAACTCCCTGCGTTACTCTTAGAGACAACACCGAGAGACCAGAAACATTGAAAGTCGGAAGTAATATTTTGGTTGGAGCTAATCCTAAAAGAATTTTAAAGGGTGTAAAGAAGACGATGAATAAAAAAAGAAATTGGAAGAATCCTTTCGGAGATGGAAAGAGCGGAGCAAGAATTATGAAAATAATTTCTAAAAAATTAAAATATGCCTGAAAAAGAAAAAATATGCGTTGTTGGTTTGGGCTATATAGGATTGCCCACTGCCTGTCTATTCGCTACTCACGGTTATCGAGTGATTGGGATAGATATTAACAAAGAAAAAATTGAAACAATTAATGGGGGAAATTGTCCATTTGAGGAACCGGGAATGGCGGAGTTATTAAAAAAGGTGATAAGGAATAAAAATTTATTTGCCAAAACCGAAATTGAACCCGCCAACATTTTTATTATTGCTGTTCAGACTCCTTTGGAAGAGAAATATAAAAAACCCAATTTAAATTTCGTGATTTCAGCAACCCGGAAAGTTCAAAAAGTTCTTTCCAGCGGAAATTTGGTAATTTTAGAGTCGACTGTTCCACCTCAAACCACAAGAGAAATTTTAATACCAATTTTGGGAAAATCGGGATTAAAAGCGGGAAAAGATTTTTCGGTTAGTCACTGCCCAGAAAGAGCAATGCCAGGACTTACTTTAAAAGAAATGATATGGAATTACCGGATAATCGGGGGCTTGGATGAAAAGTCGGCTATGAGAACAAAAAAACTTTATTCTTCTTTTGTTAAAGGCAAGATTTTCTTGACCGATTTAACTACTGCTGAAGTTGTTAAATTGATGGAAAATACCTACCGGGACATTAACATCGCTATGGCAAATGAGTTCGCGAAAATAGCTCCGAGAATAAATATTGATATCTGGGAAGCAATCAAGTTGGCGAATTTTCATCCGCGAGTGAAGATTCATTTACCGGGTCCTGGTGTGGGAGGGCACTGCATCCCAAAAGACCCTTGGTTCTTAATCGACGGAAGTCATAGCAAAACCCAAATTATTAGATTGGCTAGAAAGATTAATGATTCAATGCCAGATTATGTGGTGTCTGAGGTTAATAAATTCTTAAAAAATATCAAAAAACCAATAGTTACAATTTTAGGAGTTGCCTATAAAGCGAACGTTGATGATTGGCGAGAAACGCCGGCATTGCGAATCATTAAACTTGTTCAAAAAAAGGGATGGCAGGTGAAGATTCATGACCCTTTGGTTAAAGATTTCCCTTATAAATTAGAAAAAGATTTTAAAAAGGCTACTGAAAATTCAGATTGTTTATTGTTGCTAACTGGCCACGATTTTTACAAAAACATAAACCCGACAGAAATAAAAAACATGAGAAATAAAAATATTTTTGATACAAGGCATTGTATTAATAAAAATAAATGGAAAAAAATTGATTTTAAGGTAAAAGTTTTAGGAAGAAATGAACCATGAAACAAGTTTTATTAAGTAGTGGTCAAATAGTAGTTGAAGAGGTTCCTGTACCGATTATTAGGCCGGGAGAAGTTTTGGTACAAACTGTTTTTTCCTTAATTAGTGCTGGAACTGAAATTTATGGAAAAAAAGAAGCGGAGAATTCTTTGGTTGAAAAACTTGTTAGAAATCCTGAGTATATTAAAAAGGGTTTAGCAGTTTTAAAGCAAGAAGGATTAAAGAAGGTAATAGAAATTATTGAGGGTCAAAAAGAAACAAAAAGTTTTTTGGGTTATTCGCTCGATGGAGTGATAGTCGAAGTAGGTAAAGATGTAAAAGAGTTAAAGGTGGGAGATAGAGTGGCTTGTGCTGGAGCAGGTAAGGCAAATCACGCTGAATTTGTGGCTGTTCCCAAAAACTTGGCAGTAACAATGCCAGAAGATTTGGATTTTCAAAGCGCAAGTTCGGTCGCCCTTGGTTCCATTGCTCTTCAAGGACTTCGCAGAGCCGATGTAAAACTTGGGGAGACTATAGCAGTAATTGGATTGGGATTAATAGGCCAAATATTAATTCAGCTTCTAAAAGCAAATGGAGCGAGGGTGATTGGTTTTGATATAGATAATGAGAGGGTAAATTTAGCTAAAGAATTAGGGATAAATGAAGGGTATAATTCTTTAAAAAATAGTGTTTTAGAAAAAGTTTTAAATTTTACTCAAGAAAAAGGAGCAGATGCTACTATTATTACTGCTTCAGCACCTGGCAATAATGAAATTATTCAGCAGGCAATGGAAATTACCAGGAAAAAAGGAAAAGTGGTAGTGGTAGGGGATATAGGATTGTGCCCTAAAAGGTCACCCTTTTATGAAAAGGAAATTGATTATCTAATTTCTACTTCTTATGGTCCCGGCAGATACGACCCTAATTACGAAGAAAAAGGCATTGATTATCCATTTAGTTATGTTCGCTGGACGGAAAAAAGAAATATGGAAGAATACTTAAAATTATTGGCTGAAAAGAAGATAAATTTTCAAAAATTGATCTTCAGAATTTTTCCGATAGAAAAAGCGGTTGAAGCATACAAATTTTTGGAAGAAAGCCGTCCGGCAAAACCTGCGGTTTTGCTGGATTATCATTTTGGAGAAGAAAAACCAAAAGAAACAAAAATAAAAATTACTCCAGCCCCATTTAAAAAAGAGGTTATCAATGTAGGAGTTATTGGGGTTGGTGGATTCGCCAAAGCAATGCATCTTCCTAATTTGAAAAAACTCCCAAGTTTTTATTCAATTTCAGCAATTTGTGATTTAGATGGCAATAATGCCAAACAAACTGCTAAAAAGTTTGAAGCAAAATATTGTACAACTGATTACAAAGAAATTTTAGAAGATAAAAACATTGATATGGTAATGATTACTCTTCCCCATAATCTTCATGCCAAAGTAGTAATTGAAGCGGCTAAAGCAGGAAAAGCAATATTTTGCGAAAAGCCAATGGCATTAAATGAGAAAGAATTAGAAGAGCTGGTAAATACTTTAAAAGAAACAAAAAGACCATATTTGGTAGGATTTAATCGAAGATTTTCACCTTTTGCCCAAAAAATAAAAGAGATTATTAAAAATAGGGAAAACCCAATAATTATCGAGTATCAGATGAATGCAGGGTTTATTCCGAAAGAACACTGGGTGCAGACCGAAACCGGCGGCGGAAGAAATATTGGAGAGGCCTGCCATATATATGACTTGTTTACTTATTTTACCGAAAGTGAAATTGAAAAAACTCTAGCACTTTCAATAACTCCTAAAAGAGAAAAATATCTTAAGAATGATAATTTTATAGCGAGTTTAAAATTTAAAGACGGTTCAGTTTGCAGCTTGATTTATACAGCTACTGGTTCAAAAAATTATCCAAAAGAACAAATGAAAATATATTTTGATGAAAAATTAATTTTTCTTGATGATTATAAAGAAATGAAAGTTTTTGGAGCAAAAATTAAAGGATTAAAAATAAAACAAGATAAGGGTCATTTTACAGAACTTGAAGAATTTGCCAAATCAATTAAAAAAGGCGGAGGTTATCCAATTCCCTTATGGCAACTTATCCAAGCTACAAAAATTAGTTTTGAAGTAGAGAAAAAAATATCAAAAATTTGATTAAAAAATTAAATGAATTAATAATCCTATGCACAAAGGTATTTTGATCATCGGAGGTTATCCTCCTCCCTTTGGGGGGATATCTTCGCATCTGCAATACTTAGCTCCTTATTTAGCTCTTCATGGATATGATGTTCGGATAATTTCCCCGGGAACAGGTAAAGCCGTAGAGAAAATAGACGAGTTTATTACAGTTTATAGAATAATTAAAAAAGAAAAAATTCTAAAGATAATATTTTACCTTCCCAGAACAATAAAGGAAGTCATGAAGTTTAGAACTATAAACCTAAAAGCATGGAAAGAAAGTTTGAATATTGCGATTCTAACCGATATAACCAAAGGCATTATAAATAAGAATAAAAATATAGTAATAATTAGTGCCTATCATCTATTCCCCGAAGGGTTTATTGGGGCTTTATTAAGCGAAAAGTTTCACATACCCTTGGTTACAACTAACTTTGGAGAAATTTATGCTGACCCAAATTTTTATACGGAGCGATTGTCCACGGTTAAATATATTTGTGAAAAAAGTTCTAAAATATTATCTTCTAGTCAACATTGCGCAGGGTGTTATAAATTGCTTGGGATTGAGCCAATTGTAGAAGTTATTCCATATGGAATTGATATCAAACATTTTTCTTCCGAAAATCGAGGAGAAATTATTCGTCAAAAACTTGGCATAGGTAAGCAAGATAGGGTTGTGCTTTTCGTTGGTAGGATGATAAGAGACATGGGTCTTCACACTTTACTTGCCGCCATACCATTAGTTTTGCGAGTTCGAGGCAATGCCAAATTTGTCATAGCCGGTGCTAAAGGTGGACTATTCGACTCGGCGCTTAAATTACAAGCCCAATACAAAAACAATGTCTTTGTTATTTCTGATGTTTCCTTCAAGGAGTTGCCTCTTTATTATGCAAGTTCAGCCATAGTCACAGCACCGACACCCAATGAAAGAGCCTGTATGGGTATGGCGATTAAAGAAGCAATGGCTTCAGGCAAGCCAGTCATTGCGGCAAAGTCAGGCGGGATTCCAGAGGCAGTGATAGATGGTGAGACAGGGATTCTAATTCTCCCTGAGAGCCCCCAGGCTTTGTCTAGGGCTATTTTGAACTTAATAGATGATGAAGATACTATAATAAGAATGGGAAAAGCTGGGAGAAAAAGGGCAGAAGCTTTATTTGATAAAGATATTACAAATCAAAAAATATGCAAAATCTTTCAAGAAGTAATGAAGAAAAAGTAATAAATATAATTTAAGATAATTAAATAAAACTATGGTACAAAAAAAACATGCTCTTATTACAGGAATAACCGGGCAAGATGGTCCCTATCTTGCTAAGCTTTTATTAGAAAAAGGTTATGAGGTGTATGGTCTCTATCGTCGAGAGGTAGACCCCAATTTCTGGAGATTGGAATATTTAGGTATTTTAGAAAAAGTGAAGCTTATTCCTGGTGATTTAATTGATACGGGCTCGCTTGCTGAGGCAATAAAAATTTCTGAGCTAGATGAATTATATAACTTAGGGGCCCAAAGTTTTGTCGGAGCTTCCTTCGAGCAGCCTTTAGCCACTGCAGAAATCACAGGGCTTGGGGTATTAAGAACTTTAGAAATGATTAGACAAAAGAATCTAAGAATAAAATTTTATCAAGCATCAACCAGTGAATTATTTGGAACAAGAAATAAAGGTTTATTAAATGAAAACTCCCCTTTTAAACCAGCCAGTCCCTACGCAGCGGCAAAACTTTTTGGTCATTGGGTAACTAGGATTTATCGCGAAGGTTATAAAATGTTCACTGTTAACGGAATTCTTTTTAACCACGAATCTCCATTAAGAGGTCTCGAATTTGTAACCCGAAAAATCTCAAATGGAGTAGCAAAAATTGCTTTGGGATTAGAAAAAGAATTAAAGTTGGGGAATTTAGAAGCAAAAAGGGATTGGGGTTATGCCCCAGAATATGTTGAATCAATGTGGTTAATGCTTCAACAAGAAGAGCCAGATGATTATGTGATAGCAACTGGCGAGACCCATTCGGTGAAAGAGTTTGTAGAAAAAGCTTTTAAAATTGTAAATTTGGATTGGAAAAAATATGTAAAGGTCGATAAAAAATTTTTAAGACCTTTAGATGTGGAATATCTCTGTGGAGATTATTCAAAAGCTAAGAAAAAATTAGGTTGGGAGCCAAAGATAAAATTTAATCAACTTGTAGAAATCATGGTTAAAGAAGATTTAAATAGATGGCAAAGATGGCTAAGAGGTGAAAGATTTTCTTGGGATGCTCCAAATTATCTTGGAAAGAGTAATATTTTAACAAGGTCGTTAAGAAAATAAATATATATGAACAACAATAAAATTAAAATTCCAGTAGCAGAACCTTCTTTGGGTAAAGAAGAATTAAATAATGTCACAGAGGCCGTAAAATCTGGATGGATTAGCTCTAAAGGTAAATTTATTCCGGAGTTTGAGGAAAAATTCGCACAATACTGTGGGGCTAAATATGGTGTGGCGGTTTCTAATGGCACGATCGCTTTACATTTGGCCTTAACAGCCTTAGGAATAGGCAAAGGGGACGAAGTTATAGTGCCTACGATTACATTTATCGCCACTGCCAATGCTATTACCTATACGGGTGCAAAGCCTGTTTTTGTCGATTCTCATCCTGAATATCGGTGTATTGATCCCGAAAAAATTGAGGAGAAGATAACACTAAAGGTAAAGGCTATTATACCTGTCCATTTGTATGGTCATCCTTGTGATATGGAGCCGATAATGAAAATAGCAAAAAAATATAACCTTTATGTTATTGAAGATGCTGCTGAAGCTCATGGTGCCGAATATAAAGGAAGGAAAGTTGGCTCTTTTGGAGACATAAGTTGTTTTTCCTTTTTTGGGAACAAAATAATAACTACTGGTGAAGGTGGTATGTGTCTGACAAATGATAAAAAATTAGCTGAAAGAATGCGAATTTTAAGAAATCAAGGAATGAATCCTCAGAAAAGATACTGGCACGATATCATTGGGTTTAATTATCGAATGACTAATATTCAAGCAGCAATTGGATTAGCTCAATTGAAGAAAATAGAGCAATTTATTGGAAAAAAAAGGCAAATTGCAAAATGGTATAAAGAAGAATTAAAAGATTTAGCAAAGAAAGGTTTTATTACCTTACATCCAGAAATGCCCTGGGCTAAGTGTGTCTATTGGATGTATTCCATTTTGATTGAAGATAAATTTGGGATTAGCCGAAATAAACTAATGAAAAGATTAGAAGAAAAAGAAATCGAGACAAGACCATTCTTTTATCCTATTAATACAATGCCACCTTATAAAAAAGAAAGGGAAGAAAGTTTTCCTGTTGCTAAAAAATTGAGTAGAGAAGGACTGAGTTTGCCAAGCGGCGTGAAATTGAATAGAGAAGAGGTAGGGTTAATTTGTATGGAGATAAGGAATACTACAAAATAAAAATGCTACAAAATAAAATTGATAACACAAAGGAAGCTTTTGAGAGAGAAGCCCAAGAGTTCGATCACATTAGGGCGATGTATTTTGAAAGCAAGGGGTTTGAGTATTACTGGCAAAACAGACGCAGAGAGAAGGTATTAGATTCACTAAGGAATTTGAAGAAAGAGTGTTCTTCTGTATTGGATGTTGGTTGCGCTGAGGGATATTTTGTTGAAGAGGCCATGAAAATGGGGTATATGGCGAAGGGAATTGAGATATCCGAAGGTAAAAGGGCTAAATGCACTGCCAAAGGCTTAGATGTAGTTGGTGCAGATGCGGAAAATCTTCCTTTTGTTGATGATTCCTTCGACATAGTTATGCTAAATAGGGTCTTAGAAGTTTTGCCGAATGATTTAAAGGCTTTAGCTGAGGCAAAGCGGGTTGCAAAAAATTTTTGATTATAACAGTCCCCAAAGGGAAAGATCGCAATGAAATATATACATACTCTTGGGGCATAAAACGAAGGTCATATAACTACTCTGAATTAAAGAATATTCTGGGCGAATACGGAAATATTTTAGAACTGACTGGGCTATGCCCATTAGGTTTTTTGACTTGCGGAGCAGGCAGACTATTCCAATTTTTAAATTTATACAAGTTTCGTTGTGTCCGTACTTTAGATAAAGCACTTGAGAATATATATCGAGGAGGGGGTCGTGATATCTTTGCATTAGTCCATGTTTGTGACGATTTACCTTCTTCGTCATCTTGATTGGGCGCTGGGGTTCGGTCATTGGGATTTAAAATAATAGAAATTAAAAATTAAAAGTCAAAACATATTATGCCAGCAGAGCCATTTAAATTCGATGGTATATTAACATCATTCAAAGCTAAAGCAGTTGAGAAATTTAGCGGAGATTCCGTCTTAGATGTGGGTTGTAATGACGGAGAATTAGTAAATTATTTAGGCTCAATTGGGAAAAGAGCCGCTGGTATTGATATCGATGAAAATCTTATAGCCAAGGCTAAAAGAAAATACCCACATATAGAATTTAAGGTGGCTTCTGCCGAATCGATACCTTACAATGATGATTCATTTGATACTTGTGTCGCTTGGAACTTGCTTGAACATCTGGAAGATGATAAGAAGGGATTTACAGAGTTACTAAGGGTGGCAAGGAAGAATGTAATATTGACAATTCCAAGAGAGGACGAGATTTCAATCCCATCCGGTGTTACATATAGACATTACATAGACCCCACCCATAAGCATTATTATTCTGAAAAAGATATAAAGAAGTTAATAAATGGTAAAGGGAATATAGTATATTTAGAGCCTATTTCAAGAGTTGCACCATTGTTAGCTTATCAAAAGATTGGAATTCCGATGATGCTTTGCAAACTTCTTGATAAGATATTTTGGAAAATAGTGCCAAATAAAGATTCCTTTCTATCTGTATGGTTAGTAATCGTTAAAAAAAGAAATAAAATATAATTTATGATTAAAGAACTGTTTAAGGATTCAGCGGGATATCTCCCATCAATGTTTGTTCCGGCCTTGGTAGGAATAATCGCTATGCCGATTGTGACTCGTTTGTTTCCGCCGGGGGTTTACGGAAACTATATTTTAGTTGTTGCCACAGTTTCTTTATTATCTGCTATCGCCACAGCTTGGATTGGATCCTCCACAATAAGATTTTATCCCGCTTATAAGTTAAGTGACGAACTCAATAAATTTTACAGCATACTTCTCAAATTGACCATTTTCTCGGTCGGAATTATTAGTATTTTATTTTTAATTGTCCTTTTTTTATTAAAAAATCGAATTTCTTCAAACCTCCTTTTTTTGATGTATGTAGGGGTGTTATTTTTCGTAATTAGCTCTTTCAGTGGTATTCTCGTTAACCTACTCAGGGCAAAACGGAAAGTTGTTCAGTATAGCGCCTTTTCTATATGGGGGAGTGTGGCGGGTTTAGGCATCGGGATAGCAATCGTGTTGGTTTTACATACTGGAGTAGAAGGGTTACTTTGGGGAACTATAATAAGCACAGTAATAGCTATTCCCTTATTATGGAAAATATCTTTAGGTATGCCTTCTTTAAGAGATGGAAACATTCGCTCCCAAATGGGCTGGGAGATTGCTAAGTACGGAATACCCGTAATAGCGATAAATGTTTTAAGTTGGGCACAAAGCCTTTCCGACCGATATATATTGGAGTTCTTTCGAGGTAGCATAGAAGTAGGCATATATTCTGCCAGCTATGCCCTTTCAGAGCGAAGCATATTCTTAATTGTTTCCTTATTTTTGATAGCTTCAGGTCCTATTGTGTATAACATATGGGAGGGCCAAGGGGTAAAAGCAAGCCAGGAGTTTATGGAAAAACTTACTCGATACTATCTTCTCTTTGGACTTCCGGCAGCAGTAGGATTAAGCATCCTTGCAAAACCTATTGTTCACATCCTTGTTGCTCCACAGTATTATCCAGGTTACATGGTTATTCCCTTAATAGCATTTGGTGCTTTCTTTGTTGGTATTGCTCACAGATTCACCGAAGGATTGTCTTACTACAAAAGAACTGATATATTGATGTTTTGTTATCTAGCTTCCGTGGTTTTGAATATATTTCTTAACTTTATTTTTATTCCAAAATATGGCTATATGGCAGCAGCAATTACTACCTTTATTTCTTATTCTTTCTTATTATTGTTATCAAGCTTCATTTCAAGAAAATTTTTTATCTGGCCATTTCCTTTTAAAACTTTAAAAAGATGTAGTATAGCTTCAATGATAATGGGGGGAGGAGTATATCTTTTAGTAAATAATTTGTGTTTTAATAATTTAATAAATCTAATTTTAGGGATAATTGGTGGTGTAGTGATTTATTCGATTTCCATACTTTTATTTAAAGAAATTCTGCCCGAAGAGAAATTAGCGATAAAGAATCTTTGGAAAAAATATGTTATCAAGGGCAAAAAATTCAATTAGAAAAGTTAACCTTAAGTTAGTCAGATGAGAAATACTTTCAAAACTTTATTTAATGCATTAAAAAGTAAATTATATATTCTATCTCATTTCTCCGTGGTGTGGAAGGATATACTGAATATTCGATCTAAAGTTGAGACGAATATGGGAGGTCTTCCCTACGTAGTAGAATGGCTCAAATATGCCCAAGATATTACTCCAGATGGCGGTCTCTCTGCAGGGTATTCTTTTTCTCGAGGTTGGCTCTCGTCTTATCCTGAAACCACAGGATATACAATTCCGACTTTCCTTGATTATTATCATCTCACTAATGAAAAAGAATATTTGAATCGAGCAATTAAAATGGCTGATTGGTTAATCTCTATTCAAATGGAAAATGGAGCTTTCCCAGGTAGTCTTATTAGTGAACCACTAAAACCAATAGTATTTAATACTGGTCAGGTTTTACAAGGGCTTACAAAAATATATAAAGAAACTCAACGATCTAACTACTTAGAATCCGCTAAAAGAGCGGCTAATTGGCTATTAAAAATTCAAGATGAAGATGGTGCTTGGAGAAGATTTACCTACAATAACATTCCTCATGTCTATCACACCCGAGTTGTCTGGCCCCTTCTGGAATTGTACGAAATAGTCCAAAACGAGAATTATTTTAAAAGTAGTATTAAAAATGTCGAGTGGGCTTTAAGGAATCAAGAAACCAATGGTTGGTTTAGAAATAATGCTTTTGATTTAAAAAGCGATCCCTATCTTCATACCATTGGTTATACAATAGAAGGACTTATAGAGTGTGCTATTTTATCAAAGAACAAAAACTGGCTTAATTCAGCGATGAAACCTGCTGAGACTTTATTGGATAAATTAAGGAGAGAAGGTTGTCTTTCTGCCACTTACAACGCCGACTGGGAAGCTACGGCAGGATACCGATGTTTAACTGGTGAAGCCCAGATCACCCTTTGCTGGTTAAAGTTATTTCAGATTAACGGTGATAAAAAATATTTTAATGCAGCACGAGAGTTAAATAATAATTTGAAAATATTACAAGAGATTAATTCAGGTAATAAAGGTATAAAAGGTGGCCTAAAAGGTTCTCATCCCATCTGGGGAGATTATCAGCCCTTTATGTATCCTAATTGGGTAGCTAAATTTTTGGCTGACACTTTAATTTTAGAAAAAAGATTAACTGAAGATTGAAAAGATATGATAACTAAAATAAAGCAGTGGCTAATCAGAATATTACCGCCAAAAGTGATTGATTTTCTCAGGAATATCAGAGCCAGTTTTAGAATAAGATATCTACGACAAACCAGAATTAAAGTAACTGAAGCCCAAATTTTAAATGATTTAAAGAAATTAGGTATTAAAAGAGGCGATATTATTTTTGTTCACAGTTCTCTCAAAAGTATTGGTTTTGTAGAAAGTGGTCCTGAAACGGTTATTAACGCTCTAATGGAGATTATTGGTTCAGAAGGAACACTGGTTATGCCTTGTTTTTCGCTTCAGGGGTCTATGGTTGAAACTTTGGAGTCCGATCTTATTTTTGATCCTCAAAAAACACCGTCAACAGTAGGCGCCATACCTGAAGCTTTCAGAAAAAGACCAGGAGTCTCGAGAAGCATTCACCCCACCCATTCGGTCTGTGCTTGGGGATTAAAAGCCAAATGTATTACCGAAGAACATGAGAGAGCCAGCACTAATTTCGGACCAGGAACCCCTTTTTATAAAATTATGGAAGAGGGAGGATTTATACTTGGTTTAGGAGTGGATTTCGGGCCAATTACTTTCGTTCATGCGATTGAAGACATTCTTGAAGAATTTCCTCTAAAAGTTTACTTAAATAAAGAATATACTGCCAGAATCATTGATTATGACGGGAGGCTAAAAGAAATGAAGGTAAGAGCTCATGATCCTAAAGTGGCAAAGACAAGAATTGACCAAGAGGAAGGGAGGTGGATAAGAAACTTCTTCACAAATTATCTAACAGCTAAGGGATTTTTGCGAAGCGGTTTTGTAGGTGAAGCAAGATGCTGGATTATTAAAGCTAAAGATTTATTTGAAGCCCAGAAAGGGTTAGTGAGACAGGGAATTACTGTTTATACGACAAGGGAGCAGTACGAAAACTCCGCCCAAAAAGTAAATTTTAAATAGATATGTCTAATGGGCCAAAAAAAAGTTTAAAGAAGTTATTACGAAGAGGTTATTTCAAATTTAGAAAGAATACGCTTAAGATGAATTCGATTTTAGCTTTTCCGGATAATGGAGTTCTTGAAAAATTATCTAATGAGTTAAAAAACGAAGAAGCTTCAACATCTTTCATTAGGTCAAAAGATAGAAACGTTATAGTTGGATTATTGAAGTCGATTTTTCCCAAAAGAGCAGAGAAAATCATAGAAGAGGCTGACGATATCTGTAATCATTATTTTGATTTATTAGGGTCAGGCAAAATCCAGTTTGGCAAAAAAATTCCTTGGCATACCGATTTTAAAAGTGGTTATCGTTGGCCTCTTAGATTCTACTTGGATATGCTTCCTATAGATCCGCTTGATGATCCCCTTAAAGAGAAATTAAAATATGATGGTAAAGTTCCCTACGAACTTTCTCGTTTTCAGCACCTTGTTAGATTAGGACGGGCCTATTGGATAACCAATAATGAGCAGTACACCCAAGAATTCATTAGCGAAGTCAAAGATTGGATGGAGAAAAATCCTCCTTATTACGGGGTAAACTGGACCTGTACCATGGAGGTAGCAATTCGAGCTTCAAATTGGATTTTAGGCTTTTATTTTTTTAGAAATTCAAAAGAAATCACCGATGAATTTTTGATAAAATTCTTAAGAAGCCTTTTAATTCACGGAAAGTATATTGAGAGGAATTTAGAAAGAAGCTGGCGAGGATTTACTTCAAATCACTATCTTTCTGATATTGCCGGATTAGTTTATTTAGGAATATTTTTTAAAGATACAAAAGAAGGACAAAAATGGCTAAAATTCGGAATTAAAGAGTTAAAAAAAGAGATGCAAAAGCAAGTTTATTCCGATGGTTGCGATTTCGAAGCGTCAACTTGTTATCATCGATTAGTTTTAGAACTTTTCTTTTTTAGCACGCTATTAGTAATGATAAATGATAAAGATTTTGGTGATGAAAACTACAAAGAAATTTCAGAGAAAATTTTTGACAAAGAATACACCATTCGACTTTATAAAATGTTCGAAGTAGTATTGTATCTTTTGAAACCCAACGGCAGAATGCCCCAGATAGGGGATAACGATAATGGAAGATTACATATCTTTATTGATAGAGAAGTTCTTGATATGCGCTATCTTTTAACCCTTGGAGCAATATTTTTCAAAGAACCGAGATTTAAAATAAAAGAATTTGGTTTCTGCGAAGAAGCACTATGGATTTTCGGGGAAAATGGCTATAAAATTTGGCGGAGTTTAAAAGAAAATACACTTTCAAATGTTAAAAGTAAAGCTCTTCCAAATGCTGGGTGGTATATAATGCGAAATAATAAAGATTATTGTATAATTTCTTGTGGTCCCAATGGTCAAAAGGGAAATGGTGGGCACTGCCATAATGATAAACTTTCGTTTGAATTGTGTATTGATGGAAAAGATGTGATTGTTGACCCTGGAACTTATGTTTATACCCCATACCCTGAATGGCGAAATAAATTTCGCTCTACTGCTTATCATAATACGGTTGTTGTGGATAATCAGGAGCAAAACAGATTTATTGAGAATAATTTATTTTCTTTAAAAAACGATGCCAAGTGCAAATGTTTAGATTTCGGAGAAGACGATGAGAAAATTTGGTTTAAAGGAAAACATTATGGATACAAGCGATTAAAAAATCCAGTTGTTCATCGTCGAGAAATAATTTTTAACAAAAAAGAAAAGAAGTTAGAGATAATAGATAAGTTTAGGGGTGCGGGCCAGTATAATTTAGAATGGAATTTTTATTTTTCTTCTGAGATAGAAATGATTTTGGCGGAAAATAAAATTATGGTTAAAAAAAATATAAATTTTGTCTTAGATAAAAAAGTAAAGTGGATTAATGAAAAATCACATGTTTCCATGGGCTATGGCAACAAGATTTCGGCTCAAAAATTAAGCGGAATTTATAAAGGAGATTTAGAAAAATCTTCCTTTCAAACTATTAATTGGTGATTGTTATTTTATGAAAAAGAAAATACTTTTAATAACTTTCAGATTTCCTCCGGAGCAAAACCCCCGTGCTTTTAGATGGGGGTCCATAGTCAAAGCATTATCAAACGCCGGTTACGAGATAGATGTTCTTATGCCGAGGCATAAAGATATCGTTAGAAGATCACAGATGGGTAATGTTAGATATTATGAGACCAAACGCTATTTATTATATGATTTTGCATATAAATATATTCTTCGTGGTAGTAGTGAAAACATTAATCAAAAAGTTAAAGGACACGTCCTTAATCTAAAGAAGATTATAAAAAATATTTTCAGTTTTCTCGCTAAAAAACTCATTTGGCCAGACCTTACCGGCCTCTGGTTTTTTCCTGCCCAAAAAAAATTAAAAGAATTATTTCAAAATAATAAATATGACTGTATTATCTCCTCCTCTGTCCCATTTGTTGTACATTTAGTAGGATATTATGCGAAAAGAAGATTAAAGGATGTTTCGTGGATTGGTGAGTATGGCGATCCATTTTCGTTTAATGCGGAATCACCGCAGAACATTTTTAACTTTCTAAATAAATTAGTAGAAAAGAAAATTACAAAAAAAATGGATTATATAGTAGTACCGGTTGAGAAGAGCAAAATAGGTTTTTTGAAGCAATTTCCCCTTCTTGAGGAAAACAAAATTAAAGTTATTCCTCAGTTATTAGATTATGTTCCAGTCAACCCAGACAATATAGATTGGAGTCTTTTTGATGGGGAATTAATAAATATTGTGTACACAGGAACGTTATATCCTGATATAAGGAATCCTAAAATATTATTAGAAAGTCTATTAAGATTAAAAACAACTGATATAAACGGCTATAAAAGATTAAGATTCCATTTTTTTGGTGAATATGAAAACGTGGGAAAAATTTTTAGAGAACATAAAGAATTATTAAATGATAAAACCCTTATTTTATATGGGCAAGTTTTGAGAGAAGTTTGCTCCTTTGCCTGCCAAAAAGCAGATTTTCTTTTGAACATCTCAAATTTTTCAGATTACCAAACGCCGAGTAAATTAATAGAATATTTGTCTTATAAAAAACCAATAATTTCTTTGGAAAATAAAAAAAGTACAGAATTAAATTGGTCATTTTTAATAAAAGTTGATTATAAAATCGATGTTGTGGTAAATTTTTTAAAACGTCTTTCTGGTGGTGCAGTCAATGTTTCGTTCAGAGATTATAACAATATAGTTAAAAAGTATAATATTAGTAAAATTACAGAGCAGTATATAAATTTGATTTATCCAAAAGTATGAAAATTTCGGAATTTTACAAAAAAGCAATTCGAAAATTTATTGCCAAAACTTTCTCTTTTTGGCAGATTTTGGGTTTTCACGTGACGCCAGTGCATTTTTATCAGCCAATACCCGACACCAGAAAACTAAAAGATAATCTTTGGCAAAAAAAATCTCAACTTGTTGGTATTGATATGAATGAAGGGAAACAATTAGAGTTGCTTTCTTCGTTTGTTTCTAAATTCAGAAAAGAATACGACATTTTTCCCAAAAATAAAACAAACCTACCTTATCAGTATTATACTAACAATAAATCTTTTGGGTCGATTAATGGTGAAATACTTTATTGCATGGTTCGCAACTATAAGCCAAAAAGAATAATAGAAGTTGGTTCCGGTTTTTCAACCCGTTTAACGGCGCAGGGGATTTTAAAAAACAAAAAAGAAAATAATATAGATTGCGATTTTATTACCATAGATCCTTATCCGAACGAAGTTATTACAAGAGGTTTTCCCGGAGTTTCAAAACTAATTGAAGAAGATTTACAAAATATTGGTCTGGAAGAATTCAAGAAACTACAAGAAAACGACATTTTTTTTATAGATTCCAGTCATGTTTTAAAAATTAATAGCGACGTTCAATATGAGTATCTTGAAATACTACCCCGACTTAATGAAGGAGTGATTGTACATTTTCATGACATATTTTTACCCGTAGAATATCCCAAAAAATGGGTATTAAAAGAGCACAGGTTTTTTAATGAACAATATTTATTGCAAGCGTTTTTAATGTTTAATAAAGATTTTGAAATATTATGGGCTGGAAGTTATATGTATTTAAAACATCCAGAACTGCTTAAAAAATCATTTAACTCGTATAATCCTGATCCCGAAACGGGTTGTCCTGGGAGTTTGTGGATAAGAAGAAGAAAAAGATAATATAAAAATCGCCCGTTTGAATTTAAAAAGTATATGAATCCTATCTTGAGAAAAATTGCGCGATATATGTGGCGTTTCCGAGCGAAAATTTTTTTGGATTTTCCTCTTCCTTGTTTTTTAGCTTACGGCAGTTTATGTCTTGCTTATGGAGATGGGATGGGAGCTACGTTTTTCTTTAAAAGGCCCTATGAAGAAAATGAATGGCGATTTATTTCTAAATTTTTGAAACCCGGCATGACTTTTTTCGATATAGGTGCCAATCAAGGATTTTATACTCTTCTGGCGGCAAAGATGGTCGGGCCGGGTGGCAAAGTATTTGCTTTTGAACCAGTGCCCAGTCAAATTAAAAAATTAAAAAGAAATATAAAAATCAACTGCTTTCATAATATTATAACAGAGCAATTGGCGTTGGGTTCTGAAAAAGGCTCTGCTAACATGTATGCTTGTTTGAACGGAGCAGAATCTCTTAGCAGTTTGCGTCTACCTTCCGAAGACGGAAGAGTACAAAAAAAAGTTATTCAAGTCCCCATTACCACTCTTGATAACTATGTTTACAAATCTAATATCTCATCTATTGATTTTATCAAAATTGATGTAGAGGGCGGAGAATTAGACGTACTGAAGGGAGGAATTAACGTATTAAAAAATCTTCGTCCTATTTTTATGTGCGAAGTTCAAGATATAAGAACTGGTCAATGGGGTTATTCAGCATCTGAAATTTTTAAGTTTTTAAAAAATTATAATTATTCTTGGTTTAGAGTTATTGCGGGCGGATCGCTGCAATCTTTCAAATCTGAAGAAGAGCATGAGTTAAAAGAAGTAAATTTTATTGCAGTCCCCATAGAAAAAATTAATTACATTACTAATCTTTTGGATAATAATAAATTTGAATAATTTTTATTAAATGAAGAAAAAAATTGCGATATTTTATCCTTATTTTATGACTGGAGGCGGAGAGGCTGTGACTGCCTGGTCAATAGAAGCGCTGAAAGACAGTTATGATGTCAGTTTATTTACTTGGGATAAAATAAAATTGGAAATATTAAATAATCTTTATGGAATGCACCTTTCAATTGGCGATGTTGCCATTATTAATCCTCCGTTATCTTTTCTTTTAAATAAAATCCCTAACTTTGGATTGTTTAAATATCATCTTTTAATGCGGTATTTTAAAAACTTAAAAACAAATTTTGATGTTCTTTTTGGAACCTATAAAGAAATAGATTTCGGTAGAAGGGGCCTCCAATATATACACTTTCCTGAGATGGAACAAAAAAGCCATGAATTGGATTTCTTTTCCAGGCAGTATTATAGAAGTAATTTTTTAAGAAATTTATATAAAAAGTTCTGTTATTCAATTTCTAGCTTTAACGAGGGTAATATGAAGCAGAATATTACGTTGACAAATTCAAACTGGACTAGAGGAATGATCAAAAAAATTATGGATATAGAAAGCTATGTTGTTTCCCCACCAGTACTGGATGATTTTGTTGAAATACCGTGGGGAGAAAGAGAGGAAGGATTTGTGTGCATTGGCCGGATATCGCCAGAAAAAAGGATAAAGCTTATAATTAAAATTATCAGTTTAGTAAGAAAAGCTGGGTTTAATGTTCACCTTCATATTATAGGGCCTGTGGGAGATATTTCTTATTATAAAGAAATCAAACAGATACAGAAGGAAAACAGATGGATTTTTATAGAGGGATTAATTGATAGAAAGTCTCTTGTTTCAACACTTTTACAGCATAAGTATGGCATTCATGGAAGAAGAGACGAACACTTTGGAATTGGGATAGTAGAAATAGTAAAAGCTGGTTGCATCATTTTTGTGCCAGATGGTGGTGGTCAAGTGGAAATTGTGGATAATCCTCAACTTATCTATAGAGACGAAGATGATGCCATGAGAAAAATAGAAAAAGTTTTGAGCGACGCAAACATCCAAATTATATTAAGAAAGCATTTATCTGTATGCAGCCAAAAATTCTCAGTAGAAAGCTTCCAACAATCTATTAAAAGCATAGTTCGTGAATTTTTGAAAATTGATTAATTGAAAATATCGTTTAAAAATATGGATATAGAAGAATATTCAAAATATAGACAATTTTATTCTGAAGATGCGCCGGAATTGTTGTTAAAATATCTTAATAGGGCTAATTGGAATAGTTTTTTGGATTTGGGATGCGGAGACGGTTCTTTATTGTATGCGTTGAATAAAAAAGGATATTTTGATGGTAAGATCGTTTACGCGATTGACTTATCTGAAAGCAGAATAAATTTAGTTAAAAAAATAAACAAAGATTTTATATGCTTTGTGGGAGACGCGTGCAATATCAAAAACATTAAAGATAACAGCATCGATTTTTTAGTGTCAACTCAGCTGATAGAGCATGTCCAGAATGACGAGATGATGATAAAAGAAATAAAGAGAGCATTAACAGAAAATGGTATTATTTATATTTCAACTGTTTTTAAAAAGTGGTACGGTTGGTATTTTTACAGATGTAACGGAAAATGGGTTTTGGATCCGACCCATTTATCGGAGTATACCAAAGATAGTCAGCTATTAGACATTTTTAGGCAACACGGTTTTGAAATTATAGAAAACAAAAAAACAATAACACAGCGCCCTGTAGTAGATTTTATTTTTAAGAGATTGGGTGTTAACAGATATATATTTATTAATAACCCTTTTTTAAAGTTAATAAGGAATTTGAAAGTTCCAATTTTCGGTTATTATAATTGGGAAATAGTATGTAAAAATAAACAATAATACTATGACCGACATAAATAATTTAGAAACAAAAAAATATAAAGTTGCAATTATTGCTCCGGTTCCTTTTTATTACCATGTGCCCATTTATCGCATATTAGCAAATGATCCTGGAATCGTTCTGACCGTTTATTATTGCTCTGATTGGGCATCTTTGAAAGAGGGAAAAATTGATAACCCTGAATTTTTAAACGGGTATACCTTTAAATTTGTTAAAAATTATTCGCCCTTCTCATCATTAATGCATTGGCCGTTTGGGTTGATGAATTTCGGCATTTGGAGAGAAATTAAACTGGGAAGGTATGACGCAGCCATACTTCATTCTTGGAATAACTTAACATGGTGGCTGGCTTTTTTTGCTTGTTTAAGATTCAAGATTCCTATCTTTTTTATGACAGACTCGAATATTTTAGCAGAACCATTAAAATCGACATGGAAGAAAAAATTAAAGAAAATTTTATTTAGACATTTTTTATTTAAAAAAGCCACCGGATTTTTAACTTCAGGAAAAGCCAATGAAGAATTTTACAGATACTACGGAGTGCCCAATAAAAAAATAGTTAGAATGCCTTACTCTTGGGGCTACGAATGGTTTATAAAAAAAGCAGAACAATTAAAATCGAAAAGAGAAGAAATTAGGGAACATTTTGGAGTTGGGGAAAATGATTTTGTTATATTGTTTGTTGGCCGTCTATCCAGAGAAAAATTACTTCGTGTCCTTTTAGACGCCTATAATCAAACTAATCTTAAAAACAAGAGATTATTTATTGTTGGAGACGGCCCTTTGCGCCAGCAATTGGAAGGATACGTGAAAAAAACAAAAATTGAAAAAGTTCATTTTGCGGGTTTCCAGCCTAGAGAAAACTTGTCTGATTTTTATACTATGGTCGATGTGCTCGTTCTACCTTCAGAAAATGAAACGTGGGGCATTGTGGTCAATGAAGCAATGTGTTTTAGTCTTCCTGTTATTGTTTCGGATCGTGTCGGGTCGGGCCCAGACCTTGTTAAAAATAATTATAATGGATTTATATATCCTTGTGGAGATATAAATGGACTCGCTGAATCTATAGAAAAATTGATGAGCATGTCTTATCAAGAGCGTTCTCTCTTTGGCAAACGCTCCCTTGAAATAATTACCCAGTGGATTAAAGCAATAGATCCGGTCCAGCAAATTCTTAAAATTTTAAAGTCACAAAACAAATGAAGGTGCTAATTTGTGCATACTCTTGTTTGCAGGATCCTGACAAAAGATATGGGGACGGAGGCGAGTCATTTTTGGGCTGGAACATTGTACGGCAATTGAGCCGTTTTAATAAAACATGGGTTCTCACCCATTCTCAAAATCGCCAAGCACTTGAAGAAAAATTACTGCAGGAGCCGATTTTGAATGCCAATTTTTGTTATGTAAATTTGCCCAATTGGTTGGGATTTTTAAATAAAATTCATGGCGGAATTCAAATCTACGCTTATTTATGGCAAATAAAAGCTTATTTTGTTGCTAAAAAATTACACAAAGAATTTCATTTTGATGTTTTTCACCATGTTACCTATGCCAATGATTGGATGGCAAGTTTTATTGGTGCCTTTTTGCCTGTTCCTTATATTCGGGGACCTGGTGGGGGAGCCCATCGTGTTCCCAAAAGTTTTTTATCTGAATTTTCTTTTTTCAATCGCCTATCTCAATATTTAAGATCTATTGGCCAATGGCTATTTAGACATGACCTCCTTTTTATTCTTAGTCAAAAAAGAGCTAAAGCAATTTTGGTTTGTAATCGAGAATCGTTTGAAGCAATACCAAAAAAATGGCGAAATAAAACTTATCTCTTTCCAGTAAATGGAATTTCCCAAGAAGATTTGGATTTACTTTTAAAAAATGAGAAAAAGGACGATAATAAATTCAAAGTCCTCTCGGCCGGGAAACTTTTAGTAATTAAAGGTTTTTCTTTAGCAATAAAATCTTTCAAATCTTTTTCAGATAAAGTTTCTAATGTAGAACTTGAAATTATTGGCGATGGACCGGAATTTCCACGTCTAAAAAATCTTGTTGAAAAATTAAAAATTGAAGAAAAAGTTCAATTTAAAAAATGGATGCCCCGAAGCGAGTTTTTGAAAGAATTAAAATCTTGTGATGTTTTTTTGTTCCCGAGTTTAAGGGATGGCGGAGGACAAGTTGTAGTTGAAGCAATGGCGGCTGAAAAACCAGTCATTTGTTTGGATATTGCTGGACCCGGATTTCATATTGAAAAAGAATGGGGAATAAAAATAAGACCTGATTTTCCTGATCAGGCAATAAAAGAGATTGCCGAGGCATTGGAAAAATTGTATTTTGATAAAGAGTTGAGAATTCAATTAGGAAAGAAAGCCAGAGAAAGGGCAGAAAAAGAATATTTGTGGGATCATTTAGGAGAAAAATTGTTTAAAATCTATCAAGAAGTTTTGAAAATATGAAATTTTCTACAAACAAAAAATTAATATTCAGCTTGATACTCTGGCTAATGCTTTGGGCTGGTTATAATGCCAATCCCCAAAAATTGGATTTTTCCAATCTTCTTAATCTTTTTCATGGAATTCGTGCCTTTTTCACTATCTTTGCTGCTTTTTTTGCTCTAATTTTCTTATTAAGACGACGCTCTTTTTCTTTTCAAATTTTTCGAACCCCTCTAGGATTTTTGTCTATTTATACTTTGATTGGTATTATTTCTTCAATTTTTCTCTCAAGAAACCCGCTTTTAGCTTTATATTGGGCTATTTCATATTTTTCAGCTTTTACAGTGCTTCTCGTGGTTTTAGCTGATTCAAATCCAATATCCTCTCTCTCTTTATTAATCAATCTCAATTGGATTATTGTTTTTATTATTACAATTGGGTTATTTGTGCTTTTTCTATTTCAGCCAGGTGTAATTTCATTCCTATTTTCTGGTAATTTTTTGAGCGGACGACCCTTTGAGAATTTGGCTGGTGTTCTAGCTGGAAAGGAAATATTGGGAATGGTTGGAACTCGTCCCACTGGGTTGGGAAGATATGCCGGAGTGGCAGCTCTGGTTGCTTTGGCTAAATTGTTAAGCGAAAAAAGAAAATTAAAATTAAACTGGTTTTTCTTATTTCTTTTTTCTTATTTTCTCCTCATTTTTTCTCAGGCAAGGACAGCAATTTTCGCTTTTATTTTTGGATTCTTTATTGTTTTTTTATTAAAAAGCGAATCAAAAATTTCCATTTTTGGCTGGTCTTTTTTTACCTCGGTTCAATTAGTTTTAGTTGGGCTTTTCTTATTTTATATACCTCTATTTTATACACCTCATTTATTAGAAAGAATGGCTATTCCTGAACAGCAAATAACCATTTCTAAACCTTCTCCACCTATTTCTGAATCCCAAATACCTGTTTCCGAACCAAAAAAAGTTACTCCCGAACCTCAAATACCCACTCCTAAACCTACTGCACCCATTTCTAAACCCAGTTCATCAAAAGAAATGGGAGCCATTTTATTTACTTTAAGTGGCAGAACCACTGGCATCTGGCCTCAGGCCTGGAAACTTTTTTTAAAATCGCCATTGATTGGCTGGGGCTTTCATGCCGATCGAATTTTTTTGGAAGGTCAACACGCCCACAATGCCATTTTGCATTCCTTAATTCAAACCGGTATCATTGGCACAATTCCTTTTATAATTGCTTTTATTTGGTCTTGGATTTTGTTATTCAAACTTTTGAAAAGTTCTTCTGAAAATGAAAAACCATTTTTGATTGAAATAGCCGGAGTTTTCGCCTTCTTTATGACCAGAGGCATTACCGAATCAACTGGTGCCTTTTTTGGAGTCGATTTAATTTTATTAGCTTCCCTTATTGCTTACATTCAATCTCTATGGTTTCAAAAATCCCAGCAATTGAAATCTTAGGTAGCAAAGTCCATCCGGTTCAAATTCCTCAAGTCATTGAAAAAATTTCTGATTGGATCGAAAAAGAGTCCCAAAAATTTCATTGGATTGTTGTTACCGGAATGCATGGGGTGATGGAAGGATATAGAGATAAAAAATTTCAAGAGATTTTAAATTCAGCCGACCTTTTTGTTCCAGATGGAATTTCTTTAGTTTGGACTGCCCGCCTTCGAGGTTTTTCTTTAAAAAAGAGAGTTTCTGGAACTGACCTGATGTCGGAGTTTTTTAAAATTGCAAATGAAAAAGGTTACAAAAATTTTTTTTATGGCGATACAAAAGAAACACTTAATCAATTAGTTAAAAAAATTTCAATCGATTTCCCAAATCTGAAAATTGTCGGTTCTTATTCGCCACTATTCCGGCCTTTAACCCGAAAAGAAGATGAAGAAATTATTGAAAAAATTAATCGGGCAAAACCAGATGTTTTGTGGGTGGGACTGGGTTTGCCAAAGCAAGAAATTTGGATTTTTGAGCACAAAGATAAATTAAAAGTTCCGGTAGCAATCGGTGTCGGTGCTGCCTTCAAATTTTTAAGTGGCAAAGTAAAAAGACCTCCGAGATGGATTGGAGATTTGGGATTTGAATGGCTCTGGAGATTTTTCCAAGAGCCAAAGAGGGTCTGGCCGAGGGTTTTAGACATCCCTTTATTTATTTTTTTAGTTTTACTTGAACTAATTGGATTTAAATCTAAAAAATGATAAAATAAAATAACAATATGGAAAAACAAAAAATTTTAGTCACCGGTGCCGGCGGGTTCATTGGCCATCATTTAGTGAGATTTCTGAAGAAAAAGGGATATTGGATGAGGGGAGTTGATATTAAATATCCCGAATTTTCGCCAAAAGATGAAGCCGACGAGTTTTTGCTTTTGGATTTAAGATTTTTAGACAATTGCCTTAAAGCAACAAAAGGGATAGATAAGGTTTATACCTTAGCTGCCAATATGGGCGGAATCGGCTTCATTACTTTCCATACCTCAGATGTTCTTTATGACAATGTTTGCATTAACGCTAATATGGCTGAGGCCTGCAAAAGAAATAGAATTAAAAGATTATTCTTTTCTTCATCTGCCTGTGTATATCCAACATTTAAACAAGAAAATCCAGATGTCACAGCTTTAAAAGAAAGTGATGCCTATCCAGCTTTTCCTGATAACGAATATGGTTGGGAAAAATTGTTTTCCGAAAGATTATATAGAAGTTACTTTGATTTTTACGAGGTGAGAATTGCTCGTTATCACAATATTTATGGACCGGAAGGAACCTATGAAGGAGGAAGAGAAAAAGCACCAGCTGCGATTTGTCGGAAAGTGGCCTTAGCCAAAGATGGAGAAGAAATTGAAATCTGGGGGGATGGGAAACAAACTCGCTCTTTTTGCTATATCGATGATTGCTTGGAAGGAACTTATCGATTAATGGAATCGGATTTTAAAGAGCCCCTGAATATTGGTTCTGATAGATTGGTTACTATTAATGAATTGGTAGATATAGTTTCGAGAATTGCTGGCAAAAAATTAAAAAAAATTTATCAATTAGAAAAACCTCAAGGGGTAAGGGGAAGAAATTCTGATAATACTTTATCTAAAAAAGTTTTAAATTGGGAACCAAAAATTTCTCTCGACGAGGGATTTAAAATAACTTACCAATGGATTGAAAAAGAATTAAAAAAGCTAGAAAGAATTTAAAATGCAAAAAAGAAAATTTTTTAAAATTATTCTCATAATTGGAGATGTTTTTTTAATGTATTTTTCTTTGCTTTTAACTTTGGCTATTAGATACAAAGATTTTTCTTTTTTGCCAGGACCTCAAACTAAAGTTTTTCTTTTCCATTTTTCATTCATTTATTTATTCTGGTTTTTAATTCTTTTTATTTTCGATTTTTACAGCCCCTCTTTTTTAAAGAAAACCTACGATTTCTTTCGAAGCTCAATAATTTTTCTCTTTTTAGCTGGAGCCATCGGTACAATTTATTTTTATCTCCAACCACAGTTAGCAATTGCCCCAAAGAGAATTTTATTTTTAGATGTTTTATTTTTTGCCGTTTTTCTTTACATCTGGAGAATTATTTTTATTCAGATTCTAAAGTTTTTTGTAATTAAAGAAAAAATAATAATCATTGGCGCTCCTTCAAATTTTTCCGAGTTGTTAAATGATTCACTAAAAATAGGGGATTATCAAGTTGTCGCTTTTTATAATCCTAGTTCTTTGAATAAATCATTGCCATTTTCTAAATTAGCCCAACACGGCATTATCTCTGAAATTTCTAAATTGAAAGAAATAATTGAAAGAGAAGGGGTGAACACAATAAGTTTTACCTCTGATTTTTATAAAGATGAAAAAATAATAAAAGAAATTTTTCTGAATTTACCACCAAAATTAAATTTCATTAATTTTACCGATTTTTACGAAACTTTGACTAAAAAAGTTCCGATAGAAGCAGTAAATGAACTTTGGCTTTTGGAAAATATCTCTCGAGTGGAAAGAAAGATTGATGAAATCTTAAAGAGAGGTTTTGATGTGATTTTTTCTCTTTTAGGAATTTCAATTACTTTACTCCTCTTTCCCTTTATTGCTTTGGCAATAAAAATTGATTCTTCAGGACCTGTTTCTTATACCCAAAAAAGAGTAGGTAGGGATGGGGAAATTTTTACTTTATATAAATTTCGAACAATGAAGGTTTCAAAAAATCAAGACAAAGAACTTTGGCGTGAAAAAGACCCCGAGCAAATTACAAGGGTTGGCAAAATTTTAAGAAAATTTTATTTGGATGAACTCCCTCAATTTCTTAATATTTTGAAAGGAGATATGAGCTTTGTGGGTCCAAGACCGGAGTGGTTAGAATTAGTTGAAATTTTTGAAAAGGAAATTCCATTTTATTCTTTGCGATATATAGTGAGACCCGGTCTTACCGGCTGGGCTCAATTAAATTTTCCTGCTTCAACCTCAATTGGAGAGGCAAAAGGGAAATTTCAATACGATTTGTATTATATTAAAAATCGTTCTTTCTTCTTTGATTTGGAAATTATTTTAAAAACAGTTCGACTTATTTTTTAATAAAACCCTTGACAAAGGGTTTTGAATTTGCTAATATGATAGTGTGAGTGTTGGCCGTTAAGGCAGCTCTAATTTTAAGCAGACAGCAAGTTTTCCTCGAGCAAAACTTGCTGTTTTTTTATTAGTTGCTTAGAGAGTTGTCTCAAATAATTAAACTCTTTGTTAGCACAAGACCCTAAAATTTGCTTTGATAGAGTCTTTTGTTACAATAAATATAATATATGAAAATATGTAAAGTTTGTAAAAAAAGATTACCAGAAACTTCTTTCTATTTTTCAGGAATGGGTAAAAGATGGAGGGGGAATATATGTAAAAAATGTAGTAATAAAAAAACGTTACAAAGAAGAAAAATAAAGTTTTCTCGAGCTTGGTTTAGAATAAGATGGTGTAGATTAAAACGGAATGCGAAAGATAGAAATAGAAAATTTGAGTTAACGTTTGAAGAATTTTGTCGTATAAGAAAAAACGAAAAGTGTTTTTATTGTGGAACTACCCGTGGTCTTTTTTCAACAGAACGATTAGATAACGCCAAAGGATATAGTGTTTCAAATTGCGTTGTTGCTTGTTGGCGATGTAACAAGATGAAAAGTAAAGATTTTACAATGGAAGAAATGAAAATTCTTGGAAGGGCACTTAGAAAAATAGATAAGATAAGAAATATTTAATTGTTTTTATTTTCATAATTTGATAAAATAAAATTGGGTCGGGAGGTAGCACTCACAAAAGACTTAGAATTGGGGTAAACTCTCCCGGCCCTTTGATTTTGTGATAAAATAGATTAATGAGAATTGAAAAGGAATTATCAGGAATCAAAAAAAATATTTCATTGAAAAATTATACTACTTTTAAAATTGGGGGTCGGGCAAAATATTTTTTTGTGGCAAAAAGCAAAGAAGATGTTATAAAAGCAGTTTTGGTGGCAAAAAAAATGAGATTGCCGTTTTTTATTTTGGGGGGTGGGAG
>Ga0315296_10000702_pt1 | contig 30119 bp, 28 predicted proteins | sample YL17G14_18_MG_FD_203921 | JGI IMG/M metagenome (GOLD analysis project Ga0315296, IMG submission 203921) | Sediment microbial communities from Yellowstone Lake, YNP, Wyoming, USA - YL17G14_18 | ecosystem: Environmental > Aquatic > Freshwater > Lake > Sediment | place: USA: Wyoming | collected... | reverse complement strand
AACGAGCACATGTCACCCCCAGCTATGATGGTTTATTTGACGTCAGGAAAAACCATAAAGAAAGCCAAAGACAAAGACAGCTTCCGCCACAAAGACTGGCTAATCAGATGCATTCCAAATCTTTACCCAGCTTTCACGCCACCAGAAAAAGGCATGACCGAGAAACAAATCAAGAAAGGCAACAACCTTGCTCTAGCCGTTGGCCATCATGAAGTCATAGTCGAATCACCCAAACACGATGAACACCCAGCAGATGCCAGATTACCTCAACTAGAACTCGTCATAAACGCATACCTCGACAGACTCCGAGCACTCTCCGCCAAACCCTACGTCAAATACGTCTCCATATTCCGAAACCACGGCATAGAAGCAGGCGCATCACTCTCACATGCCCACAGCCAAATAATTGCCACGCCTTTCATCCCGTCAATCGTGGAAGAGGAGATGAAAGTCGCTAAACGCTTCTGGACGCAACACGAGAAATGCGCCTTCTGCGACATCATCGAAAAAGAGAAAAACGGCGGAAGGCTTATCCTTGAAAACTCTGGTTTCGTCGCTTTTTCTCCGTGGGCAAGCATAAACCCTATGGAATTCTGGATTATGCCGAAACGACACCAAACTACGCTGCTCAATATGTCTCAAAACGAAGTCAAGATCTTTGCCAAAACACTCAAAACATGTCTCAGCGGACTCGAGAAACTTGTGAACGATCCACCGTACAATTATGGTTTCCATCTGGTCATGAACAAAGACGCTCGCAACTATTTCCACTGGCACCTGGAAGTCTACCCCAAGCTGGCGACTTGGGCGGGATTTGAGAAAAGCACAGGAATATACATAAACACAGTCACACCAGAAACGGCGGCAGAAAGTCTCAGAAAAACGATTTCATCCTAGGTTCTTCAGAATTTCCTTCTCACACTTCGGTCTAATCTGCATGACATCTTCAACGTAAGCTCTGAGTGGTTCCGCGATGCTCCACACTTGTACTAGGCACCCTCGTAGTTTGTGAAGTGATTAGTCACAGCCTCAGTCTTGGTTCATGGATTTGCGTCCAAGCAAGACCATAAGAAAACTCAAGCGGGTTCCAGTCTCGGCTCAGAAGACCCCTTTGTTTCAGATACGCCACGACGCAACTATTGATGGCGAGCCTAATAGCTAAAAGCACGTAGCCAAATCCTTGATTTTCTCATTGCTTCCATACAGGGTTATACCCTTCGATTTGGAAGATGAAGCTAACGGGTTGAATGCTTGGTGGTGGGGCCAGGAACTTTAGATCAATGCTTTGACTCGTGCCGTTGTTCCAGTATGCGCCTAGGGTTTCTATTCTCCAATCATCGCTGAAAAGCAGTTGTGGAAGCACGAAACCTTTTTCAGAGTGCCAAGCCCAGATCAACGGTAACCGGATAGTTGTGTTGTCTGCCAACATAGCGTACAGCTTGACTTGGTCTATGAAGCTATCGGTCTGAGAGTGTTCAATCAGTCGAAACAAATAGACGCCATTGACCTTACGGGGAACGGAAAACACTGTGTGTTCTGCCATCACATCTATGCCCTCAGAGTTGTGAATACCAAGTAGCCCCTCGCACACATATTCTGTGCCATTATAGACGTACAGGATAGGACATGCTCCCCCTGGCCATGGTACGCCAGATTGGGTCCGGATCGATAGATTGAATGAATACTGGGCTTCTCCATTATATGAGTATATGTCAATTCTCCAATATCCCTCGCAATCCGCAGTTGATGCGATGATATTTGTGCATCCTGGTCCGTTGTGTGATCCAATCTGAAGATCTCCGTTTGAATCATAAAGTGCAATCCCGAAATCAATACCATAAGGTAGCGCCATGCTCACTTCTATGCGTTGATTTACTTCTACATAAAAGCGATACCAGTCACAAGTGTCAGTGGGATCAGAGTCGCACAGTGTGCCTTTGTATGAACCTGCGGCTATTTGCGTTGCAGTGTCAAAATCGTTATTCGCATCCTTACCTGAGCCCGCATCGTTTTGACTAGAGTTCGGTACGGGCAACTGATCAGTTTTCCTGACTATGTTCAGGCTTGGAGCACTTGATCCATCTTGAAAGTGGACGACAATGTTTCGATTATAAACATATTCATCATTCTTGGTCATATAGGAATCGGGGTTATCTCCAAAGTAGCCATATCTGAGTATCCAAATCTCGGGGGATCCTCCCCCGCTGTCTATCTGGACGTACTGGGAGCTACAATCCACATCCCTAATATCGATGAGTTCAGGGTTCGTTATTTTCCTCTCGATCAACACAGTTTCGCCAGTCAAGGGCAGATATGGGTAATTCGTCGTATCCCAATTGTCAACGTCCACGTACATGAGTGTCTTCCACGAGGACCCGCCTTCATAAGTTAGCCAAAGAGTGATTGCATTCACATGCATGAACCAACAACAGGTTATTCTTATGTGATTTACGAGATACGTAGCTCGCATTTTCACATAACCGTCGCCTTTCTCGAATATTCTTGGTCCGCTGAATAGATATCTGGCCATGTCATTTCCGAGGCAATAGGAAACGCCGTCGATCCATACATAAGAACTATGCATTCGTTGTACAAGTTCGAATCCTGATCTTCCAAAAGGATTGGCCCAATAGTAAAATATATTCTTGAGGCTGATCCCAAAATCTGAAGGTGCATCCACTCTGAAAGTGAGATAATCCCATGTTTCAAATCCAATTCCGTGGCTCGGTGTAGCTACATCATATGAGTCATACATCATCGATCTGTCTATGTTGTCAACGTTATGTGCTAATAGCACAGCGTCATACGCATCAATCGCTCCGTAGCCTCTCTCGTTTACACTGCGTTGGTTAAGGTCATTGTTCAGTCTGGCAGTCTGTCTCAATATCGCCTTGATCTGGGTTGGCGTAAGACTTGGGTTCGCCTGAAGCATTAGCGCAATCGTTCCCGAAACATGAGGTGCCGCCGCACTCGTTCCAGATGCACGTGCGTAATCGCCATTTACAGCTTCGTATCGCTCAGGATTTGCATGATATGAACGCGTAGACCATATGCCATAATGAGGGTTGTCTGTTTGATCGCCAGGTGCTAGGACATCAGGCTTTGGTCGTCCGTCACTAGTGGGGCCATGTGCACTATAGTACGCCAACGTGTCATCCCCAAAACAATAGGCTGTGCCTTGATCATTAATAGCTCCAATGGCTAGGACATTGCACGCTTGTTCTGGGTTGGACATCTCGTACCTGCCATTTCCATTCGTGTCAATATCCATGACCGGTACAACCACCGACATACCAGTTTCGACGGCGTCATCTGCTGCCATGGAGAGCGGATCTGTGCCATCGCCAGGTTGCTCTAGCTGGTCTCCACAGCTGCACTGTACGACTCCTATATTGTACGTTGCCTTGTTTTGTACACACCAAACCAATGCGTCTCGAACTTGCTGTACGCTTTCTACCTTTAGGCTGACTATTTTTGCATCAGGAGCAATTCCACGGTAGTTGTAGCTTTGACTGACGATAATCCCTGCAACGTACGTTCCGTGTCCGTTGTAATCCTGAGGGGGAAGACCGCTTCCAGTGAAATCTACGTTAGCCAAGACTGCAGATGCCAGATCTGTATGATTATAATCGACTCCAGAATCTATTACGGCCACGACTACTCCTTGGCCGGTGTAGCTCACAAGGTTAGCTCTTATTGCAATTCTGCTAACATCCAGACCCCTTGCAGGATAGATGCCATAAGAAAAGCAGTAACAGATGAGTAATAGTATCGCTAACAAGACAATCTTGCCTTTTCGCGGTTCCGACGGAAAAAGAGAGACTAGATATAAAGGCGCCAGCAGCAAAAGTAGCTGACCACCATTTTCTAAATCTCGTTCTTCTAGAGCATCTCCACGAAGAAGCACGGGCCTGACAGCTTCTAGGGTTTCGACGCGCGGTTCTCTAAGCATCGTGCTTAAGGCTGAAGGATGCAATTTCGACAGAATATAGTTCGAAAGACCAATCTGTCTTACTTCACCTCCAACAGACGTGATTATTTTGGAGATCCCGCCAACGATATCGTCTCTATTTCCTTCTTGTTGATTTGGCCCACTTGTTGCATAGTTTAGGACAACATCGAGGTTCGCGTTGGGGAAGTCTTTGCCTAACTGATCTGCGACCATATTCAGAAACGGATCGACAGATGTGCTTTGCCACCAGATCTTATCCCACCAACCCCACGCACCGAGCTTTGCCAAGGAAACATTCTTGACCATTGGGAAGTCGATTAGTCTGGACAATCCCGTGGGGCATGTTTCTACCAGAAACCAAAACGATTGCTTATCTGGAGAAAAGGTAACTCCAGCAATTCTCGCTCCAACATCTACGATCTTTGACAAGTCACTTGAATGCAAGTAAATCCTTCCATCCAAAGAAGGAAAGACGAAAACATCAAGCCAGACGAGAATTGTGTCATTAGGGTCGAGTCTGTCAGTGATAGTCCGAAGATCATTCGTAACTTTACACAAGTTGCTTCTATGGTCTGGTTCACTGGAGCTATTGCAGCGTGATGAATTTACGAAAACAAAAACAAGAATCATAATGGAGATAATAAGGAGAAGTTTTCTCGTCCCAGCGTCACCTTTCACTCGCAAGACCCTCGTATATAATCTGCCCCATATCTTCCTCAATAACGTGACTTACGATATACGAAAAACTAGAGACGGCATCTTTCGGGCGAATATACCACGTCACAAGCCAAATACTTCGGTTCTCCGGATAACTCTCATTAAGACTTGGGAACTCTTCTCGAGCTTTATTGACCTGGGTGCTATTCATATAGCGCACGATGAGCGTATAGTACTCAGCGTCCTTGAGTAAGTCTCCAACAACTCGCGAGTTTCTACTAATCTCAATAGCTTCCTCTCTAGTCAACGAAGAGCCTTGCATGACTAGCATGTTCATAAGGGTTACTGCAAACAGCAATACGATTAGTATTATCGGTATTCTTTCAATGTTTACCCTCAAAATTTACCCCAACAACCTATTATGCAGCCTGCAGACTATTATGCCTTTTGCTCAACTTGCTAGAACTATGAATCGCAAGATAAATGATAATAATGAGGGCAGCAATCACTTGACTGGGACAATTGTATGATAGTTGAGCTGAACTATGCAATTTTCAGTCTTATCCTAACAGTCTGCGGCTGGGTCTTCTACCTCAGGCAAAGACGGAGGGGGCTGTTTTATCTGAGCGTGGGTTGTCTGTTCTTGACGTTATCAATGACCCTCAGAACCGTCGAATCGTTCATATTGCTCTACAAAACGCGAGTAGACGTTATTACCTTGAGACTTCTTGAATTAAGCTCCCTAGGCCTGTTTGCCCTATTTACCATATTCGCAATGATTGCTTTGAGGGAAGTGTCAAGGGATTATAAGAAAAAGCACTCTGCCGGCCAAAGCTCGGAGGCGACCTTTACGCTGTTGCGATCACGCTGTTTTCATATTTTGGTCTGATCCCCAGAATATCCTCAATGTAAGCTCTTAGAGGTTCCGCGATGCTCCAAGCTTGGGCTATGCACCCCTTTGGGTTATGTGGTGATTCGCCGTCAAAAATCTCGCTAATGGTTCCAAGCCCGGCTTCGTGAATTTGCTTATCAAACAGGGGGGTAAGAAAGCTTGACGCAAGTTCTCTTCTGAATTCAGAAGAACCTTTTGCTTTCAGATACGCAGTAACGAATGGACCCAGCAACCAAGGCCAGACTGTGCCATTGTGATAAGCCCTATCCCTGCTTCCTCTGTCACCTGCATAGATTCCGGTATATTTCGGGTCATTTCTTGCTCTGGTTCTCAATCCGAAAAGTGTCAAAAGCTCACGCTGCAACACATCGACAACCTTTTCACACTTCGAACCGTCCAGCATGTTGAAATCCAAAGCCGCAACTATGATTTGATTAGGCATCAGCGAACTATCCCTTTCAGCTTCGCCTATAACATCATACAAAAAGTCTTTTTCCGCGTTCCAGAACTTCTCTGCGAAACTCTTTTCTGCTTTCTCAGCGATTTGCCCGTATCTTTCCGCGTCAACTGTCTCTTCGAAGTTGCTGGCCAGCAGCTCCACGATCTTTAACGCGTTGTACCACAATGCTTGAATCTCAACAGCCTTTCCAGTTCTGGGGTTCACAGGTTGCCCATCAACTGCAGCATCCATCCAAGTAAGTTGCGGACCGTGAGAAATCAGACAGTCATTATCCATGTGGATTCCAAAATCTGCGCCCTTCACGTACGCCTCGACGATAGACTGCAAAGTCGCCCAGAGCTGCTTCTGAACAAATTCAAAGTCTCCTGTGTATTTCAAATACTGCAAAACTGCATTCACAAACCATAGCGTGGCATCAACAGTGTTGTAGGCAAACATCTCAGCACGGTCTGGGATGTAGTTTGGAATCAGTCCATCCTTGCAGTATTTTCTAAAACTCAGAAAAACCTGCCTTGCTTCTTCAAACTTGCCCGTGACAAGCATCAGGCCGGGAAGAGAAACGAATGTGTCTCTTCCCCAAGTTTCAAACCAATGGTAACCTGCGATGACAGACTTTTCCTGTTCAGCGGATCCCCTTACTACAAAGCTATTTGAGGCTAGGACAAGCCAGCTTAACCACTCACTGCTGATGATGTTCTCATGCATTTCATAGAACTTCTTCAGGAAGTCTTCGTTCCGCCTCAGTTCCTTTTCATAAGCCGCTTCAACATCATACATCGTTAATGGGATACCAGAGAGCGTCTTCTCTGCAATTTCTTCACTTTCATCTGCAACTGCTACTATGGCAAAAGTTTCGGTTTTGTTGATTTTCGCTTCTATCTCAAAACATCCAGGCTGATAATAATCATCTAGAGCATTCTCGCCTCGCTGAACCTCTTCTCGATATAAGACTCTGTCCAGCCATTTTCCTTCAGCGCGAAAGACTCCGTCTGTTGCAGCCATTATGATCGCGGAACGAGGCATGGAAACGTGTATACCGAGATCTCTACCATCTTGCCTCTGAACAAATTCCGCAGGGTTTCTCCACCTATCAGTAACAGAATGAAAATGCCTCCAATTCACAAGCGGAAAGGCTCTGATCTTCGCGTCAGAATTACCCCCATTGAAAACCCTGTAAACCGCCACAACCGCATTTTTCTCATAAGGCATGAAAACTGTCTTACGCACCTCAACATCTTGGACGGCATAAACATGTCTTGGGAAAGGCGAAACAGAAAACTGCTTCAAGAAACGGTATCCCTGCGGAAAGACCCCATTCTGAGATTCGTTGGCGCCCAACGGGTAGACGCTGTTCCCTATGCGTACTTCCTCGTCGATCTTTTCCAAGCAAACCCTGCGATCGCCGGGAGGATGAAAAGCAGCCACGAGTAAGCCATGGTATTTTCTTGTGTTTATGCCTAAAGCCGTTCCAGAAGCGTATCCTCCCAAACCATTCGTTACCAGCCATTCCTTCTGGATAGCATCATCAAATCTGGAAAGCTGATCTTCGCTTAGGCTTATGGATGGCAGTTTCACTATAGCATCAGCTTCGCAATATTCAATTCGCGGCCGGTACCGAAATAGTTAGCCACGGGATCGCATTTGGTTCTAAGCAACAGAAGGTGGGGCTTCTCCAGCTTGTATTCAGTCAGCGTTTCCGCGTAGCCCATGCCCTTCGCAAAGACCATATCAACAGAATGGTATGCCTGAAGAAACTCAGGGGAGACTTTCTTTCCGTCAAAACCAACTGAATCCGTTCCAGTTGTTATTATCTTGTCAGCGAACTTGCTCATCCCAGAAACTTCTGCATCTTCCAACGTGGCATCATTGATAACTGGTCCACCCTTCACGACGACAGTCACCTTCAAGCCCATGTTTTTCAGTTGTTCCACAAGCAAAGTGTCGAAGACTATTTCTCCAGCATTATCGGCTAGATAGATAACCGTCTGCGCCTTCTTGGTTAGCTCGTATGCTTTACCCGTGTCATCTATGGCTAGATCTTTGGCGGCATTCTGGAAATTCTTTCTCAAAGTTTCCGTCGTGAACTTGTGGCCTGGAATGTCAAACTCCATGGTGTTGCCGACTATTGCGCACAAGCATGCTTTCTTGAACCGATCCTGCTGGGCATAGCCTGCTTCAACAAGCTTTCTCGCGTAAGGCAGGAGCTTCAAAGCTTTCTCGTTGCTTATCCTTTTGCTTCGCTTGTACGGATCAGGGTTGCTTGTGACCCATCTGATTATGCTGTCTCTTTTTGTGCCAAGGTCGGCTGGAACCGCTGTAGGTTTGAATTCCTTCATAAGCAATCGAAGAACATCGTTCATGGCTCTGAACCGAAACGCGATATTCGTTGTCGCTTCTCTGGCTTCTGCTGAGGCTCTACTCAATATGCATGCAGCACATTCGGGCTCTACTTTCAAGTTTCCGTCAGGCTCGCACTAATGTTTTGATGCATCTGCAAACTCGCGCATAATAACATATGGATCTTTCGCCTTCACAATACCGCTGGCAACCAAAACACCCTGAGTGCCAAGCTTCAAAGCCGCCTTCACATCTTCACCGTGACTTATGCCAGCTCCGCACAGGATGATGACTCTCGAGTTTACCTCACGGACAAGCCTAACCGTGTCGGTTATCACTTCAGGCTTGACCTTCGAGACAGGGATTCCTGTACCTATGAGTTCGGGCGGCTCAACAGCCACCATGTCAGGTTTCAAGACGGCTGCCGCCACGGTTACACTTGGGTCGTTAGCGCAAACCAGCGAGACCAACCCCTTTTCTCGCGCTGCTTTCACTATTTCGCTTATGTCTGCCAGCTTGAGTTGTCTTTCAGAATGATTGATGAGCGTTCCTACGGCGCCAGCTTCTTTCACGGAATCAATGAGTACATGTCCCGTGTAGCCTCCAGGCTTTATCGGATCAACGTGCTGAGCGAAAACTGGAATCTCAACGGCTTCCGCGACAGCTGCTATGTCTGCGAGCTGCGGCGCCACACCTGTCAAAACGCCTGTTTCCTTGTGCACTTTCTCAGCTTTCTTCGCCAACTCAACAGCCTTTCTTCCTGTTGCTTCCAGATACGTTTTGAAGTTGACGATAACCATTGGAGCCTGCAGTTTGAAGGGCAAATTCTGTTCACCGATAACTAGCGTTAATCCTGACTGTTAATATGGTTTTACAATAGAATGCTCCATTTACCGCGTATCTTGTCATTATCTAGCGTCGTTTTGGCGCCATTCTTCCCGGTACAAACACGGCAGCTGCTATGACTGTTGTCCACAAACCGTCTTTGTCGCCTGTCGCGGACTGAGTCGCGTTTCTCGTCCTGATTATCATGCCGCTGGCTTTGAACAGCTGCTCCTTTTCCCGCCAAGCGATCTCCGGGTCAAACTGGATACCCATCGTTGTGGCGAGCATCGAGGCTGCCAAATCCTCAGCATAGTCTCCCGCCTTATCGTCAGGCTGGCCGAATGAATGATGCTCAGACAGATAGCCGTAATCGTTCTTGCCTGAAGGTATAGCAATACCTATTGATGATGCGATCAGCCTGTGTGGCTCGTTGGTTGCGTTTCGAGCCAGGACAAGAAACGTTATTTGGCCGGGTTTCAGCATTTTCACGCCGCGTTCCAGTGTTATGGGTTTGCAGCCTGGCGGTATTATGCTCGAGACATTAACCAGGTTTAGGTGCTGTATTTTGGCGTCTCTAAGAGCTAACTCAAACGATTGAAGCTGTTCTTTGTGTTTGCCGACGCCTTTGGTTAGGAAGAAATATTCAGGAATCATTTTGCAATAGAATTAAAAGGATTCGTTTATATATGTTGTGTTTTCCGAGAAGCGTTTCAATTCGGCTATGGTTTTGAGATTCAAGGCAGGCTGTCATGTTTTGTCAGATTGCAGATTCCAATTCTCCACAAATGCTAAACGACTTAGGGCTTACGTCAATCCGAACCTCGAGAAACCGTCAAGTCTTTAGTCCTGTTATGCGAACCGCCGCGACCGAGGGAAAAAGATAACAAAGCTTAGCGCATAATCTGCTTTGAAGGCCTAGCCGAGTGCCATCCTATCAAAACGTGTTCAAGGACGAAACAAAGCTCGACATCAACTACGTACCACACAGACTGCCTCACCGAGACCGAGAACTACGACTGCTGACTGAGTTCTTCAGTTTTGTCTTGCAAACGCCAGACAAGATGGCACAGCGGGTGTTGATAACAGGCGACGTGGGCACAGGGAAAACAGCACTCTCCCAACGTTTCGGAGCAGACATTGCCAGAGAAGCGGCCAGACGCGGAACCATCCTCCGCTACATTCACGTCAACTGCCGCGAATACCGAGGAAGCCTCTTTCTAATCCTTCAACATGTAGTCTCTGTTTTCCATCCGAATTTTCCCAAGCGTGGATATTCAGCCGAAGAGATCCTGAGCACTCTCATGCAGGTTCTGGACGAAGAACACGCACACGTGATTCTCACGTTGGACGAGTTTGACAGTCTCGTGGGACGCGAAGGTTCAGAAGCTGTCTACAAGCTCACCCGCCTGCAAGAAACAAGACAGAATATGCCTCAGAGGCTCTCGCTCATCTGTATACTGCGAGACCTCAGCGCTATAGCCCGACTAGACCCGAGCACAAAAAGCACGCTTCAATCCAACATCATAGACCTCCAAAAATACGACAGACAACAACTGAGGGACATTCTGAACGAACGTGTTTTGCTTGCCTTTAAACCTAATTTGGTGCCCGAAGAAACCGTCAGCGCTATCGCTGAACTTGCTTTTTCAGAAAATGGAAACGCTCGCTTCGGCATCGAACTGCTCTGGCGGGCTGGAAAATACGCCAACGCGCAAGACCGTGATTCGGTAACGCCGGAATGCATTCGAGAGGCAGTTTCGAGCATAGTCCCAGCTATGCGGAAAAGTGACCTAACCTCGCTGGGCTTTCATGAAAAACTCTTCCTACTCGGGATAGCGCGGTTTTTCAAGCAAACTCAGAAAGCATGCGTATCACTCGCGGAAGCCGAGCAAGCCTATGCAGTCACATGCGAGGAATCCGATGCGAAGCCGATCAGCCACACGCAACTCTGGAAGTACCTGAAGACTCTGTCCACACTGGGAGTAGTGAAAACCGAAGTCTCTACGACTGGCGCCAGAGGAAGATCGACGCTCATTTATCTGCCCAGAATTCCCGCTCAGGAACTCGAAAGGGAGCTTCAGACTTTACTGGAAAAAGGAGACAAGTGAAAAGCCTTGAACGTCGAGGATGTTTTCTCTTCAAGATTAAGGATGAAAATCCTGAGAATTCTGGATCAAGTTGGCGAGCTGAACGTTTCCGAAATAGCACGAAGACTCGGCGTAAACTACGAAACGGCCAGCGGACACCTAAAAGCTCTGGAAGACGAAGGCATTTTGCAGCATCAGATGTTTGGCAGAATACGCCTTTACAGGTTCAATGAACGTTCTCCAAAGGCCAAAGCTGTGCAGAGCCTCATTGAGACATGGGAACGAAATAAATGACCAAGATGGGGATAATCAATCTGTGATCTGTGAGATGAAGCGAGAGGCAGAGCCATGACCAAAGAGGAATTCGACGTGAAAATGGGCGAGTTTGAGAAGATCCTGCAGCAAACCGCAGGCGACCTCGCTCGTGGAACAATTCTCTCGGGCAAGCTTGCCTCAGAGCCTGTACCGTCTGAAAGCACAAAGGAAAAGAAGCAGCTTTCCCTCTCCAACTTCAAGGTCGAACACAAACTAAGGAGTCCAAGAAAGCATGACAATGGTCGACGTGACGGACAAGCCTGAAGTCAATCGTCAAGCTACTGCAGCAGGCACAATTAGACTCAAGCCTGAGACGATTCGCCTAATCGAGCAAGGAAAGATCGCTAAAGGAGACCCGTTTTACACGGCGAAAATCGCTGGAATCCTCGCCGCCAAGAGAACAAGCACCGTAATCCCGCTTTGCCACCCATTGCCGTTAACGAAAGTCGAAATCGACGCAAAAATCCTGAATGACACAACCGTGCAGGTCACGGCCATCGTTAAAACGAAGGCGCAGACAGGCGTCGAAATGGAAGCCTTGACAGCGGTCGCCACGAGTCTCCTGACGATCTGGGACATGGTTAAACAATACGAAAAAGACAAAGAAGGTCAATACCCAACCACCGCCATCGAAAACATCCATGTTGTGAAAAAGGTGAAAGGCGAGCCAAGTGAGCGAAAGCATAAAAAAGCATAAAGAGCATGCTCCCAAGAGCCTCACTTTCGCCATAGTGACTATTAGCACTTCTCGCCGCAAACAGCAGAAAGAGGGTCAAAAGGTCGATGACGTTTCTGGTGATCTGGCCGAATCACTGCTGAAGAAAGCCGGACACACGATAATGCCTCGCAAGATAATCTCGGACGACAGAGCCATGATCGAAGAATGCGTATGCTCTGCTCTGTTCACTGAGGGTCTGGATGCAACCATATTCTGCGGCGGCACAGGCATAGCGCCTTCCGACATGACTATTGAGACCGTTTCGCCCTTTCTGGAAAAAACTCTGCAAGGTTTCGGCGAGATTTTCAGGCGACTAAGCTTCGACCAGATAGGCTCCGCGGCGCTCATGTCGCGCGCCATAGCCGGAGTGGCCAAGGGCAAGGTTGTTTTCTGCATTCCAGGCTCTCCTGATGCTGTCAGACTTTGCGTTGAAAGGCTTATATTGCCCGAGACGGCTCACATCGTTAAGCACGCCCGGGAATAACGATGGTACTAACGGACAACTGTGGTCGTCCTCTGTTTAATCTGAGAATAGCCATTACGCGGCGCTGCAACCTTCGCTGTTCTTACTGCCATGCTGAAGGCGAAAAGAGGTCTAGACGCAGTGCTACTGTCGATATGGACGCCGACGAGATTGTTCGCATAGTGAGAATAGCTGTCGCTTTAGGCATTTCTAAGATCAAATTGACTGGCGGAGAGCCTCTGTTACGCAAGGACGTCATCAGTATCATCGAAGGAATTGCGGCCATTCCTAGGCTGGCTGATCTTTCTATGACTACCAACGGGACAAAGCTTGCCTCTCTAGCCGAGGACCTATATGCAGCAGGTTTGAAACGCGTAAACATTAATCTTCCAACAACAGACGCAGAAGTCTATGAAGAACTGACAAGTGGTACGGTTGAAAGCGCGTTGCGAGGTATCCAGGCGGCTTCTGAGGCTGGCTTTGATCCAGTTAAGATAAACATGCTGGTTCTGAAGAGTGTGAACGACGATTCCGTTTTTGACATGATTGATTTTGCAGGAAAGAGCGGAGCGATTCTGCAGTTGATTGAGCTTGAGCGAATAAACATAACTGATTCGTACTATTCTACGTACCACAAGTCGCTGGAAGAGTACGAAGATGTGCTGAAGCAAAAAGCACTGAAAACCGAGGTCAGACGGTTCATGCAGAATCGCCACATCTACCTGTTGCCCAGTTCTAAGGTCGAAGTCATACGTCCTATGGAAAATGCCGAGTTCTGCATGCACTGCACACGTCTACGCGTTACGAGTCACGGAAGGCTCAAAACGTGTTTGATGAAGAATGACGATCTCATAGACGTTCTAGCTCCAATGCGGAGTGGGGCAGCAGACGAAGAGCTGGCGGAGCTGTTTAGACTGGCAAATCAGCGAAGGCATCCATACAACAAGGTCTGACTTGAAACTACTCGAATACTCTCTTCATTATGCGCATCGCCATAAGGGTGATCCACCTTGAAGGTTTCTCCTTCTGGCCAAAATCAAAAGCGGACCAGACCTTGACGATCGATTCTGGCGTGAACTTTCCTTCGCTATTCTGTTTCGATAGAAGTACATCAATCATTTCCGACTGTTCAAGCCTCTGCTTGGCGAAGTCAAACTGCGACAATACGTCTAGGAACTTCAGCATCTTGTAGTCAGTGTGCGGGTACTTCAGCTTATCCCAATCTTTGCCAACCTGGCTATCATGACCTGCGTATCTAATCTTTCCCCTGTTTTCCCAGCATTCGAAAAGAAAATCAACGCCCCTTCTGGCCGTATCACCGCTTCGCAGTTTCGGCTCTTGAGCTAAAGCTCCAAGCACGAACATCGTTGCCATGGCGCAGCTTGGCTCTTTCTCTCTTGGTCCATGAATCTGTCCGGTGTCTTTGCACCAAAACCCGCCGTCAAGTCGCTGTCTCCTGATAATCCATTCATACGCTCTATGCAGCCTTGGGTCTCTCAGCAAACCCAGCTTGGCCAGAGATTCAACGATTATGGCAGTGTGACAATCGCTCGGTTTCGTCGGGGGATCCCAGCCGAATCCGCCGGACGCCAATTGAGTGCTGAAAACGTACTCGCATGCTCCTGCAATTCTCCTGTCCTTGACGGTGAAGCCAAAATCCGCTAGCACAGGAAGCAACCAAAAAGTCGTGTCCTTTCTCGGCCACCATGTGTGAATGTCTTTTGGGTTTCCCCAATAGCCTCTTTCGTTCAAGCCGTTGAAAATCTTCTGTACAAGTTGGTGTTTGGCAACGGCGATTCTTGCTGCGATGACCTCTTCTTCGTCTTCTTTTTTGTCCAACAAATCCGTTAGCGTGCGATAGACTATCCAAGGGTTGCCTTCAAGCAGCCAACTGATCTTATTATCACCGCGCAGTTTTCTCCATGTAGATGCTCGTCTGCTGCGTTCGCTACGTTCTCCTCCCACCTTGATCCACAAAAGCTCCTGTCCTGTAGGCTCCCTAAAGCTTTTGGCTTGACTCGATTCCGTTAAGTTAAGTTGCCTATGACAATATATCATGAGGCGGAGCGAATTTTATTATTAGTTAAATTTAAGAATACGCAATGGATATACTAGAGCAAACCATAATTATAGAAATGTGAGGGTAGCATTTGCCAGACCCAATATATCAGAAAGTCAAGGAAGAGCAACTTCAAATTCATTCTACCCGAAGATTATTATATAAGAAATTGGCGAAATTGATTGGCAGACCAGTCATTTCTTATTTTACAAGTTTTAGGTACCCTGTAATGATTGAGGATGGTGATGCCGAGATGTTGGAAGGAGTAATGCAGGTTTGTGACTTTTCAAAAGGACTTGCATTGATAATTAATTCTCCTGGCGGAATCGGATTAGCAGCAGAGCGAATAATAAACGTTCTTCGATCATATAGTGGAACAGGAGAGTATATTGCACTAGTTCCTGCAAAAGCTAAGTCAGCAGCCACGATGATTTGTCTTGGTGCATCTAAAATCGTAATGGGCAAAACTTCTGAGCTTGGCACTGTTGACCCGCAAGTGGCAATAAAAGAAAGAGACAAATTATCAAGGTTCTCCGTTTACAACATTGTAAAGAGTTATGAGAACCTCTTTGAAAGAGCCGTAAAGGAAACTGGTCATCTGGAGCCATACCTTCAACAACTAGCTAATTACGATGAAAGAGAAATAGCAGAGTACAAAACAGCATTATCACTGTCTGATGACATCGCCGTAAGAGCACTGAAAACATGTATGTTAAAAGACTTGCCCGAAGCCGATATTAAAAAGAAAATAGGCATTTTTCTTGTCCCTGAGACAAAAGCCAAGGTTCATGGGCGGCCAATCAATGCTGAAGATGCTACCAATTGTGGGTTAACCATCGATCTGAAAGCAGTCAACGATCCATTATGGCTTACGCTCTACGAACTGTATATAAGATTGGATAACTATGTTTCTATTGATAACAACTCAAAAGTAATTGAATGTTATGATAAGTCGTTTTCATCAAGATATGAGGCGAAAAACTGATGCAAGCGAAAGAAACTGAGAAAGATATTGCTTGCGGAAAAGAAAAACTTGAAGCTGCAAAAAAGGACTTTGACAAGATGATGAAAGAGATTAGTCCTTTCATTAAAAAACGTAGTGTGAGAATCTATTCGACTAGCGATGGCTGGATAGTTACTTCGGAACAGAAGCAGCAACAAGTAAACAAGTAAAAACATCTATTTGATTTTTACTTTTTCCATGATTCGCTTTTCATATTCCTCTTGTGTCAAAATGCCTTTTTCCTCCAGTAACTCAACGAGACTGGAAAGCATCGTATCCAGAAGGTCTATTTCTTCGGCAGGTTCTCACTTAACTTTGCTTTTCTTCATCACTAAGGCTTTTGAACATAGACAGCGCATATGGAGAAAATGCAGGATACTGTGGCTATTTTTACTAGGACAAGCTGTGGAACGCAAAATATGCCGATATTCCCGAAATAATGTCAAGTAATGGCGGTCATTTGCCCTGTCCTTGTCATATTTGTAGGAGTATCACGTATAATGAGCAGAAAAAAGAGCTTCAATACGAAGGGAAGAAGCAGGTACCAGAAGAATGAAATGGTCATCGCAGAGAGCGCAACTTGTTTGCAATGAATAGCCTAGTGTAATGATCAATGAAGCAATAAACGAAAAGCAGATTGAGTTAGTTAGAGAGAAAATCAAGGATTCGGAAATCAGCAATCTGAAAACGCTCATACCACAGCGCTACGAATCAGATTAGAAAACTTTACGTTTTTGGCAAAAAGAGAGCAGGGATAGCTTAGCTTGGAGACAGCAATCGCCTACTAAGCGGAAGATCGGGGTTCAAATCCCCTTCCATGTACCACATGTGCTTATGTACTTTTCTTTTTTTAGAGTTTACGACCCTTTTGGAGTCAGATCTCAAACTTTATTATTTGAATATTTGGTTTTTGGTCGAGTCCTAATACTTTTAAGCGGTTTTGCAGTTGCTCAATACATGTGTTTGGTATTCCTATGTAAAATGGAACGGTTTGTCCGTTCGAATTGCCAGAAGTCATTACCCGATTTGAAAAGACCTTAAACTGGTCATCGGTTCTCTCGTTATCTAAATCGTCACATGTTTTTGCTTCACCAATAGCAAGTAGCTGTCGCGCATTTTGTCCCATTATATCAGGAACACGGTCAATCATTGGTTCGCACTGGTTATAGCCTTCGTACGCGGCACAAATTGCTTGAAAGCCTTCCTTGCTGAGGTAATCCATAAGTCCCTTAACGAGTTTTCTATGTTCTGGGCTTTCTGCTTTGTTTGCCGACATACTCTTCAATCCTCAGTGCTTCTTTGTGTTACCAGTTTCTATTTAAGGATTTAGGGCAAAAGATTTTGGGGTAACTTGACTTAACAGAACCGCTCGACTCTCAGCGTTGGGCTCTTCAGTCAGGGCGGTATTCCACTTGAAGTCTTCATCCTACGCCGCTACATGACTCTTGACCAAAACTATGACACCGTGACGATCAGACTCTTAGCTGCTATGCCCCCTGAGGCAGGCCGGCTGCAACAGATTCTGCATGAGCGACTTGCCACTACAACTTGTTCCTTTCAGATTTCGAGTATTCTTGCCTCAAGTTTCGAACTGTCAAGAACAGCTATGGTTGATTTTCCGCTCAAATATCCGCATACCTCGCCTGGGTTCACGACTAGTGTTTCACCTTTTCGATATGTCTCAGCGTTATGCGTGTGCGCATGAACTACAACGTCGAAGCTTCCGCTTTCGATAAGCGACTTCAACAGTTCTTTTTCGCTTCCATGAAGCAACGCAATCTTCAGATTGTCTGTGGTTATTTCTGCAAAGTTGCCGCGGATATCTAATTTTTCGTTTTCGCTGAACCTTTTTCTCAGGAGTTCATGATCGCCGTCGTTGTTGCCGAAAACGCCGATGAGTTTCGCTTTTAGCTCTTTGAAGTGGGGAATCACGAACGGCGCTATGTAGTCTCCTGCGTGGAGTACAAGTTCAACGTTTTCCTCGTTTAGCCTTCTGATCGCTTTGTCTATTTGCGGAAGATTATCATGGGTGTCCGCGATTAGGCCAATCAGCATGGGTTGCGCCTCGTTTTCTCTCTTTCTGTCCTAGGAACGATAAAACCTTTGCCGGAGTTGATCTAGCTTCTAGAAATTTGTTCTGTGCATAAGTAGTTGTTGTTCAAGCAAATCAGAAATCGCCGAACAACAACTACTAAGCAAGGATCAGGGCCAAAGACCTGGGTGCGATTGTAGAGCTGCTTCACAAAAGCAAAGGCTCAGCGTGCATGAAGGTCAAGCGTGTTGGGATTGAAGAAGTAGGGCGGAAAAAATTTGTCCCTACTTCTACTTGTGCGCGAAGCGGCACTTAGCTGATGACCATTGAAGACGCGCTAAGTCAGCTTGGTAGTTGTTGATAACAGAATTATAGGATTTCTATCAACAACTTCTAAACTTGAAGGTCGCATGCATCATGATTGGCAATTTGGCTTTAACGCGTCTGATTTTTGCTGCTGGCAGACATGGTTCCAAGGCTCTGCCAACACTGAACAGTACCTTGAGACTCTGTCGCTCCTGGCTGCTGCGTTGAAGGCTAGTTCTTTCGGTGCTTTGGGGCTTGCAACAGGTCGCCAGCATATTGGCATTGCTTGAGACCGTTGACTAGGAGAAGTTGGTTGTTGGTAGAGGCGCGGCCATAGGAAATGCGCCAACAACAAGTCGCGAGAGGTCAAAGTTGATTTGGTGCAGAAAGAGGTCTAAGTCAACTGGCAGAAGAAGAGAACGAAGATTGTCGTGAGGCTTTTCTGTTTGGGCACTCGCTTGTTGTTGTTTGAGAAAGAAACACGGGAAAGCCGTTGAGCAGCAACCAGGCAGACGGTCTTTGGAAGTAGTAGTGCGAGGTGTGGAGAGAGCTGATGCACTACTACTTCTAAGTTGAGCTGGATTTTGCCATATGGCATAATGAAGACTTGGCTGAAGTTGCCAAGCTTTTGCGTGGGGGTCAGCGTGTCGAAGGCTTTGCTCTGAACCGTGACGGACTTTTGAATTCAGCTCTCAGATTTTCAATTCTTTGCAACCGAGTTACTGTGAGAGAACTCCTTTCTTAGAAACAGTGTGGGAATTTGGCTTTGGGATAAAACTTTACCCCCACACACTAATCATGAGCTATGGCAATCCATATCTTTTTTTGATGCTAGCAATGGCTTTTTCAAACGCTTCTGCAAGGTCGATATCGTAAGCGTTTGCCAGTTGTATAAGGTGGTACAAAACATCTCTTAAGTCATCTTAAATTCGCGAGATGGCTTCCTTTCTCGGTATCGGCTCTCCTGTTCTTTTATTGGAAAGGTTGAGTTCTGCGTTGATTATGTCTCTCGCCAGTTCTCCCGTCTCTTCGCTCAGATGAGTAAAGAGGTAATAGTGGTCGCTTATCCTTGTCCATTTCTTGCTCCATTCCTCAAGAAGTCTTTCAACGTCTTCCTGAGCTTGTCTAATAGTTAATTGCCTCATCAAGTTAACACCAATTTCATCATTCGTTCTAAGAGTGTTAAAAATGCTTGGTTGGGGTAAAGTTTTATCCACCAACCAACCACGCTCTCTCTTGCACGCTCACTTAGCGCGCTGATAGAACTTCTCTCGATTCTTATTCTTGACCTTCACTCTTGAATCTGCTATTGATTAGCTGCAAATAGAAAAAAAAGATGGCTCTAAAAGTTGTTTCTCATTTGTTCATCTGCGTCCGCGCTTTTTTCAGGAGTCCGTCCACTGTGGTCTTCAGCTGGTCTGGAGAGAAGCTGTAGCGGTTGAATGATTTTATGGAATCAGCCAAGCTTTCAAGCTTGACTACTTCAACGTCTAAATCGATTGCTTTCAATTCTACGTCAGGGTTGGAGAAAACCACAAGGGGGTAGACCCAGACCTTCAAATTCTTAAGGGTTCCAGAAGCATCAATTGCTTGCTTGACCCAATAGGCGTTGCCCTTTGCTTGGCTGCTGGGATTGCGTCCATAGGGAAAAGGGACAGACCAATAGCCTCGTTTGCAGGTTATTTTGCCGCGATAGTCTTTGGTTTCTATAGCGAATATTCCGTTAGGACCCAAAACGATATGGTCAATGTTCTCTTTGCCGCCTCTATCATTAACATATTCAACGTCGTTTATGAGATAGTAGCTGTCGTCAAGCCTAGATTCGAGAAATTGTCTGACTCTCTTTTCCCCTTTCATCCCTTGCCTGCAGTTTTGGTATTTCTTTAGATAGTAGTAAACCCCCAGGGTTGGAAAGACTGCCGTTAGAGCGAGTGACGTGTCAAAATCTCCCACGTCTATTCTGGTAGGAAGTCTCGGAGTCGAAATCAATATTATAACCAGTAATGTAACATCACACAGAATAATTAGGATTAAGTTCTTTTGAGTCTCCTTTTTTAGGTAGTTTCCTGATGGAAACGGCACTGTCTTCAAAGGTAATACGACCTGAACTGCCTATGTAGATATGCGCCCACTTTACATTTAAGCCCAACTTCAGGTAGCAGTCTCATTCTCGCGCGGAGATTCTCTTGCTCAAGCAAATGGGTTTGGGATAAAACTTTACCTCCCCCCCCACAAACTCCAACGGGTTGGATACATGCTAACACCTATCCCCTGCCCCTTCCCTCAAGGGAAGGGGGATGCTAGGGTGCGTGAAGGTGCGTGTTACGTTCTCCTTCTTGAATAGTAAGTCAGCCATTGACTGTGAAAGGTATGTTCTCTTCTACGTATTTTCTTCCAGAATCCGTAATGAAACAACGGCTTCCTTTTCTGTGAATGAATGCCTTTTCGTGCTCAAGTCGGTCTAAGGTGACGTTCATGTGGCTGACTAGGACTCGATTCTTGAGCCATTCGTTCAATTCATCGATTTCTGCACCTTCTGAACCACGGTAATACAGGAAAGCCAGAACCTTAGCAGGTAATCTCAAGTCTGGGTTCAATATCTTGAGGAATCCGTTGAAGTCTTGAATTAGGGGAATACGAATCTTGATTATTGAATTGACCAAGTTCTGAGCAGCAGCAATGTCAGAAGTATAGTAGATTCTTACGAATTCAGTCATGACCCAATTGCAGCAAACAAGTGATAGAGTAGCGTCAGTAAAGTTTGAATCAACGTCTCCGCCGATGTGACCAACATCACGTTTGTTCCTTATGTCATATATGACTTGAAGAGTGCGAGGAATTTGAATTCTGATTGATTGCGGAAACTTGGAATCTGCCTTTTCAAGTTTCAAGACTTCCCTGCTGAAATTCGGAATCGAACTACCAAGCGGAGTGTATGTTCCTGTCGTGACCTGCTGAAGCATTCTGATTGCAGCTTCTGCAAATCTTCCACCTTCAGCACAGCAAGGTCTGTGCTTGCCGAGATAATGATGTTCATTAGTCAGTTGATAGGATTCGAATAGTTTGTCAAGCAACTCCTTACTGAAAGTCTGTTCAAGTTGCTGTCTTATCTGCTGAAGCATCTTCCTTTCTCGGCAAGTCGAACTCTACGAAGTTTTCTCCTTGAGTTATGATTTGTGCAGATTCGCCGCCAGTTAAGACATCAACCCATCCTTTGCGATGCTGGATATTTTTGAACATCTCAGGGATATTTGTTGGGACTTTGCATCCAACTTCCTTACAGCAGGAAACCACATGACCCATCTGCATCTCATTGATGTTTAGATACTTTTTCAGATAGAAAGCAAATACCGTTAGATTCTCCATATGATTCTTGGGGTTCTTTTTCTTGAAAAAATCTCTAAGAGCAGGCTTGTCATCTTTTGCCTTCAAGTCAAGTGAAAGGGGAGCTACGGTCTGAGGAGTCTTTCCAACTTTCTTCTTCGGTTTTTCCTTCACTTCATGAGTCTGGACTTTCTCCATTTGCGTTACCGTCACAGGAGATTTGACTTCTTGAATCTGCTTGCGGAATTCCTCAAGATACTTGCTTACGAAAGCTTCACTTCCTTCAAGCTCGATGATTCCTTCCTTAAGGTTTATCTTTGCCTTTGTAACGCTCATGCTGTTCACTGCTTAGTTCTCTGTGTGAACGTTAAGTATAAAAGGCTTCAGAACAGAAGATTCCTCTACACGAATTTGTAAGTGCCGCTTGTGCCGCTGATTTTGGAGAAGGCAAGAAAACCGAAACTCAGTTGCGGATTTTGGGAGATATCTCCGCTTAACTTGTTTTCATCCGACAATCACGAACATCTGCTTTCTTCAACGACTTACGGAATGCTAGCTCAGAAAATCTCTTGCATAGCCATTAGCGTCTCTTTCCTCTTTTCTTTCAGCTATTTCCAAACCATAGGCGAAACTCAGGTGATGATATAACTCGTGAAGTGCTGTTCGTTTGTTCAATCCTCTTTTGGTGAAGAAAGCCTTATTCTCGAAGTAGGCAGCGATATCTCCATTGCCAACTCTTCTGCCGTTGAGTACTATTCTCATCCGTCTAACTCGATAATGTCTTGTCAGATAGTCAACAGCTTTCTGGCAACCTTCAAGCTCATAGGTTAGAATGTATTGGCAAATTTCTCACGAATCGTTTTAGGAGGACCTTAATTCTCATAGAGATATCCTAGGACAAGGCAGCAATCCTAGGATGCCAGGTTGGTCTTTCTCGTCTCAGGTATTTAGCGAACAGGAATGCTTCTTCGCTGATTAATGTCTCTATTTATTGTTGTTCACCCATTTTCCTCCGTTGGAATCTTGACTTTGCTCTGGAAGTACTGGCTCGCGCGCCTGAATCTAGTCTGCTGATATCCTCTTATCTCGTCGTAGACAGTTTTGACTGAATAGCCGAAGGGGCTTAACATGTTTGCAGCAGCGGAGTAGAGAAGAAGCAGGTATTTTTTGATGTCTGAGTTCGTGTTCTCTTCTATTAGTTCCTCTGCGGCGACTCTTCGCTCATAACGTTTGTTCTCAGTACTGGTGAAGAGGAACTTCACGTTTTTGCCAGCGGAAACCTCGACGCCTTCCTTCATAAGCTGTTCCGCAGCAATCACTTGGCTGACCCTCTGCTTGTAGCTTTTTGGATCTTTGGACAAGTGCTTAGTGATTATCAAATCCCAGATAGAAACCTCTCCGGCAAGGAGTCTTTCTCTATAATCGCGAACTACCTTTAGTGCATCATGTATCTTTTCGAGAAATTCCACAGAATTCTTGGCATCTGCAAGCACTTCCAGCATTTTTGTCTGAGCCTCACATACGAAACTGGGCGTGTCTCTTCTCCGCACTTCGAGCCCTCTGGCCTTGATCTTGCCATTTTCCATGGCTCCGTAGTAGCGATTCAGCACTCCAACGTTGGGATGCATTTTGCTGGGAAGGAAAACTATCCAGTTGTAGTGGCCTTCAAAACTGAGCGGAATCTTCGTCTCTTCACCTATTTCTCTGCATAATTCCTGATATTCTTCCGTTGCCGCATCCCTTTTCTTAAGCCACAAAGAATCAACGATACCATGAACAACCCTGAAGCCTCTCTCCTCAGCAATCCTAGACGCCTTCAAGAAAGCCTCTCGGCCGAATGCGCACACGCCAATGTGTCCATCAACCGTTCCAAACCTCGCGTTCCTGTACCCCAGATAGCCGAAACACGTCACGAGAATCCACTTCAAGGCTGTCTGCCTATTATCATAAACCTGCTTCATTGCTTCATCGCGAGTTTCCGCCCTTAGTCTCTTGTACAAAAGCCTCTTCGCGACTACAGGCTTCAAAGCCCTAGGCACAATTCCAATCCGCCTCTCACAGATGTTGTAGCCCAGATCCGGTATCCGCAGCTTCGAGTCGGGACAGCATTTGCAGAGAACGGTCTCAGCAGAAATGTTGTTATTGACCATTACCGTCGGATACATCGATGCAAAATCAACTTCTCCAACGTCATCGTGAACGCCGACTTCAGGTTCATATATGAAGCCTCCGCGGTCTCCAACCAGCAGCTCATAAGCAGATTTGAAAGCCTCAGGAATGCTCTTGTTTCTAGGAATCAGAACATTATTTTTCATGGCTTGATAGAACTGGATGCTGGACATGCTTGAGCCTATTGACGAACGCGCTGCCGTGTGCAGGGACACTCTGCAGGTTCTGGCCACTTCGATTAACCCGTCAAGATCCGCCTCGCTGAGAATGAACGTGTTCTTCTCGTCAATGTGAACCCTGCCGTACAATCGCCTCATCGGAGCACGATAAAAGGTTCGACCATAAGAAAAGAAGGTCCTCCCACGAATGTTCTTAGCGACAAGAGGGACACTATCTCTGCCTAGGACCAGTTCTTCCAGAACGCCATTGATCCTTGCCCTCTGTACAAGGTATGGAAGGAGATACGAATCTCCACCTCTGGTCACGATGATGTCAGGATCAAGCTCTTTAACAACGCGTACGAGCTGTAGTAGCTTGTCTTTCTCTTCTCCGGCATCAATGAGCACTTTGTCACTGCCTTGACTTACTGCTATCTTGCTTATTGGATCGTTGATCTTCGCGATTTTGCCTTTCTTAGCAACTTCCACATCGATTCTAAGGATTCGCAGAGGCGGAATAGCATAATCCACGCTCTCAGCAGAATCTAGGAGAGTGTACTTCAGACCTGTTTCTAGGACATCGATTTGGACGAGTCCTAAGAGAAAAATGTCTTTGGAATAAAGGTACATTTGCTCGTGTTTCAAGTCGCAGTTAAAAACCTGATATTGCAAGTATCTTCCAGACTTGAGGATTCTGCGGGTGAGAGGCGCAGTTATTCTGCAGTCTTTGAGCGTGATTTCCAAAACCTTCGACTCATCAGTATCAGTGGCTTTTGCGTATCTTCTAACGAAATCCCACGAAAAAACCGCCCGATCGTATGGAAATTGGGTGGCTAACCTGTCAAGACCAGCTTCGCTTCCTAACACGTAGATCTTGGGCTCAAATCTGTCTGTTAGTCGTATTCTTTGCCCGTTCTCGGCTATTACCCAGACTGCGAATTCTCCTAGAGCAGAAGGGTAAAGATCGAGGATCCAGCCTTTGAGGTGTTCAGGGTTGGGCAGGCCTTTGTTTGATTGCATCGAGTTCCTTCTCTAGCCGCATCAGCTTCTTCTGCTGTTCCAGTAGGATCGACATAACCATAGGCTCGAAAACCTCCGGTCGTGTCGCGTTGCTTCCCGCAGAAGCATGGTTCCTGCATGCGTCAGCCATTTGCTCAAAGGCTTCTCTGTCGTCAGTGCGGAGGGCTTTGGCAAATCCGCTCCACGATTGGATCTCCGTGTCCAAGGCAATGCGATAGGATTCAACAGTTTTCCCCATCAGTCATCACCTTTCCCGAAATCGTTCAATGTCAAGTTCTCAGATGGAAAATCAGCATGTCCCAACCTGAATATTGGATGCTTTTCGAGAGCAAACTGCTGAACAAAAGGATAGACTGATTTCCTTCGTATGGATATTGTGACGTTGGATCTTGCGCATGCGACTGCATGAAAGAAAGCGCTACGTCTCGAATAATAGTGCGGTGGGCAAGCTGCCAAAATGATAACCCGGTTCTCCTGAGCGAGCTTCGAAAGGTACGTGGATACTTGGCTGAAGACTTCTTTGCTTTCCTCCGTTGGGAGATCCTTGTCAAGATACAGCCCTGCAAAGTCAGATATTATCGCAAGCTTCGCATGATACTTGGCAATGGTCTCTTCGAGCTTCTCCAGAATTATCGATGTCATCTGGTGCGCCGTAAACGCCCTTGAAATGAAGATTCGCTGCAAGACCTGCCTTGGCTGCAAATGATGCAACCGGGCCATGCGCGACACCTCATAAAGCCTAAACGTATTGCCCCCATCAACGAACACAGCACTTGATTCAAGACCGCCAAGCTGGTACGGAAGCTGAGCTCTCACAGCGAGAAGCAATGGCAAAGACAGGACAGATGGAGAGCCGTAAAGCACGGCGAAGTCGCCCAACGTTAGCCCTGGGAACAGGCTGTCTATGTTCTGCATGTTGAATGACAGCATGATTTGAGATGGAATGGACTTGATCGTGATGCTTTGAGCCAAAATGGTTCACCCCTCAACTCCGCTAGAGAATGGGAAATGCGGCTTTTGTGACTTTTAACGATTGAGGTGAATAGCAGTCTGCGAAAAGTGGAGAGAGTATGGTTAAAGTGAAACCGGCAAGAACAGGTTTGAAGAAGAGATCACCTCAGAAGCCTTGAGCCAGGTCCTTCCGAGACCATAATAACTGAAGTCATGTTCATGGCATCCTGCTCAGCCGACAAAGACAACTCGCAGAAATAGAGAAAAGACCCACTTGTCGTCGTCTGGTGAGCGCGCGCGAGACATCGGCACTAGAAGATAGTTCTAGAGAATATTTCGTTTTTGGGAATAGTGAGACGTGCGAAACACGATTTAAAGCGTTCCATGACCTTTTTCAGTTATAGAAGACAGTTCTAAAGGAGTATTATAGAAATGAATTCTTGGCCACCTAACTCGACCTCGCCGAAGAGGCGCGACAAGCTCTACATAATTGCAGAGATATTGGAGATAGCTAAAGATGGTACTCTGAAGACGCAAATCATGTACAGGGCTAACCTGAGTTTTACGCAACTCAATAATTATCTTGAGTTCATGCTCAAAATCGAGTTGCTGGAGAAAGTTGAAGTGAACGCCAAAATCTACAGGGCCACAGAAAAGGGCATAGATTTCCTTCAACGCTATCGCGAAATCAGCGAATTACTCAAATCCGAAGATGAAAACAACAGCAAGAATGGAGTGAAGATTCCTCCGCCACATTTGCTCAAAAAGAGCCAATACTCTTAATCACTTTTCTTCTAGCTATATTCTCAGATACATGAATCAGCGGAAATCATCTTTTCGCTCCTTTCTTTCCCAGGTAGTCTCTGACCTTCTTTTTGAGAGTTGGGAATTCTTCAAGCATGGCTTTTATGATTTGCCAGCGAACCTCTTGGTTCTTGTTTTCGCATTCCACTTGAGGGTTCACCAAGCAAATATTATATAGCAAGATACAATATAAGCTTTTGTTCGCGATGCGAACCTAACAGAAAACAAAGAAAAAGAGGGAAGAACTATTGAACGCTTATGATGTTCACTGTCTTCTTTCGCACCTTGACTGCCGCTACAGCAACCGCTATCAGCACTGTTACTCCAACCAGAATCAGGAGCAAGTTCGTTGGCAGCCACGGAGAAACGCCTTCAGCGCCAAGCGAAGGATCATGTTCCAGTGTATAGTTGCCGAAGTACGGATATCCTATGAATAGGCGCATGTGTGCTCCTGCCGAGATATATGAGGCTGTTACATCTGTCGTATTGTATGTAATTCCGTCTGTGACTATTGCTTGAGGGACGAACTTGAAGAATCCTTCGAATGTAGTGTTGCCCTTTTCGAAGCGGACCTTGAAGTGCTCTTTCAGCTGATTCCGCAGTGGGATCTCTTCGTCAATCTCAGCCCGATCTTGCACAACTGAGACTTTGTCGCCTTCAACATACATGTTTTGAGCCGTTGAAGTTCTTTCAGTGAAGTCTAGATCTGCTGTACTTTCTGCATCCTCTTCCGCCACTTCTAGCTTGGTCATGTTTATCGAAGCCAGATTGACCCATAAAGCTAGGCTTGCTTTGCTCTTTGGGATGTCAAGTCCGATGTCTCTAAGTTCTTGGATTGTCGGTTCCAGCTTGTCTATGTTCCATTCCCAGTGTTTGATTATTAAGTCGATCTTGAGTTCTCCAGTGTCAACGGTGTAAGCGTATTCCCCATAGACGTCTTCTGTTGTTGGCGTGTAGTAAAAGCGGCATCTGATTATTATGTTGTCTTCGGCGAACTGGAACTGCTCTCTCCGCCCTGGAACATCCACGAGTGTGAAGTTGAAGCTTAGATATTTCACGTCGCCTCTTGTCACATTCTCTGGGCCATCAAGTCTCCATTTGGAACTGCTGAATGGGAGATAGGATGCATGCAATCCTGTGAAGTTTCCAATCTTCCAAAGTTTTTCCATGGCTCTGCTTTTCATCATGCCACCAAGCATGTGCTGCTTTGGAACGTAGAAGCGAGTATGCAAGCGTTCTCTTATTCGCCAGTTTTCAGCTTGGCATCGCCATAGAAAGTAAGGCTTCTCGAATGTTGAATACTCCACTAGGCCTTTGAATTTGGCAACATTGATGTTGTTTGGGTCATTTGTGTACCACCACAAGAACATGGGTTTCTTTCCATCTGCTGGAAACGCTATCGTTATGAAATCGTTCTGTATGTAGCTCCAGTTCCCATCTGTCGGCAAGACCACGGGCGCAGAAAAGCTTTCTTCAGAGGTGGACTTTGCTGTCGTCAAAGGTGCTACGGCTACTGCAAGTAGTATCGCTAGAAAACCTATTGCCAAGTTCTTTGCTTTCAATTCTTCTTTTCACCGAAAAATGTCATGACGCACGATTAGTTAAGAGAATCGTTTCGAGAAAACTCGAACTTTTACTGTCAAGCGCTCTGGAGACTTCGAATGCTGGCGCAATATACTACGTGTACATGCAGCGATGTTGGAGCATTGCTCTCCATAGCTGTTGCTCAGTGTTCACAGTCTAGTAGGTTCCGAATCTTTTTCTTATCGTATCTCTTATCGCGTCCACGCTTGTCTTCTCGTCTTCGGGGACTCTTATTGTTCCGCGATCTTCAGTTTGCGCCATGCGGGCTTCTGCTTCTTTACCGTACTCATCGACGCTTGCGTTAGTTCTTTCAAGAACCTGTTTAGCCCAGTCAAGCTTGTCCTCAACGTCGTGCGCTGTCGTCACTAGTCTAAGTTTGTCATTGACTACGAAGATTTTTCTGTCCCACAGGTGTCTGCTGGATTTCCATTCTCTTTCGAAAATGTCCTGCCATATATGATCCGGTGCGGAGTCCAAGGGTAAGTCTATTATGTATGCATTCGGAAAGTAGTGGTCTCTCTTTATCGTGATATTTTCAGTGTTGAGAGGTTCGAGAATCTTGATCTTCTTCACGAGATCCTTCATGTGCTTTCTCAAGTGCTAATCGGGTGGTTTATCCTTAAAAATACTGTGTTTGAAATCGATTGTATATCTCGAAGGCGGCAAATGAATTCGCAGCAGAATACAACTTTGCAGAACCTTTATGTTATCAAACGGTTTATTTAGAATGGAAGGAGGACTTGGTCGATGAGAGTTCTTCTCTTGTCCATGGTCGCTTTACTCATACTCAGGCCGTATTTTCTTTCCTCCGGTATCGAATCCCCAATGAATGAAGCTTGCAGAATTGAGAAAGTGAGTCTTGCTGCCGTGCCAATTGTGGTTCCTGACAACTTTTCCAGAATACAAGACGCCATTGACGCTGCTTCCGAAGGAGATACAGTGTTTGTCAGAGCAGGAATCTATTCTGAAAACCTGACGAGTGACAAGACTCTGAATGTTATAGGCGAGAATCCTGATGTCACGATTATTGACGGTGTGACCAACCAGGAAACAATTTTCTATGTGACAGCTAGCAACGTGAATATCAGTGGTTTTACTATCAAGCTTGGTGACTACGGCATATGGCTGCATGAGTGCACCGGATGTAATGTGAGCAATAATGTTCTGCTCAATATTTATTTCCACTGGGGAATCTTTCTTGACCACTCAGTCAACAACGTGGTTGCAAACAACACAGTATTGCCTGGACACATGGCCATCTATGCCAGCTACTCGAATAGCAATGTCATAACGGGCAACTACATAGTGCACAACAGGGTTGGCATCATACTGGAGTATTCCTTTGAGAACATCATCAAAGACAACCTATTCGTGCAAAACGAAGAGGTTGCTGTTTTTCTGCTCGATTCAGGCGGAAGCATCCTTACAAACAATACTCTTATTGAGAATTACTGGAGTTTTCACGTTTGGGGTGATCAGCTCTCGCATTTTCTTAACGATATAGACATTTCGAACACGGTTGACGGCAAACCCGTCTATTATTGGGTAAACCAACATGATAAGCAGGTTCCTTTGGACGCTGGCTACGTTGGGCTTGTCAACTGTTCAAACATTGTAGCAAGAGATCTAAACATTACTCACAGCGGCGAAGGGGTTCTGCTTGCACATACTAATTACTCTGTGATAGCAAATGTGAGCGCAACTTCATACATATACTACGGAATCAATGCGCTCCACTGTTACAACAACCTGATCCTCAATAATAACCTCACAAAGTGCAGAGGAGCAGGCATGTTTCTGAACTCATCCAGCTACAACCTGATCAAAGGCAACAGCATAGAAGCCGGAGACGACGGCCTAGCCATGACATACTCCTACAACAACACCATAGTAGAAAACAGCATAAGCTATAATGATGCTGGAATAACTCTGGGCGATTGCAGCAACAACACCTTCTATCACAACAATATTATTGGAAATGGGGTTCCGACGAGCATCTCTGT
>Ga0315296_10000701_pt1 | contig 30125 bp, 27 predicted proteins | sample YL17G14_18_MG_FD_203921 | JGI IMG/M metagenome (GOLD analysis project Ga0315296, IMG submission 203921) | Sediment microbial communities from Yellowstone Lake, YNP, Wyoming, USA - YL17G14_18 | ecosystem: Environmental > Aquatic > Freshwater > Lake > Sediment | place: USA: Wyoming | collected... | reverse complement strand
AGGCATGGTCAACCTCCAGCTTTATTTAATCTCAACGGTGGCGCCAGCAGCCTCTAGTTTCTGCTTTACTGCCGTTGCCTCCTCCTTGTTAATCCCTTCTTTTACTGTCTGAGGGGCACTCTCCACGAAGTCCTTTGCTTCCTTAAGCCCCAAGGTAGTCATCTCCCTCACCGCCCTTATGACGCTAATCTTATTAGCCCCTATTTCCTTAAGAATAACGGTGAACTCCGTTTTCTCTTCCGCCGCTGGAGCTAGAGCCGCTGCCTCAGCTGGTGCCGCAGTTACCGCCACCGGAGCCGCAGCACTAACGCCAAACTCAGTCTGTAGCGCCTTAACCAACTCCGACAGCTCAAGCACCGTCATATTTTTTATTGCCGCCATTACCTCATCAATGGCTGCGGGCTTCTTCGCCTCTGCTTTGGCGCTGGGCTTCTTGGTTGTTTTTTTGCCCTTCGCTTCCTCTTGTGTCATCTTATCCTCCCTCTAATTGTTGAATCCTTGCTTGAAGCAACCCTATAATCCCCCTCATCGGGGTGCTAAGATGGCTGACCAGAGCCAGGATGGGTTTTTGCATCCCACCCAAAACCCTGGCTACTAATACCTCCTTTGATGGTAAGGTAGACAGGGTGATTACATCCTCCGCAGTGAGCAACCGGCTCGGTAAAAAGCCGCCCTTTATACTCATAACCGACTTTGAGGTTTGAATATAGTTGGCTAAGGCTCTAGCTGGCTCAGTTATATCGCCGTAGCCTAAAGCAATAGCCATTGGACCCTCAAAGAAGCTAGCTAGCTCTTCCCTCCCCCCCTTCTGGGCGGCAAGCCGAGCCAGAGTATTCTTCACCACCTTATACTCAATACCCAATTCCCTCAGCCGGCGACGCAAACTTGTCATCTCAATAGCTGATAGCCCCCGATAATCGGTTAGAATACCAACGCTGCATCGGGAGAAAACCTGCTCCAGACTATCAATAATCTTCGCTTTCTTTTCTCTTGACATCCCTCTTCGCCTAACTTTACTAATAATTCATACTAAAACACAAGTCCTTGCGCCTGCCGCACAAGGACTTATCACTAAAAGCCCTTTTCCCCTCGGCAGGCTAATTTAAGCCCATCGGCACCTGCTGTCTCCGGAAAAACTAAAACAAATCTTACTCAATATAGCACAGGAGAAGACTAAAAATCAAGACCTCCCGAAAATAGCTACGGCACAGTTAAATAAGCCGTTAACACCCCCTACATTATGAACTAGACCAATATCAGCCTTTTTCAGCTGTCTTGGTCCGGCTTTACCCTGTAATTGCTTATAGACTTCGTAAATCATCCTCAGCCCACTGGCGGAAAGGGGATGGCCAAAGCATTTTAAGCCGCCATCAGTGTTAACTGGCAGCTCTCCAGTTAACTCAAAAGTGCCCGCCTCAACATCCTCCGGACCCTTGCCCCGGGGGCTGAAGCCCAGGTCTTCATATATTAGCATTTCCGTGATGGTAAAACAATCGTGCACGCTGGCAACATCTACCTCTTTACGCGGGTTCTTAATCTCCGCCTCTTTATAAGCCGCCTTCCCCGCCGCTACCGTCTCCGGGATATGAACAAAATCATATTCCGGCTGGAGTGTCGCCTGACCGGCGCCATTAGCCAGCGCCAGCGCCTTTACCAGGATGTAGTCCTTCCTCATACCCTTGGCTATTTCCGGCGTAGTGACAATAGCCGCCGCACCGCCATCACTCATGCCACAGGCATCAAACAAATTAAGGGGGTAGGAAATCATCGGCGCATTCATCGCCTGTTCCAGAGTTATCTCCCGGCGGAAATGAGCCTTAGGGCTCAATGTCCCATTGTGGTGATTCTTAACTGAAATCTTACTTAAAATCCGCCGGCCTTCTTCATAGCTCAACCCATAATGGTAGAGATACCTCGTTGCCAGCTGAGCGAACTGACTTACCGGCGGCAGGTCCCACTCCACCATACTGCGGTCAAAGGGGGTAGTAGTATACATAGCGAAGCCGCCCATATGGTCTTTGGTCTTCTCAACACCGCAGGCGAGGGCAATATCGTACGCCCCCGAGGCGACACCATAGCAAGCATTCCTGAAGGTATCCGTCCCGCCAGCGCAGAAGTTCTCCACCCGGCTAATCGGGATATACTCCAGCTTTAAGGCATTAGCCAGGTGGGCACCGGTAAAGCCGCTTTCCCGACTGCCATACCACGCCGCCTGAATATCCTTGGGCTCAATCCCGGCATCCTCAAAAGCCTCATAGCAGGCATCTACCATTAAATCCTTATAACTCTTATCCCAAAGCTCACCAAAATGGGTGCAGCCCATGCCCACTATAGCCACTTTATCCTTTATGCTCCCCATAGCGTACCTCCTAGCTTATTCTACCGCCTAAGTCCTTAATGGCATAGTTTTCCAATAATAGATGTGAGCGCCTTCCTTATCAATTATTTTTCTGAAGCTCATCTCCACCGGCAAGCCACATTTGACCTGCTCTGGTTCCCGGTCGGTCATGTAGCACTCCATCCTCCCCCCACCATCAAAGTCAATAGTAGTCGTAACCGTGGGCAAATCGAGAGCGAGGGTCACATAGTCCATAGCAAAGGTGAATATCTTAGCCTTCTTATCGGATAGCCGATATGGCTCAAACTGGTCTTTAGTATGGCAGTGGGTACACACCCGCTGCGGCGGATACTGTATGGTGCCGCAAACCTGGCACTTAACCCCGCGTAACCGAAGGTTGGCTTCACGTTCCCGCCACGCCGCCGGTGCCGAGAAGAACCTGACCGGGCCCGGAGTTTCCTCTTGTGGTAAAAGCCCACGCCAAATTAGATATTTCTTATAGTCAGTGATTACCTTCTTTGACGCCAGGTGCCCTTTCATGCCGCGCCGGTCTCTGATTTTCTCTATCTGCTTGGTCACCTGCAGAACAAGGGCATCGCTGCCATTGCCATAGCTGGCAAGCAGCACACGGTCACCAGCCTTAGCCTCTTCCAGCGCCGCTATCAGCAGCATCAAAGGAGAGGCAGCACCGGTGTTGCCCATGGTAGCAAAAAGGGCATCTTGAAGCTGGGTCTTAGCGTCAAAGCCCAGGCTCTGGGCTAACTCCGCATACCTTCGGGCATCGGGAGAATAAAACACCGCTTTCGCAAAATCCTTAGGGGTAAGTTTAGATTTCCGCATCAACCCGGAAACGGCTTCGCCAACAGCCTGCAGATAGCCATGGGTCAAGCTAAACCTGTCCTCCCAGGAGCGGACAAAGGTGTCACCATCAGCCCGCCAGACATCCATTATCTCATTATAAACCGAGTAGCTGGCGTCAACGGTAACGGCCGCATCACTATCGCCAATGAGAAGAGCCCCGGCACCGTCACCAAAGTTCTGCTCAAAAGCTGAGCCCGGTGTCCCCAGACGACAATCAGCGGCGACGACCAGCACTTTCTTGGCGGAACCAGCCTTAACGGCATCGATGGCGGCCATGAGAGCCGCTGTCCCTGCCCGCAGGGAATTGGTAAAATCAGCGGTAATGATGTCCGGCCTGAGGTCAGCCGCCATGGCGACAATAGCCGCTCCCAGCTTCTCCTTATACGGGGAAGTGGTGGTGGCAAAGTATAGACCGTCTACTGTCTCACGGTCCATCCCGTTCAGGCAATCGCTGGCTGCCGCCACCGCCATAGTGATGCTATCCTCATCAAAGTTACTGATAGCCTTCTCCCCCCGGGCACCCTTAGCTATCGCTTCCCGACTTAACCGGAACAGAGGTACATAAGCACCATACGCTGTAATACCAACCATGCTTATCTCTCCTTCTAGGCTTTTCGAAATTCGTAGGCAATCCTGTTATTGAGTAATTTTACCGGGCTTACCATCAACGGCATACCCGTCTTAATATCGTCCTGTTTTATCTCCCGGCTCAAACGGGCCAGGATTTGAACACCATCAAACTCACCCAGAGCCAGGGTATATGGGGTATCAGCTTCAAAACCGGAGGGACCGTAATTCACCACGGTATAGGTCAGCAGCTTGCCCTTCCCCTTAACTTCAAACCACTCCACATCGCTGGATAAACAACTTGGGCAATCAGCCTTCGGCGGGAAGTACCTAGTCCCACATTTTTTACACCTGGTTGCCATTACCTTACCCGCCTCAAGTTGGGTTATAAAATTCGCCGCCTTTGACTCTGCAGTGAAGCTAACCGTGCCAAAATTTTCAAAACCCACTCGCTACCTCCTGAGAATGGTTACATTACCGTATTGCCCAATGCCACCGATATTATGAATCAGGCCTATTTCGGCTCCCTTCACCTGAGCCTCAGTAGCCTCCCCTCTGAGCTGGCGGACAATGGTTCTAATCTGCGAGCCACCGGTAGCACCTATCGGATGACCTTTAGATAACAGACCACCGTCAACATTTACCGGAATCTTCCCATCGGCATAGGTCTGTTTCTTCTCTATCAACCCCGCCCCTTCTCCGGCCTTGGCAAAGCCAAGGTCTTCATAAGCCAGAATTTCAGAGATGGTAAAACAATCGTGAACCTCAGCGACATCAATATCCTGTGGTTTGATGCCCGCCATCTTATAAGCCTGCCGGGCGGCTTCCTGAGCGCACTTCAAGCCGGTAAGAGATTCCCTACCAGCCATGCTCATAGTATCAGTTGCCGCCCCCAGACCGATAATCCAGATCGGGATTTTAGTTATCCCCTTGGCTACATCCCCCCGCGCCAGTATGATGCAAGAGGCACCATCGGCATTGGCGCAGCAATCAAACTTCTTCAGCGGACTGGTTATGACCTCTGAGTTTAAAATCTCCTCCAGGCTCAACTCCTTGCGATAATTAGCCTTGGGATTGGTCGCCCCATAGTGGGAATTCTTAACCCGCACCTTAGCCATTTGCTCCTCGGTAGTCCCATACTTAGCCATATGAGCCCGGGCATATAGAGCATAACCGGCGGGCATGGTCAAGCCAAAGGGCGACTCCCAGATTATATCTGCCCCCCGGCCCATCCTCTCCGCAGCATCACGAGAAGAGAGCTCTGACATCTTCTGGAAGCCGATTACGGCTACCACCTGGTGCAGACCGGCCTTTATCAGAGACCAGGCCACCCTTAACCCGCTGCTGCTGGAAGAACATACCGTCTCAACGTAGAAAGTCGGCTTGGGGGTCAGATCCAGATACTCCGATATTAAGCCGGAAGGGGAGCGCTGTTTGTCATACTCTGGAGCCGAACAAATAACGGAGGCATCTATATCTTTAACGGTAATATCCAGGCCCACCATCGCCTCCTTGAAGGCTTCAAAACACAACTCCCTGATAGATACCCCACACTGGCGGGAAAAAACAGTCTGACCGGCACCGACAACGGCAATGTCTGTCATAAAACATTCCCTCTCAATCTAGGTTACCTTGGCGGTAAACAGCTCTTAAGCAGAAGTTAAAGATAAGGTTGGTTTAAGGTCGAGCCTCATACCGGGCCCCATGGTCGTAGTTAGAGTGGCACTCCGAACATACTGGCCCTTGGCACCAGATGGTTTAGCCCTTACCACTGCCTCCACCACGGCTGACAGGTTGCCCATCAACTTGTCATCTTCAAAACTAATCTTCCCCAGAGGGACATGAATGATGGCGGTCCTGTCCAGCTTAAATTCCACCCGCCCCATGCGGGCTTCACCGATTACCCGGGGCAGGTCATCAGCCGCTGCCACTGTTCCTGACTTGGGGTTAGGCATCAATCCCTTCCGGCCCAAGATTTTCCCCAGCCGGCTTACCTTGCCCATCATGTCGGGGGTAGCAACAGTGGTATCAAAATCTAACCACCCCTCCTCAATCTTCTTAACCAAGTCATCACTGCCAACGAAGTCCGCCCCGGCGGCCTCAGCAATTCTCGCCGCCTCACCCTGGGCAAAGACTAGGACACGCACCTGCTTGCCTGACCCGTAGGGGAGGAGGGCAACACCACGAACCTGCTGATTGGCGTCCCGGGGGTCAACACCCATCCGAAGGTGAAGCTCAAGCGTCTCATCAAATCGGGAATGAGCCGTCTTCTTGGCCAGCTCAATAGCCTCCCGAGGGTCATATTCCTTTGTCCGGTCTAAAAGCTTTGCCGCCTCAAGGTATTTCTTACCGCGCTTTGCCACTTTACTCCACCTCAATCCCCATACTGCGGGCGGTGCCTTCAATAATCCGCTCCGCCGCTTCAATACTATTAGCATTCAAATCCCTAGCCTTAAGCTGAGCTATTTCGCGAAGCTGAGCACGAGATAACTTACCGACACTTTCATGGCTAGGAGTACCGGACCCCTTTTCTATGCTTAATACCTTCTTCAACAAATCAGAGACGGGCGGGGTCTTGGTAATAAAGGTAAATGACCGGTCATCAAAGACGGTTATCTCCACTGGAATAATAGAGCCCGCCTGGCTGGCGGTGCGCTCATTATACTCCTTACAAAAGGCCATAATATTAATGCCGTGCTGGCCTAAGGCCGGACCTACCGGTGGTGCCGGATTTGCCTTTCCCGCCGGAATCTGTAATTTAACCAGTGCTTTGACCTTTTTTGCCATTAAAGTTTCTCCACCTGTAAGAAGTCAAGCTCCACCGGTGTTTCCCGACCAAAAAGGGAGAGCAGCACCTTAACCTTACCCTTGGGCAGGCTTATATCATCCACCACCCCGACAAAATCAATAAAGGGACCGCTGGTCACCCGCACACTCTGCCCCTTACGGAAACCAACCTTAACCTTAGGGGCTTCAGCTTCCATCTGTTTCAGAATTTGACTAACCTCCTCCTCCCGCAAAGGAACTGGCTTATTCGCACTACCAACAAAACCGGTGACACCAGGGGTATTACGCACTATATTCCAGCTCTGGTCGCTCATCTTCATCTGGACCAGAATGTAACCAGGCAGTATCTTCTTATCCACATTACGTCTCTGCCCATCTTTAACCTCAATCTCCACCTCAGTAGGAATAACCACCTCGGAGACTTCTTCCCCGCCGTCCATGAACTTGATGCGCTGCTCTAAATTCTTCTTAACCCGCTCTTCATACCCAGAGTAGGTATGAATTACAAACCAACTTTTTTGATTCCCTTCCACCAATAACCTCACTCAGACCAAGCTTCATTTACCCAAAAAGAATTTATCGACTAGGTTATAAAAACCTAAATCAGAGGCTCCCAGGATTAGACCCACGATAATGGTAACCACCAGCACCAGGAAGGTCAGATAACCCCACTCTCGTGGTTTGAGCCAGACCACCTTCTTTAACTCGGCTATGGTGTCACCAATAAATCTAAATCTTGAATGCTTAACAGTCCCACTACGATGAGCCATCTAAGGTTGCCCTACCCTATTTTATTTCCCGATGAAGGGTATAAGTGCGACAACGGGGGCAATACTTTCTAAGTTCTAATCGCTGGGGGTTATTCTTCCTGTTCTTACTGGTAGTATATGTCCTCTCCTTGCACTCGGTGCAGGCAAGATGAATAATACCCCTGGCTTCACTCTTCTTCGCCATATCTACTCAATAATGCGGGTAACAGTACCAGCACCTACGGTTTTACCCCCCTCCCGAATAGCAAAACGCAGTCCCTTCTCCATGGCTACGGGATAGAGAAGCTTCATCTTTATATTTACATTGTCACCGGGCATAATCATCTCCACCCCTTCTGGCAACTCGATTGTCCCGGTAACATCGGTCGTCCTGATGTAAAATTGAGGCTTATATCCATTAAAGAATGGGGTATGCCTGCCGCCCTCCTCCTTACTCAGGACATATACCGAAGCCTCAGCATATGTATGCGGCTTAATTGAGCCGGGTGCCGCTAATACCATACCCCGCTCTATATCCTCCCGCTCTATGCCCCGAAGCAGAATACCAACCGCATCTCCCGGCTCGGCATCCTCCAATATCTTATGAAACATCTCGAGGCTGGTAGCTACCGTCTTACGCGTCTCCTTTAAGCCAACAATCTCAACCTCATCCCCGGGTCTAATCACCCCCCGTTCCACTCTCCCCGTAGGCACAGTGCCCCGCCCCTTGATGCTAAAGACATCCTCCACCGACATCAAGAAGGGCTGGTCTTTGGGTCGTGCCGGAATAGGAATAAAGCTATCTACGGCATCCATCAACTTCCAGATGCCACCACACCACTGGCAATCCCTCTTCCCGCAGCCACACTCAAGAACCTTGGTGGCACTCACCCTGACAATGGGAGTCTTATCACCGGGGAAGCCGTACTTAGTAAGCAGCTCCCGCATCTCCAGCTCCACAAGTTCCAGAAGCTCCTTATCCTCCAGAAGGTCAACCTTGTTAATGCAAACCAAAACGGCAGGAACCTCCACCTGGCGGGCAAGCAAGAGGTGTTCCCTTGTCTGGGGCATAGGGCCATCAGGAGCACTCACTACCAGGATAGCGCCGTCCATCTGGGCCGCCCCGGTTATCATGTTCTTGATGTAGTCGGCGTGTCCCGGACAATCAATATGGGCATAGTGTCGCTTCTCAGTCTCATATTCAACATGAGCAATGGCGATGGTCATACCTCTGGCCTTCTCTTCGGGTGCATTATCAATAGAGTAAAACTCACGGAATTGAGTGGGACCTGTCTTAGACAGTACCAGGGTAATTGCCGAAGTTAAGGTTGTTTTCCCATGGTCAACATGACCAATAGTGCCCACGTTGCAATGTGGCTTAGTCCGTTCAAATTTCTTCTTTGCCATTTTAACCTCCCTTTATTCCAAGCCCACAACCAGATTCGAACTGGTGACCCCCATCTTACCAAGATGGTGCTCTACCGGCTGAGCTATGTGGGCATTAAAACCAAAAAACAAATTTTTGCTGTATGCGCCTCATCTATGGTGGAGGGGGCAGGATTTGAACCTGCGTAGCCATTTCAGGCGGCAGATTTACAGTCTGCTCCGATTAACCACTCCGGCACCCCTCCTCCCCCCAACTCCAAGCTCAGCCCGAGAGGGGATTCGAACCCACTAATCTACCGATTACAAGTCGGTTGCGCTACCATTGCGCCACTCGGGCAGTAACTAATCTATAGTGCTAATCAACTGGCATATTATAAAAGCGAAAGATATAAAAGTCAAGCTTGGTAGCCCAAGTTGTTCAATATCTAGAACTTTCAGAGCCGAACTTGCCTTTATCTGATTGAGTTCGAATCCCCTTAGGTCCACCAAAGAAGATTTTTCCACACCAAAGTTTAGAGGCTTTCTTTGAACTAGCTATAGTTCGCAACAACCAAAGTCATCTGTAAGAAAATCCCCCATCCTTGTCTGTGTTCACTAATTACCCGGTGTAGAGCTGAAGATTGGTTCCCGGGCTTTAGCCTTTACTTTGAGTAACAATACGATGAATTGTTGGGGTAACTTCTTTGTATAATTGAGTTAGTGAACAGCGAAAGAGGCATTAGCAAATTTTTCCGCTCTATCACCAATCCAGAAGAGTGGAAGCAGTATCTGAAGACCACTCCTATTTTTACCATTGACGCGCAGAGTCGAGCCGGTGTAACAACGTTTATTGACGATGATGGCTATTTGAATTGGGTCAAAAGCGATGACTTTCATGCCGAATCCCTTTGCTTTAGGAACAGTAGCGCGACCAGACCTACCCAATCCGATAATGCCTAACGTCTGACCTTTTATCCGAAAAATGGGCGGCAGTATTTTGCCTCGTATTTCTCTCTTCTCAAAAGAGTCCCATTTGCCTTCCTTAACCGCTCTATCTATCCGTATTATCTTTCGGGCGTAGGCAAGTAGCAGAGCCATAGCATGTTCAGATACTTCCTCTGTGCAGTAATCACCGGGATAGGTCACGCAGATACCAAATTCGGTGGCTGCCTTAAGGTCGATGGTGTTGAAACCCGTCCCGGCATTGAAAATCAACTTACAATTTTGCAAGTTTTCTATTACTCTCCTAGAGTAGGGTTGCATCAGTGTTATTACAGCATCGGCATATCGAGCAGCGGCAATGATTTCGTCTTCTGTGTTACACGGGATAGTCTGGAAATCAACGCCCATGTTTTTTTGATATAACTCTATCTCTCGGATTTGCTGGGGAGGCAGGATCTTGTCGGTCATTACTACTTTAAAGCTTATTGTTTCCCTCTTTAGAGTTTCGCCCAGAAAACTCTATTCTTCTTTGATTTCGGATTTCCTCCTCGGAACGCTTCATGAACAGATGGTTGTTATTCCCCCCCCATAGAACACCACAAAGTAGTACACCTCTACTTGCTACCCGACGGTTTTATAGATTCTCACGCTACTTTCGCCACTGACCACTGTCTCATCGTCCTGGTTGACACAAGTTGTTTTCAATTTCAAAATTCCCTTCGTATCGTCCTTGTCTATTACTTCCGCCGTAGCAGTAATGGAATCACCAATCCGTACTGGCTTCAAAAATTTAATTGTTTGGGAAAGATATATCACTAGACCTGGTAATTTGGCCACAGCTGCGGATATCAATCCTGCAACTAGCATTCCATGGGCAATCCTCCTACCGAACAACGTCTTCCTAGCAAAATCCTCGGACACATGTACTGGATTGAAATCCCCCGACAGCTCAGCAAAACGCATGACATCGGCCTCGGTTATGGTCTTAACATGGCGTGTTTTCGTCCCGACATTAATATCCAGGGACTTTAAAATTGAATTCTCTGTCATCTTCCTCAACCTGGAATATCCCCCTCTGGCTTTGCATCAACGGTTACTTTCATTAAAACTATTCTACTTTGATTATGGTAGCATCAGCCTGCGCCAGACCACCACATATAGCCCCCAAGGCGTATCCGCCACCCCTCCTACTCAGTTCATATGTCAGGTTCATGATTATCCTTGCTCCACTTGCAGTATTAGGGTGCCCAATTGCTATGGCACTACCGTTAATATTCGTCTTGTCTCTTATCTGTTTGAGCGTCTTCTTATTATCCCCGGCGACCAACTTGGTGGATACTAGGGGCACGCAGGCAAAAGCCTCATTAATTTCAATGACAGCTATATCATCTAGGCTCATATCTGCTTTCTTCAAAACCTTCTGGATAGCATACCCTGGACCTTCCGGCATACGATTAGGTTGAATAGCAATTGATACCTGCGAGATTACCGTGGCTAGACATTCAAGACCAAGCTCCTCTGCCCTTCGCCGGGTCATCACCAGGATAGCCGTAGCCCCATCATTCATACCAGGAGCATTGCCGGCAGTAATTGCCCTAGTACCATATACAGTCTTTAACTCGGAAAGTCTTTCCAGGCTGGTGTCTGGCCGATATTGCTCATCAATATCCAACACTTTAGGCTCACCTTTTGCTTGTGGTATAGCAAGAGGTATTATCTCATCCTTGAACTTTCCTGCGTTCCAGGCGTTGCCATAATTCATATGACTTCTCAGGGCCCATTCGTCCTGCTCCTGCCTGCCTATTCCGTATTCAAAGGCCACATTATCACTATCAACGGCTACCGGATTGAAGTCCTTGTAACCAAGCGCATATAGAGGATCCTCCATCTTGACATCACCTAACCGGTACCCTTGAAATCTGAGCCCCCTCACAAGGATTGGCTCCGTACTAAAAGAAGTGGCACCACCGGCTATGGCAGCTTCTATTTCGCCTAGCCTTATGGACATAGCTGCCAGCTTAACGGCGTGCATCGCTGATACGCAAGCCATGTCAAAGGAAATCGATGGCGTCTCAACAGGGAGGCCTGCCTTGATGAGCGACTGCCTAGCAGCGACCGGCGTATAGGGGTCTTTGCATGACGAGGTATCACCTACCCCCCAAAAAACCTCATCCACTACATCAGGACTAAGGTTGACCCTTTTTAGCACCTCCCTCATCGGGATAGCTCCCAGGTCATAGTAATCAATATCCTTGAGTGAACCGCCATATCTCCCAAAAGGTGTCCTAACGGCACTCACAATTACAACATCATCAGCTCTAGACATATCTACCTTACCTTTCCCGATTTTTATACTATTTACAAACGGGGATGCTTAATATGGCATGAATAGCAACTAGGCTTCCTTTGCGTAGTTATAAAAACCTCGACCCGTCTTGCGACCAAGGTCACCAGCACGAACCATTGAGACTAATAGTGGGGCCGGATATAAGCGGTCACCAAATTCCTTTCGCATTGTTTCCAAACCTTGGTATACAATATCCGCACCAGCAAGGTCGCAAAGCTCTAGAGGACCCATGGGAAAATTGCAGCAGGTTCTTATTGTCCTATCTACTTCTTCAGGCTTGTTGCCATCCATAACGCAGTAGAATGCCTCGTTCATCATAGCATCCAGAATCCGCGAGACAATAAATCCTGCATAATCTACTGCCTCACACGGCTCCTTGCCCAAGCTGCGTACAAAGTCTTTGCTGGTTTGCAAGGTTTCATTGGAGGTATGCCGCCCCGCTATTATCTCGACTCCCTTCATGACAGGCACCGGATTCATAAAGTGGATGCCGACAACCTTTGGTTGCCTTTTTGTCGCTGATGCCATGGCGCTGATGGGGAGCGATGAGGTATTTGAGGCCAAAATGGTGTGCTTTGGGCAGATAGCATCGAGTTCCTTAAATGCCTTTACCTTTAGCTCCATAACCTCTGGTATGGCCTCAATGACCAGATCGGCACTCTTTGCACCATTTATATCTGTAGTAGTGGTGATGTGGGATAATATCTCCTGTTTTTTGTCCTCGCTGATACTACCCTTACTTACCTTTTTACTAAGGCTCTTATCAATGCTGCCCAGAGCTCTCCTTAGCACTTCTTCCTCAATATCCATCACCATTACTTCATAGCGAGCCTGCGCTGTCACTTGAGCTATACCACTACCTATTACTCCAGCACCCATTATGAAAACCCTCTTAACTTTCATAAATATCAGCCCCGGTTAAGTCTTACCCTAGTTTGCCTTTGACACTCCAAAAGACTTAGCTATTTCCCTTGGAATTTGGGCTTCCGCTTCTCTATAAAAGCATTCATCCCCTCTTTTTGGTCCTCGGTAGAAAAACACATAGCAAAACATTCTGCTTCAAAGTCTAAGGCTGAAACTAGATCCATGTTAGTGCCGCTATTAATGGCGGTTTTGGCCAGTCTCAGGGCTACTGCTCCTTTGTCCAAGAGCTTCTGTGCCAGGGCTTTAGCCTCATCCATCAGTTTTCCCGCGGGAACCACTTTATTGACTAAACCTATGTCAACAGCGGTTTGGGCGTCAATCATGTCCCCGGTGAACAGGAGTTCTTTAGCCTTGGTCATACCCACCAAGCGCGTAAGCCTTTGCGTGCCACCACCACCGGGTATAATTCCTAGATTGATTTCAGGCTGGCCAAATTTGGCGTTCTCGGAACAGATACGCAGATCACATACCATAGCAAGCTCTAATCCTCCACCCAAGGCGAAACCGTTGATGGCGGCGATAATTGGCTTCCCTAGATTGTATATTGCCTCGTTTGCTTTGCGCGCTGCCATGGCAAAACTTTTGATTTCTAAGCTTGAGCATGATTTCATTTCAGTGATGTCCGTTCCGGCAACAAACGCCTTATCCCCAGCTCCAGTTATTATTACCACTTTTACCTTGTTATCAGTACTTATTTCACCGAAGACCTGGTACAGCTCAGAAAGCACCTCACTATTAAGTGCATTGAGTGCCTGTGGGCGATTAATGCAAACTACCCCGATGCCATTTTCCTTTTCGTACAATATCGTTCGATACTGCAACTGTCAACTCCTTCTACCTACAGGCTCCAGCCAGCCTTAGCCATCTCCTGCTCAAAATCGTCTGCGGTTAGTATCCTGCCGGTAAAGTTTGCAGGGTCTCTGGTTGCTACGAAGGTAGCGATCTTACCCCATAGCTCAGGCGGTTGCCAATCAGATTTGTCAACGTCGGGATTTAGCATAACCCATCCCTCGCTGGTAGTATTTTTAGGCATCAGGGCATTGACCGCGATATTGTATTCCTTCAGTTCCTCAGCCAGCCCCCATGTGAAGCGGTTGATGCCTGCCTTGCTGACATCATAGGCTAGACCGGTCATGGGGTCGTTAAAGGTAATCGCTGCTACCGAAGACATATTGATGATGTGTCCATACCTTTGCGCCATCATTGATGGCATCACCGCCTTGGAGCAAACTATCACACTGCGCAATGTAACCTTCATTATGAGGTCCCACTGTTTCAGCGTTAAATCCTTAAGATAACGAGGTATGTTAGTGCCAGCATTGTTGACCAGAATATCAATGCGCCCCATCTCGTCTAGTGTCTTTTGCACCATGTTCGCAACACTTTCCTCATCCGCGACATTGGTTTGTATGGGAAGTGCTCGTCCCCCTTGAGCTTTAATCTCGTCAGCAGTCTTCCGGATAGTACCTTTTAAGGGGGCGCTTTCCTCAACAGTTCGTGCAGCCACTGTAACTGCCGCCCCTGCACCGGCTAGGACTAGAGCGATGGCTTTACCAATACCTCGGCTAGCACCGGTAACAATGGCAACTTGTCCTTCAAGTTTCTTATCATTCATCAATATTTCCCCCTTTGATGCTTTTCCCATTACTATTTTACTCCCGGAGGGTCAAGGACGCTCCTCGGATTTTCCCTTACCAATTTTTGCTAACTATAAACAGTGCTGCTTACAGGTGTTTAGCCAGGCATCTTTTCCTTTTCGGTTTCCCTGATGCTCACTTCTAAAGTATGTACTATCTCATCTATTTCTGATCTAGTTATGATTAGGGGTGGGAGTAGCGATATGTAAACAGAGCTCACTTGGGCGATAAGACCTCGCTTAAGCAATTCATTAGTGAGCTTTCGCCTTAACTTAGCTGCCTCTGCACCCGCAAAACGTTCCTTTGTCTTCTTATCCCTAACTAATTCAACATCAATCAGCAAGCCGAGCCCTTGAATGTTCCCCACTATGGCCGATTTGTCAAGCGCAGAGTGGAGTGCATCAAGAAAATATGTCCCCATTTCGGCAGCGTTCTCCACCAACCTTTCTCTTTCGATAATTTCGATGTTAGCGAGGCCAACGGCACAACTGACCGGATGCCCCCACCATGTATGTCCATGTGCAAAGGCGTCTCTCGGGGTACCAATAAACTTAGCCGCTATCTCCTCTTTAACTGCTACCGCAGAGAGGGGTAGGTAGCCGCTACTTATTCCTTTATCCATGGTCATTATATCAGGGACAACGTCCCAATGATTACAGCCAAACCACTTCCCGGTACGCCCGAAGCCACAAACTACCTCATCCATAATCATGAGAATACCGTACTGATCACAAATTTTGCGTATCATGGGAAAGTATTCTGGTGGGGGGACGGATGCAAACGCCTGAACACTTACAGCATCCACCATCACCGCCGCTACTGTAGATGGATTTTCAGTTTGAATTACTTGTTCTACTTGTTTAGCACAGAGCAGATTACAAGATGGATACTCCAAACCGAAATCACACCGATAGCAATAAGGGTGAGCCACACGTATGCATCCAGGTAGTAAAGGCTCGTTTAAATAGGACCTGAAAAATAGGTCTGTAGAAAGACTCAGGCAAGCAAAAGTGGCTCCATGATAGCAAAGTCTTCGGCTGATAAACTTAAATCTCTTAGGAAAGCCTGCCCGTGCTTGATATTGCCTTGCTAACTTTAGAGCTGACTCATTGGCCTCAGAGCCTCCAGAGATAGTGAAGACCTTAGATAAGGTGCCAGGTGTAATCTGAGCTAGCTTGGTGGCAAAGTTTATCGTGGAAGCTGCCGCGTAGTTGCCGAAGGGGTCAACATGTGGGATTTTCAGAAGTTGTTCATAGGCCGCGTCTGCTATCTCTTTCCGGCCATAACCCACGGCCGCTGTCCAATCAGAGGCACATGCCTCCAAATATTCTTTCCCGTCGGCATCCCAAACTCTACACCCTTTACCCCCGACGATGATCTTCAAGTTTTCTCTAATATCGTCTTCCTTTGCTTGACGAAGAGGAAACCAAAAGTATTCGTTAGCACGTTCCCTCAAGTCCGCTTGCTCCTGCAAGCTCATAACCGGAACTTTCATATCCTCCTCCTTTCAAGGTCCTACCAAGCTGCTCCAAATTTCAGTATCGTCCTATTTCAACTTTCATAATTAGGCTGAGCCAGCCAATTATTTATTCTCTGTCGTATTTTTATTAAGCTCTTGCTCCCGGAGTACCCGCCTCATGAATTTTCCAGTTAGTGTCTTGGGAATTTCCGGGATTAACTCAACAATCCTCGGATACTTATAGGCTGCCATTCTCTGCCGGCAGAACTCAATCAACTCCGGGGGACTTATTTTGCCTTCATATTCTTCACGTAATGACACAAAAGCCTTTACCGTCTCACCCCGGTAGGCATCCGGCACACCTATAACGCAAGCTTCCTTAACCGCCGGATGCTGGTAAAGAACGTCCTCTACTTCTCGGGGCCACACTTTAAAGCCCGAAACGTTGATAAGATCCTTTTTTCTGTCTACCACATAGAACCAGCCATCTTTATCCATCTTTGCTATGTCGCCGGTATAAAGCCACCCGTCTCTTATGGCATGAATTGTTTCTTCAGGTTTACCCCAATACCCTGGAACAATATGGGGTCCTTTAATAATTATCTCTCCTGCCTCGCCTGGTGGCATTTCAGTGGTTCCTTCCTCAGTATCCACTATTTTGGCATAAGTATTTGGTAGCGGGAAACCGATAGAAAGCACTCCACTTTCAGGATCCGTTGGGGCTCGCATTCCCAAGGCGGGCATGATGCCAGGAGAAGTAGTCTCTGTCAGGCCATACATGTGGTGGATGTAAATGCCACTGGATTGCTTGAATCTATCAACAAACCCTGCCGAAACAGGAGCTCCGCCGCTGAAGACCTTGTCTAGGGAGGAAAGATCCCTTCGCTGGAAATCGGGGTGGTCCAGAAGAGCAATAAAGAAAGTAATTGCAGCCACTATAAATGTCACTCTCCACTTCTCAATGAGACGGAGCACTTCTGCTGGGTCAAACCTGTAGAAGATAACGAGTGGCGCACCAATTAGGGAGGCAATGGCAAGGTGCCCGACTGTGCCTGTGACGTGAAACAGGGGAGCAGCTCCCAGCACTACGTCCGAGGCACCCAGATTGCATAATGTCTTATAGACCTCCGCTGTGAAGACTATGTTGCGATGAGTATTCATGGCGCCTTTGGGGGGGCCTGTCGTGCCGGAGGTATATATGAGGTGCACCACGTCATTAGGATTGACTTTTGCCCGAGGCGGGGTGTTTAACCGGTATTTATTTATGAGTTCTAGGAGGTCCCGTGTGTCGGGAGGCTTCTTTTTCTGGAAACCTTTAAGCAACTCGGGAAGAGGCTGACCCGGGGGTAGAAAATCAATCTCGGAAGTGGTAATGACATGCTCTATAGGTGTTTTAGCTACTATGCCCTTTACCATTTCGTAAGTGGTAGATTCCATAGCAACAATAATCTTTGCCCCGGAATCATTGAGGAAGTATTCAAGTTCCTTCTCCTTGTACATAGGGTTTAGCGGGACCACAATTGCCCCCAGCTTCCAAGCTGCATATTGGCTAATAAGAAATTGTGGAATATTTTGCAAGTCCAGAGCTATGCGGTCACCCTTATCCAGCCCCAAGTCAGCTAAAGCTGCTGCCAAGCTATCAGCCAGAGAATTCAGTTCCCCGTAGCTAATAGTGTTATCGTAATAATGAATGGCTGGTGCTTGAGGTAGCTTGGACGCTGTGTCCTCAAAGATATCGATAGCCGTTGTGTTTGGAATTTCAAGATCGCTTGGTACCCCTTTGGGATAGAGACTCAACCACGGCCTTTTCTCATAAATAGTACTCACCATAGATTAGGCGCCTTGTTTAATCGCCCCTCTTAAACAAAACTCGATACATTCGCAACACTCATCACATAGTTCTGAAACTACTTCAGCGATTATAGACCCGTCTACTTCTTTTAATACGATGGCAGAGTTAGGGCATATAGATGTGCAGGTCCCACACCCTTCGCATTCTTCTTTATTAATTATGATGGGCATTTCAAACTAAATTTTTCGCTCGTGTTTAATTAAACTGTAGCTACAAAGTGTGCTCGGATTAAGGTTTTTCCGCAGCAGCGTTCATTCCGGCTATACGACCGAATGTCAATGACTCACAGATCATTGTTCCACAGATATAAGAGCCCTCGCCAAATAGGCCACCAGCACCTTCACCCGCAGCATACAATCCAGGAACAACCCCACCGTATTGGTCTATCGCCTGCGCCTTGGCATTAATCTTTAAACCTCCCTTAAAGGAAGTAAAGCATTGCATCAATTTGAGTCCATAAAATGGAGGCTTCTCTATTTTCACCGGTGGTGCATTTACGTGCCCAAGTAGCAATTTCTTCCCGAACTTCGTATCATATCCATTCTTGTCTATATCGTCGTTGTATTCCTTTATCGTTTCTGCGAACGCATTAGGGTCTATACCCAGTTGCTTAGCCAGCCCCTCAACGGTTTCGTCTTTATATTCTTTATACATAGACCAGTCTATAAGCTCGATAAGCTCTCTGATTTTACTATCATAAATAGTAAAAACAAAGTCGCCAGGTTGGGCAAATGACGCTTCGCCTAAGTAGGGGAATATTTGGAGGCATTCGTTCACGTAGCGTTTGCCCAGTGAATTGACAAATATAGAGCCACATAACGTGTGGTGAAGTGTAATAGCTGCCGGGTTTTTGGTATTGGCATCCATAGGAATTGATGGCATGGCTGCAGTTCCGATGTGACTTGTGGCTACGCCAATTGCCATAGCCATCCTTACGCCTTCTCCAGTATGCCCCCTCATTGTTGGCAGACACCTTTTAGCATATTCAAGGCCTTTGAACTCCTCCACCATTCTGGGGTTATTGCCAAAGCCCCCTGAAGCGATAATTACCGCTTTCCTAGCTTTAAAATTCAAGGCTGTTTTGTCTTTTTCCACCCTGACCCCGACAACCCTTTTTCTCGCTTGGTCCACAATCAGTCTCTGCGCTTTGTGTTTGAACAGAATCTTGGCACCCCGTTCCCGGGCACCCCGCTCAAGAAGCTTTATCAGTTCTGGCCCGCCACCATCGAAGTAATGGGACCTCTGGGCACTATGCCCGGGGAGAAGCCATATAGCTATGGGTTTGTAGCCCAGACCGGTAATCAACTCATAAGTCTGGAGATGATTATCGACAAAGGCTCGCCACAAAGCAGGTGCTCCGTGACAGACCTTGATGCCATCCTCATAGTATTTATCCGGCGAATCCTTGATGCCTTGCTTACGCTGATAGTCACTTCCGGCGAAGTTGATGTTTCCAGCGCAGACGGAGAGGCTGCCGGCACATGATGGCATTTGTTCCACAACTGTCACTTCGGCTCCAGCCTTTGTTGCCTCAATGGCCGCGGCTAATCCTGCAGTCCCGGCTCCAATGATAAGAATATCCGTTTCAAGGTCCCATTTTTGGGGAATAGAAAGCTCATCTAACATGTCTCATAATCTCCTTTATTTTGTTTCATTCGCACCCCTATTGGGACGAATTCAGAAGTTGATTGTACCATTATGTTTTTAAAAAGTAAACCCACACCCAATCATCCAGAAAGAAGAACCCTTATTTAAATAAATAATTCACGCATTCGCATTAACAAGGTCCTGGTTTCGAAGCAGCAGCCTCAATAAGCCATGGTTCCAGGAACTCCGCAGGAGATCAGCTCCTCACACGGGAATTTAAATAATCTTTCGCAGCCATCCTTTGTGACCACAACCTCCTCTTCAATTCTGGCTGCCCCCTGCCCATCTTCAGATGGGCAATAGGTTTCAAGAGCAAACGTCATCCCTTCTTTAATGGGAAACGGGTACTCTAAGGAAAAGAGCCTAGATATAACCGGTTTCTCCCAGATACTCATTCCGATACCATGGCCAAACTGAAGTAAAAATGCCTCCCTTTCATCCTTCATTCCAAACTCCTCTGCTGGAGGCCAACAGCTAGCCACATCTGCCGTGGTCACCCCGGGCTTAACCGCATCGATCGATTTCTTCAACCATGTCCAGGCCTTGTCATAAGCCTTAAGCTGGGCTTGGGATGGCTTCCCACAGATAAAGGTTCGATAATAACAGGTGCGATAGCCATTAAATGAATGCATGATATCGAGGAAAACCATGTCTCCCGGCCGAATAATCCTGTCGCCGAAAGTATGGGGATGGGGTTGAGCCCGAGGCCCAGAGACACTGTTCACACACTCCACCAAATCTGACCCCAGGGTGAACAGTACTTGGTTAGCAATTGCGACCAGGTCATTTTCCCTGACCCCGGGTCTAATATTTTTAACAATCTCTCCATAAGCTGCATCCACCATGGCTGCAGCGAGCTTTAAGAGCTCAATTTCGTCTTTGGTCTTGATAATCCTGGCATCCAGCATCGCTTGCTGACCATCTACCACCTCTATCCTCTCCTTTTCCAAGGCCTTGGAAAAGGAGACGTCCAAAATATCAACCCCCAGAGGTTGATTGGCTACCCCATATTCCGAAAGAACTCCTTTGACTGACTTAGCCAAAGTCTCGACATTCCCAACCTCGGGGGGGATGGCACCCCTCATCGACCCGACCGCAGGGAAAACTCGATCGGCTATCCAGGGTGCCGTCTTCCGCTTTGCTGGGGCGGCTGGGTCGTAGAGAATAGGGTCGGCATCCTTAGGCAAAATTACGTATCGTATCATTTTATTCCTGGCCCATTCTCCTAGGTGGGTCCCCGTAATATAGCGGATGTTGTCAAAATCGTAGCACAGGAAAGCGCCTAGGCCGTATGCCTTCAACTGCTCCTTCGCCTTGGCTAACCGTTCCTGGCGTAACCGTTCATAGTTGATCCTTTCCTCAAAATCAACCGCCATAGTGCCAACAGTCATTGTACTTTCTCCCCTCGACGTATTTGGTTATTGCTTATTACGTCTCGCTCTTCTTTATACTCCGATTCAGTATGATTATCGCTTTCCCCTTCATTAGGAGCCCTGCGGTTATCCAGAATCTGAGATACCATATATGGAGCTTCACCCTGACAGGCACGGCAGATTCTCCCATCATCAACCGGATAGGCTTCTTTACACAGGGGACAAATGGTGAATCCGCCCCGGTGCTGTATTTTTATAAAATGGGGCTTAACCTTAACCTGTTGGATGCTGCAAATATCTGCGCCGGCTTCCTTGATCTGTTCTAAAAGGAGCTGTGAGTTCTGTTCTTTTCTAGGCTTCAGCTTGAAAAACCAGCTTTTGATCTCGGGCCATGCTTCTATCTTAGCCGGATCCAGAAAAACCCGTATCCCTTCACCCCGGTATTTCTCATAAAGGGTTATGGCAAAACGGCCGACATCGATGACTTTGAGCCATCTGTTCCCTATGCTGCAGGGGGTGAGAAGCTGTATTGCATCAGGGAGACAGGCGGAGGTTTCGCATATGGCATCAAACAGTCCATCTTTAGGAAGGTGCTTCAACGCCAAATCTACCATAAACCCTCCTATGACCACGCCCGGGGCAACATATCCATGAAAAGATTTAACCAGATTTACATATTCTTCAAAGGTATAGGAACAAACATTCATAAGTCATACAATCCAATTTTCTGATTAAGAATTAAATGAAAGCCTTAAATCCAACCTCGTAATTTATTTTAAGATTTCCCAAATGCTAGCTCAACAAATAGCCCCTTTACTTGGTTGCAAAAGGTGCGCAACACTTCTACAAAAAGCTATAGAAAGATTGTCCCTACATTAAGACTCGTCTTCAAGTCAACCTCAAGGGTTTGCTTTTCATAACCCGGGTAAACGATCTCGAGCGTGTACCTGCCACTACTTTCTTCAAGGTCGTCAAACTTAAAATCGCCATAGTTATCGGTCACGAACTCATCAATTTTCTCATTTGAGGCCCCAAACAAAGTTACCTTGGCGCCTTCGGCACATTCATCTTTGCCTTTTACTCGAACCGCAACACTACCTCCGATGAAGCACTTGGTAAACCGATACAGATTCTTGTAATATACCCGTGGCCCTGTTTTATATTTCGGCTCATAGACTTCCAGTCTCTCAGCTTTAATGATGTCCTGCATTTCAGAGTCGTCGATATAACGCATGCATAACGCTCCAGTAGGGCAAGCCTGAACACACCGGACCTCTTTCCATCCCTCATCCAGCAGATGGGCGCAAAAGGTGCATTTCTGCGGGACATTATACTCTTCGTTCCACCAGATGACCCCATAAGGGCACGAATCGACAATATCTCTCTGTCCCTTTGCCTTATTTGGATCAATGATGACGATGCCATCATCCCTCTTATATACAGCCCCGTCCCTTGCTGACTTGATACAGGGGGCGTTATCGCAATGCATACATGGGACAGGCAGATAGGCAACATCAATAATAGGATATTGTCCCCTTTCCTTCCGCATGATATTCATCCACCTATGTCCGTGGTGGGGTTGGGGCACCGAGTATCCCGGAAAATCGTTGCCCACGTATTCGTCCTTGCAGGACAGGAAACAATTATTGCAATCATGGCATTTTGCCACATCGATGATTAGGTTCCACTTTTTCATTCTATACTCTCCTCTCCCATCCACTTCTTTATTTGCACAAGGCACGAATTTGCCGCCATACCACAGGCATTCTTGGAGATGTAACGGCTCGGAGTCAATTGGTTAATACATCCGCCACGGTCTACGGAATATCCCGGCTCACCCACAGGGTCATAATTTGCCGAAGACTCATAAGAGTGAACCGTCCCCGGAGGAACACGCTCGGTCACCTGGGCCGCACAAATGACCGCCCCACGATCATTGAACACCTTGACCAGGTTGTTCTCTTTGATTCTCCGTTTTTCAGCATCCTTCGAGTTGATCCTTACAATCCAGTAGTAATAACCGTCAATCAGGACCCGATGGTCTTTGACATCGTTTATCCAGCTATCCTTGGCGTCACCCATGGTGTGGAAGCTGAACCGGGGATGCGGCGTTATCAACTGCAGCGGGTACTTGTTATAAAGTCTCGTGGTGTGATGCCCCTCCCATGAGTGAATGTATTTAGGGATAACCGGCCTCTCTTCATCGGAGGGGTCAAATTTCTTGAGACTGGAAGACTCGAACTCTATCAAACCGGAAGTGGTCTGAAGCCCCTTACCAAACTCTTCCTGGGATTCAGGAGGAGGCCCCCAGTCCGGTGTGTCCTTTTTCCTATCCTCAGCGAACCATCTCAAGGCTGGCGTTGATTTGTAATCCGCTGGCAAGGGAACGACAAAATAGCCTTTCTCGAATAACTCATCCCATGAAATGTATTTGGGTAGATCGCTGGCATCAAACATCCTCCTGACCCAATCAAGCTCGGTAAGGCCGCCCTCAGTATAGACTTCGTAGAGCCCCAATTTCTTGGCCAAAAAAGCGAAGATCTCGTAGTCCGATTTCGATTCGCCCAGGGGTTCGATACACTTCTTTTGCAGGCTGATGACCCTGTGGTTCACCTGGCAGGTAGTATCAGGGATATATCCACCGCAACCGGCGAATTCACTTATGTCCCAGCGTTCAAAATTGGTGCAGGCTGGCAATACAATGTCGGCAAACTTGGCCTCACCTTCCATCCAGATGGATTGATTTACCACAAAAGGTAGTCTTTCAGTCCTATAGGCCCTCACGTACCGATTGGTTTCATTCATGGTGCCGATAAACGAGCCGCCGTATCTGTAATACATCTGAATCTCTGGATAGCCGTCTGCCGGATACTTGTATTTATGGAACTGGGCCTCAATCGATTGACCACAAAACCCCTTCCCTCTCCATTCATACCTGCCGTCCAGGATGCATTCTGGGATCTTGAGTCTCGGAATGTGCTGACCCATGGGGGCGTTTATGCTGGAGCGGATAGGCTGTTTATGCATACGATAGACCCAACGAAAACCGGCCGCCGAATTGTCTACATCACCGGACATCCCCCCCTCGGCGTAACCCGGAAAAACAAACTCAGAGTTGTGCGGCGCTCCCTGCGTCGTTCCCCAGATGTTGATGCCGGGTTTACCCAGGCCCTGCATGGCCTGCAGGCTAATCATGAGGCGAGCCCAATCCCCTCCAGTAGCGGACCTGCAAGCACCTCCCCAGCCACCAAGGCCGCCGGCGGCCAGCATGGTCTTCTTGGAGGCCCATTCCCTGGCCAGAGCCCTGATTTCTCTGGCAGGGATGGTGCTTTCCTGTTCCGCCCACTCGGGCGTCTTTGGTATCCCGTCTTCCATGCCCAGGATGTAGTTCTTCCATTTGTCAAAACCGACTGTTCGGGTCTGAATATACTCCTTATCGTAAAGGTCTTCGGTTATCCAGACATAGGCAATGGCACAGGCCAAGGCATTGCCCGTGTCCGGTCTTGGAGCAAACCATTTTTCGGAATAGAGGCCGGCCGTGTGATTATAAAAGGGGTCGATAAAGATCATCTTAACCCCCAGCTCCTTCAGCCACATACGACGACAGGTACTCTCAAACGCAGAGTAGATTCCACTGGTGGTCTCCGGGTCACTTGACCAGAATACTATCATTTCTGTGTGCTTGAGCGCATCCTCCAGCAGATCGTACTGCTCAGGAATGCCAAGCCTGTGGCTAAATCCCCATTGATGCATGCCTCCCCAGTGCCATCCCTCCCAACTATCCGGATTATGATCAGCGTAAGTATACCCGACAAGGTTCATAAACCTGAAGTAAGCACTGTGACGGTAGCCCAAATGGCCCCATAGATGGTGAGAACTCGCCGTGCTCAGAATAGCGGCCGGGCCATATTCCCGTTTGATTCGTTTGATCTCGGAGGTGACAATATCCGCAGCTTCGTCCCAACTGACCCGCTCGTATCCTGATTCCCCTCTTTTGGTACAGTTTCGTTTTCCGTCAGGATCGAAATCGATCCGTTTGAGGGGATATAACAATCTTTTAGGCGAATAGACCATTGAGCGCCAGGCAAATGAATATGGAGCCAGGGTTGTCTTTCGCGCAGGAGAAAATTTCCTCCCTCTTGCGTCGATAACCCAAGAGGGCGCATCGCTGGCATCAAATTCCATAGGTGTTATACGTATTATCTTGCCGTCTTTCACATAAACAAAGACTGGCCCACCCGTGGTACTATTGGTTAACTTTTCTATTTTCCCCATTCAATCACTACTCTATTTTATATTCTATAGACTCTCGACAACTTCAAATCTAAGCAACCATAGGTGGCAGAGAACATTTTAAGAATGTTTTTTTATTTTATACTCTCCTCCCCCATCCATTTTTTTATTTGCACGAGGCATGAATTTGCCGCCATACTGTGTGATTGTTTGATCATTGGTCGGCTCGGAGTCAATTGATTAATACATCCGCCACGATCTGCTGAATATCCCGGCTCACCCGCAGGGTCATAATTTGCCGAAGACTCATAAGAGTGAACCGTCCCCGGAGGAACACGCTCGGTCACCTGAGCCGCACAAATCACTGCTCCCCTGTCATTGAATACCTTGACCAGATCGTTCCCTTCGATTGCCCGCTCGGCTGCATCCTTCGGGTTAATCCTGACAATCCAGTAGTAATAACCGTCAATCAGGACCCGATGGTCTTTGACATCGTTTATCCAGCTATCCTTGGCGTCACCCATGGTGTGGAAGCTGAACCGGGGATGCGGGGTTATCAACTGCAGCGGGTACTTTGCATAGAGTTCCGTGGTATGATGCCCCTCCCATGAGGGAATGTATTTAGTCATGGTCGGTCTCTCTGGGTCGTTCGGGTCAAATCTTTTCAGGCTTGAACAAACAAACTCTAACTTGCCTGACTGCGTCTGAAGCCCCTTACCATACTTTTCAGTATAGTCAGCCGGTAACGGTGCTATCTCCGGTGTGTCTTTTAATCTATCCTCCGCATACCATCTAAAGGATACAGGATCCCTTAACTCCTCCTTAGGCGCGGGGACAACATAGTAGCCCTTCTTAAGGAATTTTCCCCATGAAATGTATTTGGGTAAGTCACTGGCATCAAACATCCGCTTGCACCAGTCAAATTCAGTTGCACCCTCAGCAAAGTGTGATGAAAGCCCCAGCTTTTCAGCAATCTCAAGGAAAATCTGGAAGTCTGATTTTGATTCACCCAAGGGGGCGATACACTTGTGTTGTATGATAGCGACACGGTGGTTGCACTGGTTGAAGCTATGCTGGACATACCCGCCGCAGTTAGCAAATTCGCTAATATCCCACCGCTCAAAACTGGTGCAGGCTGGCAACAGGATATCGGCAAACTTGGCCTCACCTTCAAACCAGATGGACTGATTGACCACAAACTCCAGATTGTCGGACCTATAAGCCTTCACGTAGCGGTTTGTATCACTCATGGTGCCGATATGAGAGCCTCCGTATTTGTAATACATCTTAATTGGCGAATAGCCAGGGGCCGGATACTCGAATTTTTGGAACTGGCCTTCAATAGTCCTAGAGTCAGTCGGATAACCAGACGTATGACCATCTAGGATTGCTTCGGGAATATTCAGCCTCGGTACCCTTTGATAGACTGTATTTACAGTGGGGAGCTGAGGCATCTGCTGGTACATACTGACAGCCAGCGCTGTAGCTTCCAGGTCGCCAGAAAAGCCTCCCTCTGCGTAACCCGGAAAGAAGAACCTGGTGTCCACCGGTGCCCCCTGCTGCATACCACCCATATTCACGCCGGGTTTACCCAGACCCTGCATAGCCATGAGGCAGACCATGGAACGCGCCCACTCATTTCCTGTGGCACAGCGGCAGGCGCCGCCAAAACCGGACAGCCCCCCAGCTGCCAGGTAAGTCTTTTTGGTTCCCCATTCTCTTGCTAAAGCTTGGACATCTTTAGCAGGGATTCCTGACTCATTTTCCTGCCATTCCAGGGTTTTGGGTATCCCGTCTTCCTTACCTAGAACGTAGTCTTTCCATTTGTCAAATCCAGTGGTCCGCTTGGCGACGTAATCTTTATCGTAGAGCTCCTCAGTGATCCAGACGTAGGCAATGGCAAGGGGCAGGGCATTGCCCGTTGCCGGCCTAGGGGCAAACCACTTGCCGCCAAGCAGGGCAGCCGTATGATTATAGAATGGGTCAATGTGTACCATTTTGACACCTAACTCTTTCAGCCATTGACGACGAACGGTCCCTTCAAATGCACCGTAGACCCCGCTGGTGGATTCTGGATCACTCGACCAGAATACCACCATTTCACATTCTTTAAGACAATCTTCAACTGTGCTATAGGCCTCTGGAGCGCCAAGCCGCATGCTGTGTCCCCAATGATGCATGGCTCCCCAGTACCACCCCTCCCAACTATCCGGATTATGGACAGCGGGAGTAAAACCGATGGAGTTAAAAAACCTGAGTCTGGCACTTAACCAGTAGCCTAAATTTCCCCACGTATGGTGGGACCCGCTACCGTTCAGAATGGCGCCCGGGCCATAATCTCTTTTAATTCGCTTGATTTCATTAGCAACAATATCTACCGCCTTATCCCAGCTGATCCGTTCATAGCCTGATATCCCCCTGTTCTGGCAATTGCGTTCGCCGTTTGGATCAAAATCTACCCGCTTCATGGGGTATAACAGCCTATCCGGTGAATAGACCATCGATTTCCATGCTAACGTATAGGGTGAGATAGTTGTCTTTCGAGGAGGGGTAAACGTTTTGCCTCTGGCCTTAATGGTCCAGGACGCTGCATCGCTATCATCAAAGTCAATGGGTGTGATCCGTATTATTCTACCGTCTTTCACGTGAACAAAGACAGGGCCGCCATTGGTATTACTGGTGTATCTTTTTACGCCGTTACCAACATAGGTTCCATATTTTGTACCGGCTGTCTGCATCAGGCTCAGTGTCTCCATAAACCAATAAGCGAGCTCATCAGGGCCCTCCAATCCTAATTGAAAAGTCTTCATGGCACTAATCATGGACAGTTCGTCCCTGGGCGGTATGAGGAGACTCACGGCTAAATGGGCACTTCTGAAGGTCATACGAACATCGGGACTGGAATGAATTCCTCTTTTTGAAATAATCTTACCGTCACTGAAGGTAAAATACCTACCTACTGAATTATCCTCAACTTTTATCTGTGCGGTGAAATTTTTTTCTTTAAGACGGTTCCTGAACGACTGATGCATCATTGCTCTCTGTTTTAATAGTAGCTTAAGGCCAAAAAGTGTTATTGAGAGGGTCACATTTGCTATTATCGGTGATCTTAATAATATCTTACCAGCTATTATTGATTTCACGTTTCCCTCTTACTGGCTGTCTTGAGGCTCCCCTCTGGTTATAGTTTGCCCGCTAGTAAGGGGTTTGTCAAGTAATGTTAACTACTTAGTTCGGAGCAACTCAAGCTAAATCAACCAGTCCGAAGCCAGCAAAGGTATCAAGTAGTATCAGCTAACGCTGCTTTTCTCTGGAAATAACACCAATTACATCTATCTCTACCAAAAATTCGGGTTTTGCCAGACTGGCAACTTGCATAAAAGTGCTAGCTGGTGGGTTATCTACTAGGAGCGGGGCATGCTTTTGATAATACTCTAGTTCTGTCGCTCGCATACGAGGGTAATCCTCTAAATTCTTGAGAAGTATGAGTGTCTTGACAATATTGTTCATAGAGCTACCTGCCTCCTCCATGGCCTTCCTGACCTTGTCAAGGGCTATTACCATTTGCTCTTCAAAAATATTCGTCTCTGTTCTGACGGTTTCGTCATTCTGACCTTGACAACCGGAGACAAAAATCAGATTGCCGACCACGACAGACCTAGAAAATTTAGGCGCTTCGGGAGCTACATTGGGGTAAGCCAATTTCTTACCACCCCAATACTCTGGATATTGTGTTACTTCCCAGTTCATTTCATCGCCTCCTTGCAAGAATCGTTTTCCATTGTAAATTGCTACCAGGTAGTCGCGCCACCATCAACATAGATGATCTGGCCAGTAACGAAATAGGGGAAATACATCATCGCCCGCTGGCTAACTTTGATAGGAGGCGATAAGCTCGGGTCTTTTGTATGTAGCCAACAATACCCTGCGGTGCTAGCAACATTATGATGATCAGTAACACACCCTGTATAAGTAGGCTGATTCCAGTGTATCTGGCTAGTAAGAAGTGCAAAATGACAACGATAGCCGTTCCAATAATCGGCCCCTTTTCAATGCCTTCGCCCCCTATGACAGTAGCGAGGAGTGCTATAAGTAACCAGCGTATATTGAAGGCGCCAACCGGCTCTATATATCCGCTGTAAGAATAGAAGACGGCCCCAGCCATTCCCATTATGAAAGCGGCAATGACAAAGGAGTACAACTTTAATCGGAAAACGTCTATCCCAGAACTGGAGGCAGTGTCATCATTATCGCGAATTGCGGCAAGCCCCAGCCCCAGCCTCGAGCGCAAGATTATTCGCATAAGGAAAATTGATGCCATCCCGATAACAAGAGCCACCCAGTACCACTCCGTCAAGGAAACCCCGGCTACACCTTTTACGGCGTAGCCCGCACCCCTACCGACCATCACACCTCCGACAGGTCTCCAAAGCAAAAACCAAGCCTTCAGTACTTCAGGTAGAACCAGTGTCCCGATAGCGAAATAGATGCCTCTCATCCTAAAGACAGGAAAAGAGATGAGTAGAGCAAATGCTACCGCTGCTATAGCTCCAGCTATTATTCCCAGATAAAAAGGCAAACCGACCCATGTGCCTATTGCTACGGTGTAGCCTGCCACCCCAACAAAAGCAGCCGGGCATAGGCATATCAGACCACTATAACCAGCAAGCAAATTCCACATATTTGCCAGAGCCAGGTATATAAAGAAGAGAAAGAGGTAAAGGAGCCACTGAGGGGGCACTCCTAACACCGGCAGCACCGCCAGCACGACTACGACGGCTGCAAACGGTATCAATCCTCCTCTCAATCGTGGAATGGTAACCCTCATGTTCCTCCTAACGGCCAAATATGCCTTGTGGTCTCACAGCTAATATTACAAACACCAGGATATAGGCAACAAGCATCTGAGCCACAGCACCCAAGAAATAGCCACCAAGAGTTTGGGCTAACCCAAAGACCATACCCCCAATAAGTGTCCCCAGTATGCTGCCTAAACCACCTACTATAACCACGCCAAAGGCAATAATCAGGAAGGCGACTCCTA
>Ga0315296_10000700_pt1 | contig 30140 bp, 49 predicted proteins | sample YL17G14_18_MG_FD_203921 | JGI IMG/M metagenome (GOLD analysis project Ga0315296, IMG submission 203921) | Sediment microbial communities from Yellowstone Lake, YNP, Wyoming, USA - YL17G14_18 | ecosystem: Environmental > Aquatic > Freshwater > Lake > Sediment | place: USA: Wyoming | collected... | reverse complement strand
AGGACTTCTTAAGCGTCTCGGCACAACTTGATGCGGCAGAAAAAAGGAAAGAACCAATGCTTTCAGTTGGCGAATGGGACCCTGTTGCTAAGAAGTGGAAGGGAGGTAGCTAAACATGGTAGATGTTGGAGTTGGACCTAAACCAACAAACCAAATCCTTGTTTCGGGTTACCCACTGAAGCAGATTCTCAAAGTTGAAGCAGCCACGAACATGTACGCTGGCAGACTTGTGATTCAAGGCACATATGACGACGACGTAACCGTTGCAGGCGTCTACGCATTGAACAGCATGGCAGTAGGATGGCTCGGATACGAAGACACAATCAAGAAGCACAGACCCGCAACTGTCGACACCATATACCTCATAAATGCTCAAGCAGCCGTTCTAAACGGTGGGGGCTTCGTACTCGTAGCTGCGCTTCAAGCAAGCCAAGGAACCCTCAAGAAAGGCGATGCCCTCGTGATGGGAACAAGCGGATGCGTCAAGAAAGCAGCAGTCGCAACCGCCGTCGTAGCTTCAGGCACAACGGCTGTTACAAGCACAAGCGCACAGCCCACGATTACAGCTACAGGAACCTACGGTGCAGACGGACCAATCGTAGCATACGCAGAAGAAACAGTAGCAGACATTGCGGAAATCGTTGACATCATGGTGAGGAGCGTAATCTAAACATGAACAAATTTAGAAACGTTGGACGCGACGAACCACTAACAACAGAGCAAAGCCAATACATCCTAGACCGCGTAGTCTTCGCAGCCCGCAGAGAACTCGTTGGACGCAGATTGTTACCCATCCGCAAAATAGACCCTTCAACACAAACCTTCGGCTACGACACATTAACAGAATCTTCAGATGCGCAAATCGACGTCGCATGGCCCGGCAGAGAAGCCTTAGACAACATTGGTCTTGGAAGAACAAGCGTTGCAATACCCACAGTTCACAAGGAATTCATCATCAACAAACTTGACCTTGCAGCTTCTCGACTAAGTGGCACACCATTGAATACGGTAACCGCTGAATCTGCAGGGTACAAAGTAGGCTTAGAAGAAGACAAATTGCTCATCCTCGGCTACAGCAGAGACGGAACAAACTACGACATCAACGGCTTATACAACGCGGCTGCAAACAGCGAATCCACAAGCAACACATGGAGCAGCGCCCCCGAACACGCAACAACCGGCATATGCGCAAGCATCAACGACGCCATATCGGAACTTATGACAGACAACATTTTCCCACCCTACAATTTCACATGCAACCCAGCACAATACAACCAAGCAGCCAAATTCATCACAAGCACAGCCGTACCCTACCTCACATGGATCAAAGAGCGCATACAAGGAGAAATCTACGTGTCCGCAAGCATAACGGCTGGAACAGCCATGATAACCAAAGCAAACCCAATTGGCATGTTCGAGTACGTTGTGGCAGAAGACTTCACAGTTGACACTGAAACAATGAGTGCAAGGGAAGGCAGCGGCCTATTCGGCAGAGTTTACGCTCGTGGGTTACCAGTTGTCTACGATACAAACGCAATCTGCAAGATGACTGTGCTTGGCGGTTAAGCACACTCACATTAGTTAACCGCAATCCCCCATTTTTTACGGGTTTCGTCATAACATAAAATATGAGGAGGTAACAACCAAAAATGTCAATAAAGAAAAAAGAGGCATCGAAAACTGAAGAGAAACCAATAGAGTACGCGGGCCCATTCATGATACCAGAGGAACCAATAGTACCAATAAAAGAAACCATTGTCAAAACACCAGTCTTTAAAACCAAGGAAGCCAACGTGGTGACAGTGAAGGTGAAAGTTGGTACACTACACTTCGAGCAAGGCACATTCGAAAAAGGCTCAACATTCACGGTAACTAGGGAGCGACTAAAACTCTTTGACCCCGCAGACATCGAAGTTCTCGGAGAGTAAAGCAGAACTAATCTTCTGCATAGTCACATACAACGGTGCCAAAACACTTCGCCAAACCCTTGAGTCAATCCTACCATTTGCTGACAAAGTAGTGATAGTGGAAGGGCGCTTCGCCGAATTCGTGAATGTGTACCCCACACCACATAGCACTGATGATACACTCCAAATAATCGCTGAATACCAAGACAAATATCCAGAAGTAATAATGCTTCGTTCATATGATGATTTGTCACAGTTACGAGCGCGTGACTTGTATCTAGTAGGCACAGAAGGAGACTACTTTATAGTGTGGGATGACGATTGGCTACTAAACACCACATCTCCAAACAAGGATGCGCTAAAAGAAAAACTAAGTGAAAATGACGTTTGGGCAGTTTGGTTAAAATGTCCAGCAGAGTCAACACCAAATGGATGCCCAACCGAAATCGCGTATGAAACAAACGGTGTGTTACTCAATCTCATTTACAAGTTCAAGAAAGGAATGCAGCATACTGCTGGATCAGCATACGCTTGCCCTAATATTGATGGTAAATTAATTCCAGTCAGTAACCGTACCAGCGCACAACTTCCATTAGCTGACTTTTCGATTCACCATTTAGCGCAGTCACTCCGCGAACCATACGACTTTAGCAAACGCTTAGACTTCAACCCGCACACTGCCGCGCTTATGCAGAAGGCACAGGAATTAGCGCGTGAGCAAAAGATGGTTTGTGATGCCTAAGAAACCACAATTAATCTTTTGCATCGCGTCCTACAACATGGCGAAAACGCTTCCACAATGCTTAGAATCCATTAAGCCGTATGCCGACCGCATAGTTGTTGTGGAAGGCAGATTCAGCAAGCATTGGCGCACTGGACCCGAATTTAACACGCCACATTCAACCGATGATACTGTTGCCGTTGCGGAGAAGTATGGTTGCGAAATCATTCTTTCCGCCGATTTGCCTCAGCATTTGCAACGAGACCTTTATCTTGTGGGGCAAGAAGGCGATGTTTACTTTGTGATTGATGCTGATCAAGTGTTGGAAGGCGAATTTGACAAGGATGAAATTTTGAGTAGTGATGTTAATGTGTGGGGCGTTTGGAATCATGGACATAGCGACAAGCCAGATGGTAAGCCAGAGTTGTGGTTGTGGATTCGCAGGCACATAGGCGAGAAGCCACATCATAATGTTGGGCAGTTGCTGATTGACGGGTATGGCAGATTGATGGATGGCACCTACCCAAGTTACAGTCTTGTTGAAAAGTTTTGGTTACGTCACCTTAGAGAAGTGAATGAGAATGAGTAAGGTTAAGCCTGAAATAGAAAAGTTCCTCACTAAAACCAAAGAGTTGGAGAATCCTCTGTCTGCTACTGATGAGTTTCTTGAAGTTTTGAAGCGTGAGAACACAAGGCAAATTAAAGAGCAGTTAGCAACGGATTTGGTGAGTCTCGAAGTTCGTTTAACCCACATTGAACAGCAGCAGAACACAATCATTCAAATGTTGAAGAGTAAGCTTGATTTGGATGGTTACGAGAAGGAAATCATGGATTTGTTGAAGGCGAAAATCGAGAAGGAATAAGCCATGGCATTGAAGTCTCGTGCTCAACGGTTACTTCTCGCTTACTTGCTTTACGAACTTTCTAAGCCGCGAATTATTCAGCAAATCACGCAACCCTATCGTGGTGGGGGTCCGCACACGCATCCTTTGGGTGAACTTGTTTTTGACGGTGACTTGCTGCCAGCGACATCCGAAACATACAGCATAGGCTCAAATTCTAAAGCGTGGCTTCGAGGAATTTGGCAAGGGCGGAGTTTAGGCTACAACAACTTAGCCAGAGTGATTGTTGGCGGTAAAACGCCGAGCGACATGCCTCTGCTACCGCCAAATTACCCTGGTGCTTTCATTGACCTATACACAGAAAATCCCATCGGCACTAAACTGCCACGCTACTTCATAGTCAATTTTGATGGTACTTTCTACATTTACGGCATCTCTGCAGATGAGTTGACACTAAAAACCCTGATGACCTTCGACTTTACGGGTGATACATTTGCGGTTGACAGCCATTTCCTTCCTGGTGGTGGTGGTCCTTGGGATTTAGGGCGTCCTGTCTATCTTTGGAGAGACATTGCTCAGTTAGGATATTTTTATATGGGCAATGTTGGGTTACGCGAAGAGTCTGGTTTACTGCCCGTTGCTGGTGAAGAGTATCGGGGTGCAATGATTCGGGTTGAAGGTGTCGAAGGCATAGCCGACAAAAGCTATCAATGCATGAAGTCTGCGGCTGACACGTATAGCTGGGTTCAAGTGGCAAGTGGCTAAGAATCATGATGTCAATAGTGTAAGGTGAAAAAATGTTGTATCCGATACGAGAATCAACAGAAACTAATGGAAATCAACCTTCTCCTACGCAAAATAGCCCAAAACATTAGCTTAAGCCGACTTGAATACGTTGTTGCTGGAACAAAAAAGCACTTGCCCGCAGAAGATGTGAAAGAACTCAAAAAAGATTATGAATCGTTGAAACAACAGTTACTCGAAAAAGTAAAGGAGTTACCATAAAAAAATGACTACAATCACAAACATTGCCCAACGAGTCCTAGACGAAAACGGCTACACAACCGCAAGCTTCAGCGGCTTAACCTTAACCATCCTCGAATACAAAATCGACGATGCAATAGACTGGATAAACTTGCAAGCGGGCTTAACCATAGCTGATCTTGGTGGTGAGGCAGGAGCCAAAACCATCACTGGCACAGACGCTGAAATCTTTGTGGTGAAATGGCTCACAAACTTGATGCTTAAAGCCTACAAGGAAAAAGGCAGTCAAATAGGCGTTGAAGCGTTAAGCGCAGGCTACGTTTCAATTGATCCAGACTACAAACTTAGCATGATGATGATTGAGAAAGCTATTGAACGCTTAAAGAGTTTGCCAATTGTCATAGCGAACGATCCATTACCAAATGAGTGATGAACATGGATAAGGCATATTGTGGTGTTGCTCGTTGTGGCAATGCGCGATGCGATGTTTACGTTCCTATCTGGGATAACGAAATATTGCCTAAACTCAAAAGTGTCGACGCTTCAAAACTGTGGACTGAAATTCTAACTGAATTAAAAAAGGCGAGTTAAATGACGAAACCAGCTCAATGGATTGCGATGGAAAAAATAACCCACACACGCTTAAATGGTATGGTTGATGACTCAATCAGCAAGACTGACGCAAACGCGCAGATAATTGTAAGCGACTTAACCATCGAAGGCGACTTAACCGTTAACGGGTCCTCACCCGCGGGCAGCGTGGAACATGGCACAGTATCAGGTAGTTCGCCAATCACTAAGGCGCATAGTCAAGGCGCAAACATCCAGCGAGTACAGGCTACGCCTAAAGCCGTGCAACCCTACGCTTTCGGCGTGAACTGGGATAACAACAACATCTACATTTATCATAGTGGCATGGGCTCAGTCACATTCAGTTATGATATCTACACTGCATGATCATGGAGATGAATAAATTGGATACAAAACGAATGCGAACTACAACAATAGCGTTGCTGTTAGCAAGCATCATCTTGCTTGCAACCGCAAGTCTCTACGCGTATTACCAGTTTGAAATGATTGGTAAAATCAAAGCAGAACTCGAGGACCCGCTTGAGGCTTGGAGTGAAGCCAGCTACATCACTTGGCAGTACAACAGCACTTTCTATGCCACTCGTAACATGTCAACGTTGCTAGGTGAGTATTTTGGCACAGATGATGATGCTGCTATTCAGTGGGGCATAGATAAAAGCACAACATTTGGGGGAACCGTCTATGTGAAGGCTCCAAGCTACACGGGAACCTATAACGCTGCTGTCACATTGAAGAATAAGGTTACATTAATCCTTGAATCAGGGGCCACTGGCATTTCTGTAACGATTGATTCTGGCGCCACAGCCACATTGCTTGACTACCACAACTACGATTTCAAACACTGGGAAAACGGCCTACTCACTACTTTCATTGAGGATGAAAGCCAAAACGAAGACTACAGCTATCTTGTGTTTGCTAAAAACGTGTCGGGGACCATGTGGTACTTCGCCAAAAACGGAACCGATGGAAGCATACCTTTTGTGGGAACAGACGCAAGCCAAATCATAAACAATGCAATTACTATTTTGCTTGCTAATGATGGTGGAACCATTTTATTTAAGGTGGGGCTTTACACTTTTGATGCCTCGATTTTGATACCAGCCGCAGCCACAACCTATGCTAAAACATTAAAATTGCTCGGTGAATCTTTTTTCACTGATGTTTTAGCCACAAAAACAATGCCTGCAAACCTTCCGCAAGGCGTTGTTTTCCAATCCGCCGATGGTTTCACAGGAACAATACTGAATGTTGGTTACGATGCAGCCAGCGGAGTTCTTACAAAAGGCGTTGAAGTGGGAAACATAATCTTTAGCGGTCACGCGCTACCCTACTTGGACATATATGCATCTTCCATAACAATGACTTCGGGCAATGCTGGTCTAAAAGCAACCAATATCATAAACGGCTATTTCCACCATCTTGGGTTCATCAACTGTTATTATGGACTTTGGTTAACCACCAACGGAGGAACAAATGATGGCGTTATCTTAGATCACCTCTGGGCAGGTTACAACAGATATGGTATTTACCTCGATGGTGCAGACCAATTTGTAGAGGTTTCAAACATTTACACTTATCTCAACTATGGAACAGGTTTTCATGCTGCAGGAATGGGAATTGACCTTGACAGCATCTCCAGCAACGCAGATGATTGGGATGACAATGTAACAAAAACCGCTGCCATAGAAATCGCAAGTTCTGGATTTGTACGTGGACGAAACATTTTCATTGAAAACGGTAAAGACGGCGCATTGTCGGGGCAAAGAGGCATGACCCTTTATATTACAAGCGACTACAACGCAACAATCTCCCTAACTCAAGTTGTCATACAAAGTGTTGGAGGCAATGGGATAGTTGTCTATGACACTAACAAAGCAGGCTTTATTGATTTAACCCAAGTCTTCTGCTCACCCTCATCCTATGCCTATCTCGGCGGAGATGGCTCAATCGGCAATTATGGCATAGAATCCTTAATTCAACACACCGATGGCACACAACTCAGAATTTACAATAGCGTCTTCAAATACGCTGGCTGGATGGGCATGCATGGAAACTTCACAGTCGTAACAAACACATGGAATAACACAGAATTCATTGAAAGTTACTATTATCCATAGGTGACACATTTTGAAGTGGGTTGTTAGGGCAAAACCAATCATACTAATGATTTTGCTCTTCATCGGTCTTTTACCATTTTTACTATTCAATGTGCCTCCCGCATATTCTGTTCCAGACCCAGATATGTCCAGTGACTTCTTAGCCTACACTGGTTGGGAAAAATACAGTCCCCCCGTCAACTTTGGCTACGGCATAATTTCAAACTGGAACCCATGGGACAACCTAAATTCTGCACCTTGGTCAGAAACAGAATATGGAAATACTGGAGGCGGGCACGCAGAAGTTCAAACGTACGCAAGCCAAGGAATCTCAAGTCCACCGAATGGTGGAACAAACGTTTTAAAAATGATTGGTGAAGGCGGAGCAAACGCTTACCTACTCAACTGCCAAGACCTCTCTGGGCAATTCTACACAGACATTTATGAGTCAAGGTGGCTCTACTTTCCTTCCGCATTTGTCAATTACATGGGAAGTAGTTGGACTTCTTGGGGTGGATATGACGAAAGAAACCCAGTCAACACAGCATGGAGTCCTAATATTGAAGGTACTGGAGAATACTGGTTTCCATTCTATTTCGAGATAACTGATGGTGGTTGGTTATTGCGTGGTGGTGGAGCCACGGTTGGAACAGCTGCTTACCAATTCAAATATTTCTTCACAGATTCAGCAGCGATACCTTATAGTTTGAGTGCTGGCCGTGGAACAGGATACGTTAGTTATGCAGATAATGTTATTGCTCAACCACAAGGACTTCCAGCAGACCGATGGTTCCGCATCGAATACTATGTCCATAAAACCGTAACCCAAACTGGCGTATTCAAATGGTGGGTAACAGACCCAAACAATCCAGACCCAAGCAAAAGGGCAACAAGACTTGTCTTCAACATTGAAGGAATCGAAACAGCCACAACTGATTCAGTGCGCAGTACAATGTATAAGTGGAGTCAACTAAGAAATGCGCCAGTCATTTATTATGCAGACGAAGAATACCTTTACAATTATAATGCGCATGATGTTCCACCACCACCACCACCACCAGAGCCAGAACCACCACACGCAGGAGAAATCCAAGTTAGCAATAACACTCAAGGCGCATTAGCAAACATAACAGGATTGGTGTCATCCGACGCTACTTTGAAACTGAGCCATTGGAAACTCGAAACCAACAACACAGGCACAGCAGTAAATATCACGGGCAGTTTTGGAGCAATCATTTTCACTTTTGACGATAATGACCAAAGCCTCAGCGACATCGCACTTGGCTACATGAATTCATACGGCTATGATGGAGTAGCCTTCGTCATCACAACTAAAGCTAACGCCACAGCGATAGCGCAAGCCCTTTCCGACGCAGATTGGGAAATAGGTTCACACACGAAAACACATCCACATTTAGGTACGCTAAGTGGTCCCGCCCTCAGTGATGAAGTTGTTGGAAGCAAAACATGGCTTGAAGCCAATATAGCTGGTTGTGCTCCCGTCATCAGTTTTGCTTATCCATACGGTGAAGGCTCAGATGATTCCGAAGTGCTATCCTATGTAACACCTAACTATCTTTTAGCTCGACACGCTTGGATGGAAACTGTTTGGGATGGTTCAAGTAACTATGCGATTAAGCCATACGAGATTTACAATTCAAACTATGCAGAGAACATTCAATCAGCGATTGCGATGGCAAAAACAACTGCTCAATATGTTGTCTTGCTAACCCACGATGTAAAAACTTTTCCTACAGCCTATGGAATAACGCCGACAAACTTCAACACTGTTCTAAACCAGATTCAATCTAATGGATTATCCGTAGTAACATTCAAAGAAGCATACAATATCATACGCTCTGGCGCTTCAGGCAGTTGGAAAACAACATTAACCCTCAATAGCACGGCTTCCGCCGTGCATCTCAGAGCATGGGTAAACGACACAGATGGAGTATGGAGCGAAGTTAGTGAGAGAACCTTAATTCTTTCAGCATCGCCAGGGACCTCAGACCCGCCTTGGATAAACAGTTTGGCGCTAAACACAACAACAATTAGTATGCCAGCCATACTCACAGCTTCAGCAATCGATGATGTTGGTCTGTCAGGATTTATCGTTAGCTCAAACAATTCGGGCAGTTGGGTCAACGAAACATGGACTGCATGGGCTGGAGCGCCTACAGCAGGCAATTTCAACCACACCTACACATTGAATGGTATAATTGGCAAAATAGTTGATTTCAGAGTCTATGTCAACGATACTGACAACCAATGGGCTACAGCAACTCTGAGGCGTACAACCACAGATTACACTTCTCCCACAATTCTTTCACTTTCTCACAGCACCACCGTTTGGCACTCAATCATAACCTTCTCTACGGTCATTCAAGACGACTATGGACTTGAAGGGCTCATCTTTAGCACAAACAACACGGAAACATGGGTGAACAGCACCTACCAAAACCCTGCTGGAACCCCAACGTATTGGAGTTGGAACAGTGCCAGTTTAGGGTACGAAGTTGACTCAGTGGCTGGAGCGAGAGTCGAATACAAAATCTACACCAACAACACGAAAGGCAAATGGAGTCTAAGCCAAAATGTCTTCTTCGTCAGCCACGAAGTCATACGGCAATTAACAGCCTATGTTTACCCATCCACACCATTAGCCAACGTCTTAATCAACGGCACTTGGTTAACCGACGCAAACGGCCACTACGAATGGCCCAGCCTCACCAACTTCAACAACCACTTAACCATTGCACCCCCCGCAGGCAATTACTACCCCGCGTGGATAGTAAATGCAACATCATACACTTGGGAAACCACATATTACTCAGTAGACATTTTAGAATACCAAACAGGCCTAATAATAGTGTATTTTTACCCAGCAATCATAGGCGCTGGAAGACCCTACATTGAAACTTGCACTACACCATTAATGATACGGTCAGTCACCAGCAACTACGATGAAATATCACGAAAAATAACCTTGACTATCACAGGCATTGGAATCTTCACTGTTAATCCTGAAGCTAAATTTACACTTGATGTCTACAAGGTTACTGGCGCAGATGATTGGTTCTGGAATGGCTTAACCAACATACTACAAGTTGTAATAAGCAACTATGCAGATGACTCGACAATTGAGGTTTATTGGCATTGACTGGCGACGCCTCAGTAACACTCCGAACCCTTAGTCTAGGCAGTCATGCCAGTCGTGACAGTTGGAGTGGATGGCGAACCAAAACTTACACGCCAAGCACAATAGATATGGTGATTCAAAAGAAAGGAGCAATACGACTTTCTCTATTGGCAGGAATTTATCCAAGCCTCGACGCAGTTGGGCGAACAGCCGATGCCGTGAGCATAGGCGACCAAATACTTGATGGCGACGGCAACTACTGGGATGTTGAAACTGTAGTCGACCACAAACTCTTAGACGGCTTCATTTATCGTGACTGCCACATGAACCACGCAAAGATGTATCAAGCTGATTTTGGCACGGCAACATGGACTAAAACACGGCCTCAAGACGCACGATACAACATGAAAGCGTGGATGATTGGTTCAGCGCCACTTCACCTACGAGATTCACAAATCACAAAAGATGATGATTCAACAGAAGCAGAGTATGGCATAATGTTTAACAATCCGCCCTACCCTCTGTCACTTGAATTTCGACATGTCACAACCCCTGTTCAAGGCTTATATGTGGTTGATCAGCCCAACAGTACGCCCCTACGCGATGGAGACCAAACCATAAGAGACTATGAGGATCATGTGCCCATTCATGTTATGGCGGTTGACAGTACCAGTTGTCGTGGTGATGGGTTAGCACATAAGATGGCTGCGGAACTGCAGTATATTTGCGAGACTTATCCACAAGGTAGTCAACGCAATTTGGATGTGCGGAGAACTAACAAGATTGATTTGGGTGGTATGTGGATGTATGACATGGAGTACACGTTAACGTATGTGAGGACGGCGTCAACTTGACTTTGCCCACAGTTACATGGGGCGTCGCTTGGCAAACTGACTGTGGCGACAAAACAGACTGGACTGAACATGAAGATGGCATGTCAGCAACCATTACCGTTGATAGCGGCACAGTCTTCAACATAGCCGTAGCCAGCGCAGTAGGCAACAAAATCGTTTACTATGAGTACGACTTAGGAACCAGCAATATTAGCAGTGACAGTTACAGCAAATTCATCGTTCGCTACAAGACTTCAAGCACACTCATCAAAGCAAAAGTGGTCTTAGTTTTCACAAGTGGTACACAAACCATCATGCCAGAGGCCAGTAGCCTCACATGGGCAACATTCAGCGATAGCATCACAGCGGGCAAAACCATCGACAAGATACGCCTATACGCCACGCAGAACATAGGCAACGTTTACTTTGACTTCGTAAGCATTTTCGCTGGCACGCAAACCTTCCACAACTATGATAGACTAATCATTACACCCCGAATCAAAAAAGCAATCACACCAATACCAGGACGGGACACAGACGTCACTCAGATGCTCGGCCGAGGCAACACATCAATCATGATTGAAGGTCCTATGCGTAGTGGCAAATCGTGGGGCGGGTCTAACCTAACTTACGGAGAATTTTTCATGCGAATCCTCAGCGAGAAGAAGTTTCAATGGTTCACCAGTGACCAAGGCAACTTTAAAGTTACACCTGCGCCTGAAGGTTTTAGTTTTACACAAGACAAAAATAGCGATTATCAACTCCACTACAGCATTCAACTAGAAGAGTGTGATGTGGGCGATGCGAGCGTGTTTGGTTCGTCAGGGTGGTATGGTAAATGAGCCTATATGTTGTAAAAGGTGAAGTGGCTCAGTTACCTGAGAAAATGCTTGAAGGTGCATGGGAAGAAATCATACAAGCAGTAACTTTAATGAAGGCATTAGCCCAAGTCTATGTGCGAGTTGACACTGGCTCTCTGCGAGATAGTATTCGAGTTGAGCGTGGCGGTGAAGAATTAAATTATCGTTCAATCCGACTGCGAGCCGGAGGATACATCACTAATCCTAAAACGGGTAAACTTGTTAATTATGCTGCTGCTGTAGAATCGAAGTATCCATACATGCGACCTGCCTATGACCAAGTGAAAGGTGAACTTGGATTCTTAATTAGTCGTGGAGTTTTACAGCGGACAGAAGGTTTGTTGACGCTTGGAGCAATCTCACAAATGCTCACAGTAATCAGCAGAGCTGAAACAATAGTGAGACGAGTTAAAGAAGCTGGCGAAAATCCATGAGTGAAGAGCAAGTTCTTGACTTTACTTTAACAGTTGATGTTGAACCCGCAAGGAAAGAACTATACCAGTTTGTTGCGGTGCTTAACCGCGCACTTTCTCTTTTGCAAAAGGCTGGTTTGCCACCTGAATTTAACGAAATGATTAATCTCATGCAAAAAGCCGCCATGACTGCACATATGCTTCAACTTACTGTAGCTGCGGCATACGCTGGTATGGGCCCGATCGGCTGGGCTTTTTTCATTAGTGGTGCAGTTATGGCCGCTGTATCCGCTGCTGAAATCACACAGGAGATTATCACTTGAGTCTTGCTCCAAAATGCCAAATTGAAGTGTGGCATGGCGCAAACAAAATTTACACTTTCAACACAAACGTTGCCCACATTCACACTAAACAGTCGTTGACCAATGCGGTTGGCAACTTCAATTTTCTGTTACCCACAGAATTTGGTGGAAAATATCGATACTATGACATTGCGGGTTTTGACAAAGCAAAAATTTGGCTTGGGTATGAAGGCGACTCCTTTAGTGGTGATCCACTTTTTGTTGGAAGAATAAGCCAGATTTCAACACCTTTGAATATGCAGGGTTATTTTCGTCAGTTCAACGGCAAAGACCAAGGTGAAGTTTTACTGAGAAAATTGAAGGGAAAAACATCATGGACTTTAGTAGCACCACACACTATTGCAACAACTGTAGCCACAGACTGTGGTTTGGGCACGAGTCTAATTGACACAGATACGGGGGCAATGCCAATCAGCATTGAAATTGATCCAGACCGTTATGAATCATACTTTAATTTACTACGTACAATTAGTGATCACTGGTATGATGGGAGTAACATAGTTAAGAAAGATTGGTATGTTGACGTTAACAATAATCTTGTCTGGGCTTCTCGAGATGGCACATCTCCTTTTCGTTCTGGCGCAAGCGTTGAAACATTAACGGTAGGGCAGAACATTGAGAGTTACACGGTTCTGCGTGATTTAGAGTCTGTGCGAAACAAAATCTATGTTTATGGGGCACTCGAAAGAGCATCTTTGGGAAAAGACACATTCACCGAAGCATTAGATGTTGATGCCACTCCACCAAACGATTGGGTAACTGGAACAGGCACAGGTACAACAACCGCGGATCCTACAACAAAAGCGTTAGGGTCCTATTCTATTCGGCAGAATACAACAGTCGCAGACTACCATGGAAGCGTAATACTTAACATTCCTGCGGCTATGCGTCCCAACCTCAACTATTATCCAAGCATCAATTTCTTAATTTATCGTGAAGCATCTCTTGGATCCTTTGGGCAACTTCTAATAACGGACAACGGCGCCAAAACTGCTTTAAAAAACTTTAACATCCCCAACTCCGTTAACTGGATAATAATTAACATTCCAGCGGGGAAGAAGAATGTTGACAGTTGGGAAAATGTTACATCTGGCTTTAACTGGGAAGTAATAACAACTCTCCAATTTTATGTTTGGTTCTCTGGTACGGGAACAGGTAGTTTCTACATTGATAAACTATTTTTTGACAGTCGCAATTTTGTAGGTACTGCCGAGGATGCTACAAGTTATGGGTTATATGGCGTAAGAGAAGAAGCCATTGTTGATGAAGAACTGCGAGATGACACAGAATGCAGCAGACGCGCAGAAACCCTAAAATACCAATTGAAAGACCCGCCAATTCGAGTTGACTTGGTTACGAAGGGCAACACCAACATAAAACTTGGTGATAGACTTTCACTAACTATTCCCGCTGAGAACATCCCTGCAACCAACTTTGATGTGGTAATTGTTGAACATGATTTCGCAAGTCAACCTCAAGGATTCAAAACGTCTGCAACATTACTGAATACTGCTGATGTACGGAGTCTCCCACCGCGTACAAAAGATGAGTTGCTTGTGCAAAAATTGGATGTTATTCAAGCGAGTGCAGAGAACAAACAATTCTGGAATCATGCAATTCGCCGTGGTTAGTAGCCTGCTTCTTTTAGTTCCTGCAATGCTTGTATCATTAGTTCCTGTGCTTTTTGAATGTGGTTAACAGCCAGCGACAGCTTCGGATTCGCCTCCGCCTTCAAGATGCGCCAATGAATGTTTTTGTGTTCTCGCATGTATTCTGCGTTGACAGTGTGCATTGCCCGTCCTATGTCACTGTAAGTTTGTTGGTCGGCGATGTACTGTTTCGGTTTGACTATGATGTAGTCGCCTTCCTCACTTACGCTTAGCAATGTTTTGAATGGTTCAACAACTTGCAACACTTCACTTAAAACTGGAGTCATCCATTTTCACCTCCTCTTTACTTTCAATCCATCTTTGATAAACCTCACGAATCACCACGCCAAATATTATACCGTTTACTATGCCAAATGCCCAATCAATCCAATTCATTCTTTATTCATCTCCTCAACACTTCATCTAAACTGTCAGGTTCCATCCAACCGTGAAGAGGCCTTCTCCCAGGATGCTTCGGTGGTCTTCCCAACTTCTCTTGAACTAAGGTAACCAAACTTAACTGGGACTTTGTGGCAAAGATGCTTGTTCGTGTGTAAGTCAACGATTTCAATTTAGCTCCACAAACACGATGAAACATCAACAAGTCATTCTCATAATGGACAATTTCATAGTCGGTTCTTTTTATTCTTCCACATTTTGGACAGTACCAGTATTCCATGTGCTCAGTTTTTTCGCCTGGTTTGCCTGAAAGAGTCTTCATTTGGTAGCCTTCTTACAACCTTTACACCATGAGCCTATATCCGTTTGATAGTGGTCTTCGTAGTATGGTCTACAGACAATGGTTTTCCGTGAACATTTGATACTATAGCCTCGTTCCCACCGTTTAACGCGAAGCTTTTTGCCACATAAACCATCTTTGTAGATTTCTTCAGTTGTCATGGTTTCGCCTTCCATCTTAATTCGCAACTTTCTGACTTGTTGCTTCCATCCTTGCAGGTGAGGCAAGCACAAGTTTCTGTTTCGCATAAACCCACAAGTCCACATGTGTCGGCGTAGATCGGGCAACATTCACAGTTGTTACTGGCAAGAAACTCATCGTATTCTGAATCGTAACAGCAATCTGTGCAAACTATATGTCCACACCCATAACAGAAATCTTGTCCTTGGTCGAGGTCGCCTTTTCCGCAAACTTCACATTTCACCATTTTCTTAACCATTTTTGATTCCTCTTTTCCTCAACCGCTCTGAGCGTCTTTTTCATCTCGTTTAACATAATGCTTCATCTCACCCTCTTCATGGTCATGGTTAAAGAAGCCTGCTGCATCTAACTTTTCTATTTCATCTCTTATGATTTCTCGCAAAGCAATTTCTTGGCCTTCAGAGAAAGCATCATGGATTCGGTCATGGTGGTCTAATGCGTCTTTGATTAGGCGCCTTACATCTTCAATATCAACAATCAAGGTTTTTCTCTCCAACAATGTTTCTTACATTTGCATGGTAGGTTGCGAGCATCGAAGCAGGGTGGCAACTTCACTGTTTCTTCGCCTCCAAGAATTCAAGCAGAATGTCAGCATGGCAGGGTTTATCAAGTCGACACCAACAAGCCAAATCCTTTCCCTTTAATGGGTCAAGAAAATCTGGTTTACCATTTAAATTTCGTTGGAGCCAATCACGATAAAGTCTAAGGCACTCATCAGGGTCGTTGAATTCACTTACTTTGTATGGATTTCCCCATTTGGATGGTCGCCCAACATAAACCGTGTTAGGTGGCATACGCCAGAAAAGAGTTCTTTTCCGTTGAATACGCTTCACTGTTTCTCGCTCTCCTTCAACACTTTTACTTTACACTCATTCTCAGCTTCAACAAGTCGCGCCAACTCTTTTAGCAACCGTTCCATCACTTTGAAGATTGGTTCTTCAGGGATGATTTTCATAGCCTCCAAGTCTCTTCTTTGACCCTTTGTTATTTGGATGGTTGTCATTTCAATTTCTGTAGACATGTATATCACTAATTAGTAACCTTTATAAGACGTTATATATATGGTTTGCTATAGGTAGTAATGGAGAATGATAAAAATGGTGAGTCGAAAAACAATGTTGAAGATGTGGCTTCAACTTCAATGCTATAGTCCGAAAGCAGTTGATGAAATTCTAAAGTGGTATGGAGACAAAAAACGTGAATGAAGCCGAAAGAATCCTTGAAGATAGCATGTATGATCGGTTGATGCCTAAGGCTACGAAACAGGGTTTTTGGGATCATGTATTTGCTCCACGTCATAAGGTGAAGCGAGAGGAGAAACATAGCATAACGAAGACAACGAAAACAAAGGACAAGTGCACCATAAAAGAGTACTATCCTTAGTTGTTGAGGCGTTGCCCACCCTAACGCCCCTTAGCAGACATTTTATTTGAGAGAGTTGAGATCACTAACGGTCTAACAAAGTTTTGTGTGGGCAATCTTCACTATTTCTTCGGTTCCACACTTAAATTTTTTGCATAAGAAAGACTTGTCCATTTAAAAGAATGGTTTGTTCTTTTCACCTAAATAAATAAATAAATAAATAAATGATATGTACATGTAGGTATGTGTATGTCTATGTCTTCAACCAAAAAAAAGAATCCTGAAAAAACCTTCTATGTCCCACATGATTTTCAACAAGACTTCGAGACCCTGCTCAACATTCTAAAGCGTGAAGGAAAGAGCCTCTCCGAATGGATGAGAGAAAAAGCACGAGAATACAATAATCAGCATCGAGAAGGCAATTGGCAACTTCGCATCGACAAGTACAGTGTGGTGAGTAACCATAAGACTCGTAAACCAAGTGATTGCCACTTTTGGCGACCACGACCAAAAGCTCAACCTCCTTATGAAGCGTTTTGTAGTAAGCGAAAATTGATGGTTTTGGCTGCGAGTTGCTGCGACCTCTGGAAAACTTAATGAAGGATTGTGTGGTTTGGTGAAGCGGGTAAAATGAAGTTAGCAAAAGAAGATTGGAACCAACTTGATACTCTCCTATCCAAAATGGGATTCGGGGGTTACTATGATTGTATAGAAGTTTTGAGAATGGCAGCAACCAATCTAACGGAAGATGAAAAAATAAAACACGAAATCCAAAGAGAAGATGATTTAGTGGCACTTATTCTTCTTATAGAAAAACTGAGTCATTTGAAGCGGGTAAGAATATGATATGCCCAGATTTTAAACCATACGAAAAAGATGTGCCTAATGATTGTTGGATGTGTCTTCAATGGATGTATTGGAGCCCCACTGCTTATTGTATACTTCCTGAACGAGAGGTAAAACGGCAAAGAGAACTTGCAAGTAAGCATCCTCATCAACAAATCCTTTTTAGTGAAGGTTTTGCCCCGCGGGGCAAAAAGTTCTTGGTGAAGCGGGTGAAAACATGAGTCAGCAAGTTTTGAAGTTTAAAATGCTTGACTGTTTCTGTGGCATGGGAGGCGTAAGCGACGGCTTCGCAATAGAAGACTTTGATGTTACGGGCATTGATATTGTGGATGCTCCTAAAATGTTGGGTTACAAGCACAAGTTCATTCAAGCAGACATGTTGCGCCTTAAAGGCGCAGACTTCCAAGGTTATGATGTGGTTTGGGGAAGCCCACCATGTCGAGACTTTTCGCAAATTGGCGTGCTTTATGGTAAAAAATGGAAGAACCCACCAAATCCCAACAATGGCATATCATTAATCAAGGGCTTTCTCAAGTTTGTGGAAGATGCAAAACCGACTTGTTGGATAATGGAAAATGTGGCGTTACTCACAAAATACTTTAAGGAACTGCAACCGAGAACGGAAACTTATATCACATTTGGGAAACGCCATGTCTTTTATGGGGACTATCCTCTTTTCCTAATGCCTCGAGACATGCGAATAAAAACCCGAAAACTCAATCAATATGGGCGTGATGAACCCACAACTGATGGAAAGCTGAGAAGTTGGGAAGCTGCCAAGATTCCTTTGTCTTGTAGCCGAGCCTTCGCCCAAGCATGCAAACAAAAACTAACGGAGAATAAGGCATGACTCAGCAGTTACTTTCTGGCGCCACCGAGAAGTTGCCATGCTGGCGCCCGCAAGGCATCCCCATAACAGAACAAGAACGACAACAGCTAATGCAATATTGCATAGAAGCCGTGTTCAGCATCCACAACACAGAACACAGGCCCGCGCAACTCAGTGAAATCTGGAACATAGTCAAGGCTAAGACGCATCATGGCAAACGCACCGTTGACCGCCGTGTGAATGAGGCTGCTTCACCGTTGTTTACGGGTGGTAAGCCTAAGATTGTGGCTGTTAGCGCGGGTTTGTATATGGTGAATCCGAAGTTGTTTGGGGGAGACACAAAAAAATGAGAGTATGCCCAAAATGAGTCGACTCAAAGATATTTTAAGGCAAACTGGCTTCAACGAAGGAACGGTTAGAAGCCCTGAAGATTTCTATATAACTCCTAGTATTGCTATAGAAGAACTATTAAAAAGAGAAAAATTTGAGGGTATTGGTTGGGAATGTGCAAGTGGAGATGGAGCTATAGCAAAATTTTTCCCTAATATTATTGCATCTGATATACGGAAAGATGATACTGTTTATGGTGAAAAAGGCATAAACTTTCTCGCCACTGAACGGAAAGTCGATTTTATTATAACTAATCCACCCTTTTCTCTTCTACTTCCTTTTATGGAGCATAGTTTAGAATGTGCTAACAAAATTGCCTTGTTTTGTCGACTCCAAGCACTTGAAGGAAAAGCACGATACAAATTTTATAGAAAAAATCCTCCAATCAGAATTTATGTTTTTGCAGACCGAATTTCATGTGTTCCCTTTCATATAAATAAAAACGCTCATGCTATCATGTGTTTTTGTTGGATAATTTGGGAAAAAGGGTACAAGGGAAATACTACTCTTGATTGAATTTTAACTAAAGAACATAATTCCAATCAAAAGAAACTTTTGGAGACTTGACTTGACACAACCATAAACAGCGAAAACCATAATAAGACTCAATGCTTAAGGAATAATACTGTCTGCCACTCAAAACCATTGAGGAATGTGCGGAATGTCCAAAGGTCATCGAGGAAAACGCAGCGAATTAGCGCAGCAACGTCGAGACGCTAAACACCTTCTCTTAACCTATGCTTACTTTGACCATGAAAAAGCGGAAACAGTTGCCATGATGCCAGCTCAATTCTACAATGAAGAAACAGTCATCAAACCATACGGTCAAGAATTCCACTATTTTGTCGAAGCCGAAATAGAACGAGGCGACGTATTAGTGGACAGTCGGGGAAGAGGATCATTTCAAAAAGTGGTGGAGGTGAATCATTAAAATGGGTTTCAAAACCAAACTATTCTTACTCATTGTAATCATTAGCCTCGCAACCATCGCTGGCTTAGCACTCTACGATCCAACACGCCCCATGCTAATAGGCACGTTCACACAGGCAGGGATAATCCTCGGTGAAACTCATGCAAGCCTCGTAGCATCAGCATGGTGGATGAGCTATGGTGTCTACATAATAGGTGGCGGAATGCTTTTCACTGGCATGTTATTGTCAGCGTTGTATTACAAGGGCAAATTCAAAATAATCAGAAGTTCAGTTCAAGAAGGCGCAAAAGCAGTTGGGTGGCAGACAACTCCTCCATCACAGACACCATCACCCGCTACAGCACCGCCAGTTCCTATACCTGTTGAAGCTAAGAAGGAAGCGTAAACTTGAGCAAGTATATTCCCCAGTGGGCCAAGCCGAAGCCAGTTGACATGATGGGTGACTACACCAAAAGCTACAAGGTAAAAACACGCTTTGGCATGCTCGGCCCAGTCATGAGTGGCAAAAGTACGATAGCAGCAGCCATAGTTCACACATGTGAAACCCTCAGTTCTTTACAGCCCAACTTTTACTGTCGGGTTCTACCTACAAGTACGCACATCCTCTCAGATGCTAACAACTTGCGACTTGGTCACTTCCCAGAAAAGACCGACCCATATTTGCCACGTGCCCCAGAAGCAGGATTGCTTATTTGCCAACGTGGATGGCGAGAAAAGAAAGTGCAAGTGCCCATTTGCGATGTAGCAGGCGAAATCACCGATTACATAGCAACCAGAGCATCAGGGTTTACGCCTAGCCAAATCATCATGCAACGCTTACAAAGCGTGAACACTGAAGTCGTGGCAACCATCAAGGACTGTCAGGGCTTTCTCATCGCCTTATCTGCGCTAGACGCATTAATGTTCAGGGGCAATCCATCCACCTTTGACCCAGATGTTTACACACACACAGTTATGAATGACATTCTGGAGTACAGGAGAAGAAACCACAAGCCAGATCCACATGTTAGAGTCATCTTAACTAAATGGGACCAAGTCGTTGAGAAAGCGCAAGACATCCAAATGGATGTTTATGACAGCCAAGATCAACTTGACAGATTCCTCGCCAACGGGTTCCCTGCCACAAGCATGCTCCTAAAGCCACTTCGAGACAAAGGCATGGTCAAATATTACCGAAGTTGGTTCAACATCAAAAAGAATGAAGAAGGCAACCCCATGCATTGGCCAGTCACAGATCCATCCGAATCAAAGAAACCCATAATCGAAGTGTATGAAGATCCAACAAGTTACATACGGTTTAAGCCACGCTTCAGCGACCTCGAATACCGTAATTTAGTTGAAGATCTTGGGTCGTTTGGCGATTGAAGATAGAACGCTTCTTCTATGGCATGATCGACGGCAAAATCATACTGTTGAAGACGGTGCGCGTAAATGAAATCATGTCCGATACAAGCTTGCAATTCCTGAGAAAGTTGACGCATACTGATCCTACTGAATGGTGGTTATCCACAGAACAAGTAGTGGCATTATCGCATATTGAGAAAGTGCAGGATGGCGATGGTAGGTCATGGGTGCAAAACCAAACTTTGCTAATTCCCATTCATGACTACATACGGCTAACTCGAGACAACTTCACCAAATATTTTGAACCTATCCTCAATAAACTTCCTGAAATCTTTGAACCAATCAATCCTATTTAAAGGTGAAAAACCATGAATTGGAAACTAATCATAACCATACTCTTCCTCATTGCAGCTACCTACGCGGTTGCAATGGCCATTCAATTTTACCTCGCTGGAAACCCACTCACACCACAAGGCTTCGCATCCTACACACTTAACACCACATTGAACACAGTCAACACAGTCACATCTTACATCCAAGATAAACTACAATTAGTTATAGGTGGAGTAGGCGCGGCAATAACCGCCATCGCCACTACCTACCGGTTAATGCAGAACCGAGTTACCGCAACCAAGCAAGCAGCAGAAACACAAATAGACACTGTGCAGAGCAATGCCACTCAACAATACGTAACCATGCAAAACGCAATAACTACGCAAGGAAAAACCATCACGGGTCTTCAAAGCGAACTCGCCACATCTCAACAGAAACTGGCAGATGCCACAACAGAGCAGGAAAACGCAGCATTATGGAAGAGCAACTATGAAAAATTGCAGAACGACTACAACATTATGGAGCAAACTCTCCAAAACCAAATATTAAAGCTGAAACAAGAAACTGTGACGATTTACAAATGATTTACCAGCAAAAACAGAGCAACCGCCTAAGAAACATAATGATTTGCTTGGGCGTAGTGTTGGTAACTGCTCTTATTGCAGTTGGATCGAACCTATTTCCCCCATCATCTAACATTCGAACAATTGGCGTTGAAATCTACACCGACGCAAACCAAACCACAAGATTAACAAGCATCAACTGGGGCACATTGGCACCAGGCGAAAACAAAACAGTCTTAGCATACATCAAAAACGTAAACAATACAATCGCTACTTTAGCCTTGAACACAAGTGATTGGCAACCAATAAATGCTTCAAATTTTATAGCATTAACTTGGAACTACACGGACACACCATTACCCCCAAATGCGTTGCAATCCACAACCTTCACGTTGCATGTGAAGCCTAAAATAGAAAACATTGATGCCTTCACATTCATCATGACCATAACTGCAACAGAGGCATAACAATGGACGGGTTAGAAACAGCTCTTTTCGTAGCAGTCGCCTATGGAATGTTGGTCACAGGCTACATCATTCGTTGTGTAGTTGAGTATTTGAAACGCAAAACAAAGGCGTAGATACAGATGAGCACTTCTGCAACTGGATGTCAGGTATTACTCATCAAGTGTCCAAATTGTGGCAGATGGGTTAACAACCTGTTTCTTGAATGCCCATGGTGCAACGAACTCTTACATGATAAGGCTTGTCAATCATATTGGTACACCCTTTCGAGTGGTAGTAACATATGACAAATTACTACTGCCCCATCCACAACAACTACTATTCATACTCAGCAAGGCAAGGTGACTTAGGATGCCCACGATGCAGGAAAGTGAATGACAAATGATATTGTTCTCTGAACTTGGATTCATAGCCATCTGGACATTTGCATGGTTTTTCTGGGGATACTGCTTCACCGCAAGCGTAACCGAAGACCTTGATAGAAAGCGCAATCGTAAGGCTTAGGATGTGCTCTCTCATGACTACGCCTCCCTGCTACCTCGCAGAACAAAAAGACGTACCCTCATGCGAAAACTGCTACGCTAACTCAATGTGCAAAATCCTCCGTGAACTCCAAGCCGCAGACGAACTACTAAAAATAAAAACGTGACCCAGAATGTCCCTCTCCACACAAACACTTCAACGCCTACCAAAAATAAAACAAGACCTACTCTCAGGCCAAACCATAACACAAATCGCTGAACACTGCGGAGTACAAGACAAAACCATAGACCGAGACCTCGCCAAATTCCGCAACAGCGGCGAATTCGAAGAATGGCTAAAAGAAGAATGGATGCGCATACACTACATAATCATACATGAAAACCCAACGGAAGCCTACCGCAACCTAACCAAACTTGTAAGTAACATGCTTACACGCCGAATAGAAGCCTTAACCATCACGAAGGAGGTAACTGAAAATAGAGATATCACAATCATCGCAGACTACACTACAGCAGTTGAAGCAGCAATTAACCGAGACCTTGAAGCACTACGTACTCGAAAACAAATGGATACCACAGAACCACAGACAACCACAACTTGACGGCAAAGGCTTAACACAAAAACAAGCGGAGTTCCTCTGCCTAACATGCACAGAAGCCCTATACGGAGGAGCCGCAGGCGGAGGCAAATCAGATGCCCTACTCATGGCAGCCCTCATGTTCACCAACATACCCAACTACAACGCCATCTTATTTAGACGCACCTACAGTGACCTTACACTTCCCGAAGCGTTAATCGCACGGTCAATCGAGTGGCTGAAACCAACACAGGCCCGATGGGATGGAATCAACCACATCTGGCGCTTCCCAAGCGGCGCCAGTTTAGCGTTTGGAAACATGGAACATGAAAACGACAAATACCGATACCAATCAGCAGCATTCCAATACATCGGATTCGACGAACTCACGCAATTCACAGAATCGCAATACAGGTACTTATTCAGTCGTTTGCGTAGATTGGAAAACAGTCAGATTCCCCTACGAATGCGTAGTGCAAGTAATCCAGGCAACATTGGCCACGACTGGGTAAAACGCCGATTCATAGATGAAGGAGCAACCTATGGACGAGTGTTTGTTCCAGCCAAATTAGCAGACAACCCTAATCTTGACCAAGCAAAATACATCGAAAGTTTAAGAGAGCTCGACCCAATCACAAGACGACAATACTTAGATGGCGACTGGACAGCGAGGCATGGAGGCTCAATCTTCCTTCGAGAATGGTTCACTATCGTCGATGAAGCACCCGCAGACTTGCGCAAGGTTCGTTTTTGGGATTTAGCCGCAACCAAACCGAAAGAGGGAAAAGACCCAGACTACACCGTTGGCGCTTTACTTGGAGAAAAACAAGGCATCTATCACCTACTCGATATCCGTCGTATGCGAGGAGCACCGCCACAAGTTGAAGCCCTCATCAAACAAACCGCCGAACTCGACGGAGTATCCACAAGAATCTACATGGAACAAGAACCTGGCAGTAGCGGAGTCAGTCAAGTGGACTATTACGCAAGACAGGTGCTCAACGGCTACAGTTTCTGGGGAGTTAAAACCACAGGATCCAAACAGGAACGAGCGACGCCAGTGAGTAGCGCGGCTGAAGCAGGCAACATAAAACTTGTTAGAAGCAAGCTATATACCCAAGCAGAAATGAGTTGGATTGGTGTATTATTGGATGAGTTTGAAGCGTTTCCACAAGGAATGCACGATGACCAAGTGGACGCGGTGAGTGGAGCATTTCAACAGTTGCGGACTGTGGCGAAACCAGCTTGGGTGTTAAGATAAAATGAGCACACTCGATGTTGGCTCTGGCGCTAACCCACATGGCGACGTAAACCTAGACATACACACAGGCTATAGCCCACATGCTGAAATGGTAATTAAAAAACCAACAATAAGAGCTGACGCCCACCATCTCCCATTCCAAAATGAAGTCTTCGGTTCCATTTACTGTTCTCACACACTCGAACACCTAGATAATCCACCCTTGGCACTTTGCGAAATGAAGCGTGTACTACGAAGCAACGGCAACGCCACATTTGAAGCCCCCAACTCAAACATTAAACCGCCCTCTATGCAACTTCACCTTCATAAACACTTCTGGAACATGAACACATTTGCTCGTTTACTCGCTGGTGCGGGGCTCAAAATCGAGAATGCTGAATACACGGGTGAAAGTAATCTGCGGATAAGAATAAGGAAGTTAAGGCATGGTTAAACAGTTACCTAAGGGCATCCGAGTTACAAAAGACGGTGGCTTATTCATTCATCCCGCCGCCGACACCAGCGAAGGCTCATCCATACGCATTCCACAAGTCAGCACTGAATTGGGCGCGGGCTTCGGAGACACAATCACCAACGTTGACCGCGAATTCGCTGCAGAGCGCGAGCCAGTAGCCCACTTCTTAACCTATGGCATAGCAAACGATGTGTTTGACAAATGGTTCAAAGTTGACGACCTATCTACGGAGGGCGGAGACCCAAAAATAGACGAGGCCGTGCAGAACACATTAACAAAGTTGAAGGCTAAAGCAATCTTCACGAAGGCATTGGAGTATGAGCGCACTTATGGTTGGAGCCTTCTTGTCGGTAGCTTCAACGATGTAAATGACGTTAACAATTTAGAGAGTTCACTAAATCAAGGCAGCCAACTGCTTCAACTCGCCGCCTACCCTAAGACGAAAGTTCAAGTATGGATAAAAGATGAGGATGAAAATAGCCGAAGATTCGGCGAAGCCTTAACCTACAAGGTTGACCGTGGAGACGGCAAATACCTCTACATACATCACAGTCGTTGCTTCAAGTTGCAAACAAGAAGCACAGGCTTAAGCGTACTCGACCCAATATGGGACGACCTCACATGTGGACGCAACATAAGATGGGGAGCAAGTCAATGGATGTACCGCAATGGCGGAGGCTTCCCAGTCATCAAATTCCCACCCGGCACAACCAAGGAGCAACTGGAAGAATGGGTTGACAGTAGCGCCTTCACCAATTTGATGGCTCGCACATACATTGGCATCACGGGCGACATGGACTTTGACTTCAGAGGCGCACAGGGACGTGCTCTTGATCCAGTGCCTTTCTTTCACACGAACCTTGAACAAATCAGTGCTGGTAGTGGCGTGCCCGAGCCTATCCTAAGGGGCGCTCAAGCAGGCGCATTAACGGGCAGCGAAGTGAACCAGCAACAATACTACAAGGTGATCAGCCGTATTCAAGCCAGTCTTGAAGATTGTGTGCGCTGGGTTATTGACTGTTTGGTTGAGGCTGGGCAAATTGAAGGATTAGCCAAAACAACTGATGTGGATCTTAGCGAGAAAGTGAAGCGTTGGATACGCCACGATGCACAACCAATACATGAAGCACTTAAATACAAAGTCGAGTGGGTAAGTGCTTTTGAACTCACCGAATTGGACGAAGCAAACGCAGAATTATTGAAGGAACAAGCTAATCAAACACGCCTACAGTACATGACTGTTGATGAAGTGCGTGCATTAAACGAGCTTAAACCATTACCTAATGGTGAAGGCGCATCTCTTCAAGCCAAACAGCCTCAACCATTCGGTTTCGCTGGAGAAGGAGACAGCTACCTTGTCACAACAGTTAATAAACGTGGTGAAAGCAGCAAGAATAGTGGACGCGGTAACGCGGAAACCCAGTGAATACGAACTGGTCACATTCTTCAGCAGGTTTGACCAGTGGGAAATGCACATGGTGTTTGACGACCGCACCTGCGAAAGATGCTTGCCACATGCAGGTTTATACGCGGGCAACGACCTCAGAGTAGCCTTTCCCTATCTTGAAATCATCGATGAAGACTTAATCTACGCTAATGTGCATCCACGTTGCAGATGTTATTTGGTTCGCACCGTGAACATTATGGACCCGAGAAAAACAGGTGAACCGTTACTACTCAAGTATGGTGAATAAAAACTTGGCTAAAGGAAACCTTGTGTATCCTGGTCATGGCGAAGGCTTAGACGCTGACACAGTAGACGGCTTGCACCTTCAGCAAATTTTGGATAAGGCTCGCATGTATGGTGGAGGCGGATTATGGTATGGAGATCTAGCACTTGAAAAACCATACAGTTTCTTAGTTTTCACAAGAACCATTAGTGGAACTATATATTATTATGCTCAATATGGTTCAGGTTCTGACCAAGCTGGCAAAATAGCTTATGGTGGTCCTGGAAATGCTGGTGGAGTAAGTGGAATAGACGCCAGTGCGGTGATACGAGCGGCGTTGAATGCTTTGACGAGTGGAAGAACATGGTTGGAGAAAGTTGTGTTAAAAAGTAATTTTACGACTACAACTGCTATCCAAATCTACTCTTATACAGTTTTGGAGATTCAGGGTAGAATAACATTGGCTAATAATGCTGATTGTAATGTTATCGAGTCGGAGCCGAGCGATAGACGAGAGTACATATACATCATTGGCGGAATAATTGATGGCAATAAAGACAGTCAGGCTTCTGGTGATGGCATTGACTTGTGGGCGTCACGAAGTTCCATAAAGGATGTTGCAATCCTTAATGCTAAAACGTATGGGATACACTATCGAGGAACAGTTGCAAAAACAGTTAGTGTAATGCGCATTGAAAACGTCTATATTGCATTGTCGGGAAATAGTAATATTGTTAGTGATACCTATACGGCGAGCACTCAAATAATAAATGCACTTCTTGGTCCAACTGTTAACTATAGTATATGGCTAAAATATGGAAGTGCGAGAGTTGTTGGAGTAACAACGTGGGGTGACCAAACAACATTACAAGGAATCCGAGTGGAAACAAGTGGAGCAGAAATTGTTGGAACAGAGGTTTTGAACATGAAAAACTATGGCATATACCTCACAGGAATAGACTATGTTGTTTCGGGGTGTTTTCTCAAACTTAATGATTACGCTGGAATTTGGCTTAAAGATTGTAACCGTGCGACAGTTGTTGGTAACAGCTTATGGGACAATCGGTTACAAGGAATAAAGCTGGATGGCACAAGCATTGATAACGTGATAGATGGGAATGCCGTAAGCGAATCAGACCTTTATGGCATCAATTTAGATGCGGTAGACGACAACATTGTTATTGGCAACAGAATAAGAAGTGCCACTGGAGGAGCTATAGGTGTTCGTCTTACTGCTGGAGCAGATAGAAATCGAATAGAACACAACAATTTATTAAATGTTGCAGTAGCAATAAGCGATGCTGGTACAGGAACAATCACTAAATTCAACACTGGTTTTGTTACTGAGAACAGTGGAACCAGCACTGGCACAGGCGCACAACAAACAATCCCACATGGATGCGCTTTTACTCCAACTTATGATGAAGTGTTCCTTTCTGAAAGAAGCACTGGAGGAGCATTGGCTTATCAATCGGCTGCACCAGATGCCACTAACATTTATGTTACAGCCACTAACTTGAAAACCTACAATTGGAAAGTGGAGAAAGCATAAAATGAATGAACGCAAAATCTGTTTTGACAGAGCAACCCTAGACAACAAAATCCTATTAGATGACGACAACTACCTCGTCATGCCAGCAGTCATAGCCAGCGAAATCGTACACCAATACCCCGAAGGATGGGCCTACAAACCCGCAGACGAACTTGAAAAAGCAGCGTGGACAGCAGACCACAGATGGGTAAAAATCCTATCCCATCCCGACACAGCATTACTTCAACAAGCAAGCGACATCTACGGCATAGTTGAAAACCCAAAATATGTTAAAGACCTCATGGACCCAAAAACCAAACGCCCCTGCAGAAAAGGCATACGCGCTGACATTCGCTGGTTCAAAAACAAAGTGCCCACAGACATCATTGAGAAAATCAAGTCGGGAGACTTACGAAACGTGAGCATAGGCTTCACCTACGAAACCGACGCTACGAAAGGCGAGTTTCAAGGAATAAACTACGATTTTGTTCAGCGCAACATCTTCATAGACCACGTAGCCGCACCAATCGAGGAAGGCCGTTGCCCCGGCCCACTCTGCGGCATAGCTGTGGATTCTGTTGTGCGGAAGGTTGCTGGTGATCCTTGGGAGGACACGGAAGATTATATTCGCAGTGGACACAAAGAACCCTCTGATAACTGCCGCACCATAGACATCAGCGAAAGTGAAGGCATCAAGGCGATTTACTGCAAATACGGCGACAAATGGGACATTCAAAGTTACTTGTTCAGCAAGGCGAAAGAGTGGACGATGGAGAAAGCTAAGAACTGGTTTAGCAGCCACAAGGATAAGGGCGCTGATGAATTAATTGCGATGGGTAAGTGTGGGGTCTGTCGAGAAATTGAGAAGGTAGGTTTGCTAGAATCTGCTAAACGGCTTGTTAAAGCGTATGGCAAAGACGTGGTAACCATCATTCGAGGTGAGGAAATCAAACATGAAGAAGTCAAAGAGCAAAAGCAAAGCCAAGAAGAAATCTTGTTAGAAGCTCGCAAGGTAATAGAAGTTGCGGCTAAGCAACTTGCTGAAAAGGAAAAATCGTGGATTCAACAATGATGGTTCTTCGAGAAAGAGTAGCCCATTTTATCATAAGTACCCTAGGCTAAACCACTCAAAACTATCCTATCGTTGCATTCACTCATTGTGATTCTCGTTGTGGAACGAGACTAAACTAAACCTTCAGCCTGTGGCATGGCTGACTATGAATAAACCACAACAAAAACCAAAAGGAGAAAGAAAAATGTCAAAAACAGAACCAAAGACAACTGACCAACAAACCAAAGAAGAATACATCACCGAATGCGTAACAGGCGGCAAAACCAAAGAAGAATGCGAAACAGCATGGAACGAAGCACATCAAGCAGGTGATTATGCTACTTTAATTCGCAAGTATGAACTACTCAAAGCAAAGGATGACGAAAATGTAGCTTATCTCGCTCAAGCCACAAGGATCATAAAGCACTACCAAGAAAAAGACGAAGCAGAAGCAGTAGGAAACAAACATCGCGTCGCAGTTGAACTTGAACGAGACAGTCATGGCAATCTGAAATATGCTGAACTAATGAAAGAATCACCTGAATCTCTCGACACAATGAAAAGAGCAATTGATGCCGCTAAACCAAAGGACTTCTTAAGCGTCTCGGCACAACTTGATGCGGCAGAAAAAAGGAAAGAACCAATGCTTTCAGTTGGCGAATGGGACCCTGTTGCTAAGAAGTGGAAGGGAGGTAGCTAAACATGGTAGATGTT
>Ga0315296_10000699_pt1 | contig 30154 bp, 25 predicted proteins | sample YL17G14_18_MG_FD_203921 | JGI IMG/M metagenome (GOLD analysis project Ga0315296, IMG submission 203921) | Sediment microbial communities from Yellowstone Lake, YNP, Wyoming, USA - YL17G14_18 | ecosystem: Environmental > Aquatic > Freshwater > Lake > Sediment | place: USA: Wyoming | collected... | reverse complement strand
GTTCGCCGCCGGAGAGTTCGCTCGGCCGGTGGCTCATGCGCTGGGCCAGTCCGACGCGCTCCAGGGCTTCCTTAGCCCGCTGGCGCCTGCGCGCGCGCCTGCTGTAGATCATCGGCAGTTCCACGTTCTCCAGCGCCGTGCTGCGGGGCAGGAGGTTGAAGGTTTGAAAAACAAACCCGACCTTCCCGCTGCGGATGTCGGCAAGTTCGGAATCGTCCAGGCGGCTGACCTCCTGGCCTTCCAGGCTATATGACCCTGAGGTTGGCCTGTCAAGGCAGCCGAGGATGTGCATCATCGTTGACTTGCCGGAACCGGAGGGGCCCATGATGGCGACGAACTCGCCGCCGCGCGCGGTCAGGCTCACGCCGCGCAGAGCGTGCACCCGCACCTTGCCCAGGTCGTAAGTCTTCACGATCCCGTGCGCTTCGATCAGCAGACTGTCGTGGCTCACAATTCTCCTGGAGCGCATTTAGAAACTGTCCCGAATGGGACCCTTCGTCCGCCAGTCGGCGGACTCAGGGTGACAGACGCCCTGAGATGAGCCAGCCTATCTGTCATTCTGAGTCCGCCAGCCGGCGGGCGAAGAATCCCATGCGCGCCTGCTGCCGCATTCTAGGCCGACGCGGGCTGCTGCGCAAGAGGCCGACAGTCTGGGCAACAGGAATCATGCGCTTGCGCGTGGTATTCGTGTTTTTGCATGGCAGGCAGTCTGCCACGGGGAAGGACTGGATATGGCGGATTCTACTGAGCCAATCAAGCGCGTTGAGATCGGCGAGCCGGAACTGGAAACGACGAAGCGCCAGCGGTCGCTGCCTTTCCGCTGCCAGCGCTGCAAGGAGGGGGTTTACGTTCCGGAGCGCGACCTGCGCGTGTGCCCTGACTGCGCGCGCGGGGTGTGCGAGAAATGCAGGGTCTTTGACCCTGAGATCGAGGGATATATCTGCCTCGACTGCGCGCGCGCGAAGAGGGCTCGCGGGCGCGCGGGGAGGCAGGCCCTGATGCACTGGCTCAAGTTGCTTGCATGCGTGGCCGCAATCGGGTTGGGGGTTCTGCTCGCTCTGCAGGGCTTCTGGGCCGTCGGGGCGGTCTTCGCTGCTGTGGGCGTGGTGGGAGCGGCGTGGTATCTCGTGGTGTTTCACCGCTGCCCGCTGTGTTACGGAAACGCACTGGCCAAGAGGACGAAAGCGGGCCTCATATACCGGTGCACCCTGTGCCGCCACGAGTGGCACGAGTAGCGAAAAAACCTCACCCCGTTATCGCGCGCAGGAAACGCACATCGTCGCGGGTCCATTCGAGGATCGTCTCCAGCGGCTGCTGGAACTCGGAGTGGAAACTCACCGGCCCATCGAAGCCGATTTCCTTGAGCGCATCGAAGACCTCGCTCCACGCCACGAGCCCTTCTCCGAGGCGCACCCACTCCACTTCCCACCCGGGCTTCTCCTGCCTGCGAACATGGCGGCAGTCTTTCACGCCCACAGCGCACAGATACTGCCTCACCATGTCGAGCCCCATTCTCGGCTTCTCACCGTCCAAGGCCAGGTGCCCGGGGTCAACGTAGATCCCGACGTGCGCGGGATCGAGGCCCTCGACCAACTGCATCGCCATCGCGCAGTTGCCCGCCAGGTTTGAGCCGCTGTGCGTGTGCACCGCGGTCTTCACTCCATACTTTCCGCCCAGTTTTGCGAATGCAGCCAGCGCCTTGCGCGCTCTCTGCACCTGGTCCCAATAGCCCGGAAACTGATACCTGAAGTACCCGATTTTCACCAGCGAGCAGCCGGCCTCTGCGCAGGCAGCGTAGATGTTTTCAACGATGGGGTTTGCCGGATCAACGAGCCCTGTCTCCGTTGATACCATGGGGACGCTGAGGCCCGCTGCTGCGCACTCTCGCACCGCTGCAGGGAGCGCCCGCGCGACGTTCTCGGGGTTCACCGCGTATCCCGGGCGCACTGCGAGGTCAAGGCCATCGAATCCGAGCCCCTTGACCGTCTCGATCATCTGCGAGACCGTCATCTCTTTCAGCGACTTGGTGAACATGATGAATTGCATGGCGACCTCCGTCGCCTATTGAATTCTGCCGCGTTCTGCCTGTCCCTTCCTGGGCAGGAAGGTTGGCCCGAAGCCAAGAGAGAATACGGGCATCGCAGGACGAGGACGCAGCAGGGTAGTGTCATTCTGAGTCCGCCGGCTGGCGGACGAAGAATCTTATCAACAATGGGATTCTTCGCTTCCCCCTCCGCCGAGGCTGCGCAGGACGGGTCGCTCAGAATGACAGCGCGGTACGTCGGATGCGCCACTATCTGCAGGATTCGACAGGAGACATGAAATGGCACGCTACGTTACGGTTGCAGGCATCTCCCATGACCCGAGGCCGCAGTTCAAGGGCAACCTCCCTGCCCTACTCGACCACGCCGCCCACATGCTGAAACGCGCTGCGCGCTACGGGGCTAACATCGTCGCATTCCCCGAGACATACCCTCACCTGATCCTCGACGGGAAACCTGCGGATATTGCCGAGCCCCTCTCCGGCCCGACCATCACGCGCATCGCCCAAGAAGCGCGCAACAACGGCTTGCACGTGGTTTTCCCGCTCTACACGAGCGAAAATGGCAGGGTCCATAACTCGTCCGTTCTCATTTCGCCCGAGGGAGATGTGATTGGCGTGTATCACAAGAAGCACCCGACGATCGGCGAGATCGAAATGGGAATCACGCCGGGGGACGAGGAGCCGGTGTTTCGCACGAGATTCGGGACGATCGGCATGGCGATCTGTTTCGATCTGAACTTCCCCGACATCATGCGCGGCCTGGCCGAGAATGGCGCGGAGATAATCTTCTTCTCGTCGGCATATAGGGGCGGCCTGCAGTTGCAGATCTGGGCATTCGAACTGGGAGTTTACATGGTTTCCGCGATCCTTGCAGAATTGGGCCGGATCGTTGACCAGAGCGGGGCGGTTCTGGGGGAAGCGACCTACGAGGAACTGATTGCGCGGCGCATCAACCTGGACAGGCGGCTTCTACACATGGATTACAACTGGGACAAGATGGACGCGATGCTGGAGAAATACGGCGCCGGCGTTTCGTTCGAGTATTTCACGCGCGAGGCGTGCTATGCGGTTGCGAGCGAGCGCGATGACATGACGGTTGATGACTTGATTCGGGAGTTCGGCCTGGAGGAGCGCCGCGCGTATTGGGAGCGCGCGAACCGCGTGCGCGAGCAGGCGCTCGCGGCGCTGAAGGGCTAGCGGTTGCGCCGAAGAATAGGAGTTTCACGAGGAGGAGTTCGTCAACATGAAACTCGGTATCGTTACCTACAACCTTGCGAAGGACTGGGACATCCCTACGATCATCAAGATGTGCGAAACCACCGGGTTCGAGGCGGTGGAACTGCGCACCACGCACGCGCACGGCGTGGAGCCGTCGCTTTCGGCGGCGCAGCGCGCGGCGGTGAAGAAGCAGTTCGCGGATTCCAAGGTTCGCCTGCTGAGCCTGGGCAGCACCTGCGACTATCATTCGCCGGACGCGACGCAAGTGCACAAGAACGTCGAGGAAACGAAGGCTTTCGTCCTGCTGGCAGCGGATGTGGGCGCGGTGGGGGTGAAGGTGCGCCCCAACGGCCTTCCAGAGGACGTCCCTCGCGAGAAGACAATCGAGCAGATCGGCAAGGCCCTCTGGGAATGCGGGGTGTTTGCCCAGGGGCACGGCATCGGCATCTGGCTGGAGGTGCACGGAGGCGGGTCATCCGACCCGAAGATCATTCACGCGATCATGCAGGTGGCGAATCATCCGAGCGTGGGCGTGTGCTGGAATTCCAATCTGTCCGACCTGGTTGGCGGGTCGGCCAAGGAGAACTTCGAATTGCTCAGGCCGTGGCTTCGCAACGCCCATATCACGGAACTGTGGCGCGAGGATTACCCGTGGCGGGAACTATTCCACTTGATGAAAGCGTCGAAGTATGAGGGCTGCACGCTGGCCGAGATTCCTTTCAGCGCGGAGCCGGAGCGCCTGATGCGCTACTACCGGGCGCTGTGGTCGTGCTTGCAGGGGCCTTAGTCGGTGAGCAGCAGGAGGGCTGACTCTGGTTGCAGAATGGTTGTGAGGGAATAGAAGACTCTGGGCAACGCGGACTGGTCCGCCGAAGGCGCGCAAGCCCGCCGGAGGCGGACAGGTCCGTGTGCGAGGGCTCACGATGGCGTGGATCGCGAAATTACTGAGGGCGATCTTCCTCAACGCATTTTCGGTGCTGTTGTGGCGACTGGCCGCGGGCGGGCTGCTGGTCTATACGTCGTTCGACAAGATGGCGCACCCGACTGATTTTTGGTGGGCGCTCAAGTCCTACAGAATCCTTCCCGCGTTCGCGCTAGACCCATCGGTGTGGGTAATACCCAGGATGGAACTTGTCTTTGGCGGCTTCCTCGCCATGGGGCTCGCGATGCGCGCTTCTGCAGTCGTATGCGGGGGCCTGTATGCGGTGTTCACAGCGGCTATCGCACAGGCCCTGCTGCGCGGGTTGGACATCGAGGACTGCGGCTGCGGCATCACATCCTACGAACCGGCCAGTTGGGGCCACGTGGTGTTCGATCTCGGGCTGCTGGTCATGTGCGCTTTCGTGTTCCTCGCGCGCACCGAGCGCCTGACCTTAGACCGCCTGCTGTCCCGCAAACCGCCCGAACCGCAAGCCGAGCCGTAAGTCTGGCATGGTTCCGCCAGTATCACCATGCCGGCGGGACGGCGGCGCTACGGCTGCGCATCCCGAGTGTCATTGTGAATCACGTCCGCCGGCTGGCGGATCGGGACGAAGCCTGCCCTGAGCGAAGCCGAAGGGAATCTCTCTTTGTCAGTCGCGCGTAGGGAGTTGGGAGGCGGCCAGCAGGTAGTAGGCGTTGTGGGGGAGCCAGGGCTCGTTGGACTGGTAGGCCTTGCCCTTCAGGTCGAACTTCGGCCTGTCGCTGGCCGGGCTTTCGCGCACGATACCGTTGCAGACTGTCCCAGGAACAGCGCCGCGCTCATGGCCAGGGATTCCGTCATAGCGATGGTGATACCTCGGTGGATTGAAAGAGCCGCGGCCCTCGAACATGCAGACGCCGAAGGGATTTCGACCGAGAACCCAGTCAATCTGCGCGAGGGCAAGGTCGCGCGCTTCAGCGTCGCCGTTCAGGCGGCCTATCAGCAGCAAGGCCCACGCCTGCGACAGATACATCGAGTTCTGGCCGACATACCAGGCTTTGTCGTCCCGATAGGGGTAGAAGAATATCGCGTCGTCCCACTGCATGATCCGGAGGGGGTTTTGGCTTCTGCGCGTGGCGAAGGCGACGTATCTTCTCAGGGCATCGCGAATCTGATCCGCGCGCTTGCTATCGGGCATTGCGCGAGCGAGCATGGCAAGGCACGCTGGGACATAACCCTGATCGCAAATACCGCTGACGCCAAAGGAGCCGTCAGGCTGCTGGGCTGCGAGGATGGGATCAATTCTCTTTTCGGCCTCTTCTCGCCACCCGGGCTGCCTGGTGATGCGCGAGAAGGACAGGGCGGCGAGGGCGAGAGCGGCCTGGTCTTTCGGCCCGAGGTTTCGCTTGCTCGCCGCTTGCCACAGGCGCAGCGCGGCATCGAGATACCTTGCGCGCGAGCGGGCGGGCAGGCGTTCCGCCAAGGTGGCAAGCGCAAGAGATGCGCGCGCATTTTCCTCGCCAGCGCCACTGGCAGCAGAGAGCGGCCTGTCGTCTTCGGTGCCGGGGATGTTGTCGGTTTCTTTTTCCGGCGGCCCCCAGAAGCCGTAGCCCGAGAAAACGCGACGGTGGAGCAGGTCGGTTTTCGGATCAATCATCTTCAACAGCCAGTCCGCGCCCCAGCGCGCTTCCTCTATCTGGCCAGGGAAGCGCGAGGGTCGCTCGCGTGGGGGCGCGGTGGCTGCGAGCGCATAAACAGACAGCGGAGTGTAGCCGTTATACTTGTTGTAATCGCCCGCATCGTGCCAGCCGCCCACGGCGTCAATGTGTCCGCCTTCGGGGACCTTCGCGTCGTCCAGGTGGCAGGCGGCGTGCCAACCCGGAACGGCGAACCCGCAGCGCTGGTAAAAGAAGAACCTGGCCGCCAAGGTGAGCGTCTGCCTGGGCACGATATTTGAACCGATTGTGAAGGGGAAAGACTTCGCCCTGCTCGCTCCGGGGGTTGCGATTATCGTGTAGCTCCCGGCCTTGCGCAGTTCGGTGAAGTCCGCCTGCCAGTAACTCTTTCCCCAGGCGGATATGCTGCCGATGGGCGTCACTTGGCCAGAGAAGGCGACCTCGCCGTCTCTGTCCAGCACGCGGAACCGGCCTGTCGCGCTCTTGCGCTTTTCGTCAGCGGGCGTGTCGCGTTGAATGATGGCGACCTTGCGGTCGGCCGTGTCGTAACCCACCTGGTTTGTCAAGACTTGCATTCTGTCCTCCGTGGTCGGCGTCGCTGCGATGCCTACCGGCGATGCGGCGCCAAGAATGAAGATAATGGTCGTCAGCCTCATACTCTGCGCTCCTGGGCGGCCCTGGCGTCGCAGCGCCAGCGAATCACATTTTGGCAGGCGAGAGGGGAATTCCTGTAGCGGTTGCGGCGGGGATGGTTGTGCTCTTCCCTGGAGTTCGTGGTTGACTCGGGGCACGATTCTGTGCACATATAGGGGAGCCTTTGCGAGCGCGCGCCGCGATGCCTGCTTGCTATCTGACCTATCGCCGCCTGTAAGGAGGACTGAGATGGCCGAGCCAACTCCTAGAGCACCGGAGAATGCTGCCCCTCATCCTGAGACACTCGTGCACGTCGGCAAGAAGAGAACGGAAAAGGCCAGGGTCAGGATTGTGGACTACGATGAGGCGCACTATCACGAGCAGGAAGCAACCACCGCCGAGGAATCTTTTCCGTTCAAGGACAGGCCCACCACGACCTGGATAAGCGTCGAGGGGCTTCACCAGGTTGAAATCGTCGAGGCTATCGGAAAGCACTTCGGCCTTCATCCGCTCTTGCAGGAGGACATTTTGAACACCTCCGAACGGCCGAAGATGGACGATTTCGGCGACTACATGTTCGTCGTCCTGAAGATGCTGCACTATGATGATGACACAGATGAACTAGACTCGGAGCAAGTCAGCCTGATCATCGGCCCCAGTTTCACCATTTCGTTCCAGGAGAGCGCGAGCGCCCTTTTCGAGCCGGTCAGGGAGAGGCTGCGCACCGCGAAAGGGCGCATCAGGAAGATGGGGCCGGACTACCTCGCCTACACGCTGATGGACGCGATCGTTGACAATTACTTTGTGGTTCTCGAACGGCTGGGCGAGAAGTTGGAGTCGCTTGAGGAGGAGTTGGTCGCAGACCCGAGGGCGGAGACCGTCAAGAGGATTCACAAACTGAGGCGGGAGATGATATTCGTTCGCAAGGCGATCTGGCCGCTGCGCGAAGTGGTGGGCTGCATGGACAGGGGAGACTCGGCGCTGCTGCGTGAGTCCACGGTGGTCTATCTGAGAGACCTGTATGACCACACGATCCAGGTGATGGAATCGGTGGAAACGCTGCGGGATATGCTTTCGGGGATGCTGGACATCTACCTGTCGAGCGTCAGCAACAGGTTGAACGAAGTCATGAAAGTGCTGACGATAATTGCGACGATATTCATCCCACTGACGTTCGTGGCTGGTGTCTATGGGATGAATTTCAAGTATATGCCTGAACTCGGGTGGCGCTGGGCCTACCCTGCCCTGTGGGCCGTGATGGCCGCCATGGGCATCGGGATGCTGGCCTACTTCCGAAAGAAACGGTGGTTCTGACGCGCAGCCCTCAGTCTGTCATTCTGAGCGCATCGGCCGGCGGGCGAAGAATCCCAATTGTGATAGATCGCCGATACGCATCTCAAATGGGACCCTTCGTCCCGACTACGTCGGGACCCACGGTGACACTACAGCCCGGTCCCCACTCTGTCATTCTGAGCGAAGCGAAGAATCCCATTTCTCATGCCTCGCCCATGCCCACCCGGAATGGGAACCTTCGCTCGCGCCATGCGGCGCCGACGGCGCGCCGCTATCAGTGATGGTGGGGTTAGTGGCCGCCCTTTGCGGGCTTGAGCGATTTCAGGTAGGCCACGACTGCTGCGGCGTCGTCAGCGTTGAGGCGGTAGCGGGGCATTGGAGGGCCTGCAGGCTTGCCGTCCGGCCCCAGGCCGGTTGCGAGAAACTTTGCCGCTGCGGGCTTGCTCCATCCGGGCAGTCCGGCGATGCCGGGCACGTCATCAGCCCAGCCCTTGACCGGCTTGATGGGCTTGACGTGCAGCGGCCCACCCTGCAGTTGCGGGCCGTGGCAGTTGGTGCACATTGCCACGCGCTCGACCAGGTACGTGCCACGAGCAATCTGCGGGTCTCCGCGCTGCGCGGCCAGCAAAGCCGCTGATGCGATGAGCACGGCAACCGATAGGACCCCGATCATCCAAGAACTACTCTTGGGCATTGACTCCCTCCCCTTTCATCTCTCAACTCTCACCCATCTGTCATGGTGGGCGAGGTAGGTCTCGAACCTACGACCTTCTGCGTGTAAGACAGACGCTCTACCACTGAGCTACTCGCCCCAGCAGGTCGTGCTCTCAACATCAGGTGAAACCCGCCCAGCCCTGCCCCGACTTCCCTCCCCTTTCACCTCTCAGCTATCACCTATCTGTCATGGTGGGCGAGGTAGGTCTCGAACCTACGACCTCCTGCATGTGACGCAGGCGCTCTACCACTGAGCTACTCGCCCGCACCGGGAATCTTACCGCACCGCCGCGAGCGAGTCAACCCCGGCGGCGAAGGCCTCGCGCCGGGGCAGGGAATCCTCTGCCTAGGCGCAGAATATGGCCTGTGCGAAGCGGGGAAATCACGTACGACGAGGTGAAGCGGTGGCGAGATCACTGTGGCGCGTATCTTTGCTGCTGGTGGGCGCCAGCCTAGTGTGCGCTGCGCTGGCGCGTCCGGCGGGGCCGGGCGGGATGGCGCAAGCCGGGGCAGGCGGGAAACAGAGCCTGTCGTATGCGCCGGTCTGCGAAAGGCCAGGGAACGCGGTCGTGCTGTTCAACGGCAGGGATCTGCGCAACTGGCGCCAGCCCGACGGCCGCCCCGCTGCCTGGCGCGTACAGAACGGGGTGATGAGAGTTGGGAGGGGGAACATCGTTACCCAAGAGACGTTCCGCGACGCGTTCATCCACGTGGAGTTCGAGATACCTTCGATGCCGGAAGCCCACGGCCAGGAGCGGGCCAACAGCGGGGTCTATCTGCAGGGACGCTATGAGATCCAGTTGCTCGATTCCTATGGGATCAAGCCGCCCGGAAAGGGCGACTGCGGGGCGATCTACGGGCAGCATGCCGCGCTGGTCAACGCCTGCAAGTCGCCGCTGGAGTGGCAGTCGTACGATGCCATCTTCCGCGCGCCGCGCGTGGACGCTGCGGGGAAAGTTACCGAAGCGGGCAGGATTACGGTGCTGCAGAACGGCATCGTGATCCAGAACAATGTCGAGATCTTCGGCCCCACCGCCGGTGCAATGGATGACAAGGTTGCCGAGGCGGGGCCGCTTCTGCTGCAAGACCACGGAAGCCCGCTCCAGTTCCGCAACATCTGGCTGGTGCACCTGCCCCCCAAGGGTTCAGACGCATACTAGACAATCCACGGGCCACCTGGTGATTCCTGCGCAGATTGGTCCGCACTTTGGCTGCTTGGCTGCTCCGGCAGCACGCGACCGAAGCAAGGAAACCATCCTTCGTGACGACGGGCGGCCCCTTGCCGCTTGTCAGTTGGGCCACCTCCGCACGCATCACCTCCTGCCACTCACGAGTCATAGCCTTGCTCCGCCGTAGCAACGACACAAGCGAGCACTTCAGCCCAGCCTCACCCCAAGCTCACGAAGCATCCGGAACGTGTCAACGTACGGGACGCTAAACGCCTCGCAAGCGTTCGGGATCTTAATCTTCTTGCTTTTGGCCTCAAACTGCTCGTGTGTGACAACCACGTAACCCCTTGTCTTTGCATAGGCAACTACCCAGGCATCGGCGTTTTCCTGGTCGGCGAATCCGGCCTTGGCCGCGGCGGTAAACTGCTCCTCAGCCTGAGCCCACCGCATGATTTGCCCGTAGGCTTGAACGACGTCGTCCTGATCCGTCGAAGCAAACCATTGGTCGAAATCACTTCTTGCCCACTGCGCAAGTTCGTCATTCCCACGCTGTAGTTCCCCTCGAACGCGGTCGATGCTCAGCAAGCGAGTGCTTGATGCGTGGGCGAGCAGGGCCTGCCAAAACGCGGGAACGATATCAAACGCGTAGTACCGCCGTGCCGCCTCGATAAAGACGTTGGCATCGAGGACATATATCTTGCCCTCCGTCATGCAAACCTTCCAGAGCGGAGCAAGTCCGCATAGCGGGTGAAAACTCTCCCATACAGACCCGTGAGTTGATAGGCCTCTCGATAGAGCAGTCTGCCTTCTTTCGCAGCGCGCACAACAGTCTCCCCAAACAGCTTCCCAATGCGGAGGTTTTGAGTTGCGTAGAAGTTGCCTCCCTCTTGCCGGCGGGCTGCGGTACGGCGTTCATCCTCCAGGTAATGCCCGTAGAATTCCAAGAAACCGTCCCTCGTGATAAGACCCAGATCAAGTGCCCGCCTGGCAGCAACCAGCGCGCTTACCTTGAACTCGCGCGCAATACTCTGCCAAGGGTCAGGATCGTTGCGAATGGATCGCCAGAGGTCGCGAAGTTGCTCACCCGGAACAAGAAACTCAGCGGCTACCTGGTTGCACGCCTGCTCTGTCACATCGCTGGCTGGCTGAAGGTCACGCAGATCAAAGGCAGCACTGCTCCCGAGCCAAACGTGCGCCAACTCGTGCGCCAGCGTGAACATCCGCGCCGCCTTGTAGTCAGCACCGTTGACGAATACGAGCGGCGCATACTCATCCACCAGTACGAACCCACGAAACTCTGCAGGACTTAGCTTGCGTCGGGTGTTGTTCCCTACAATCCCGTTCACGACAACTAGGATCCCGGCGTCCTCCATCCTGCTGCGTAATCCATCCAGTGCGTCAGACCAGGTTGGGTGCTTCGCTGCCCAGCCTTCGCCGAGGCCCAATGTGTGTCGCATTGCGTGTGCGACGCGCTTGGGATCATCCCCGGACCCGGCTGAGCGGACGAAAGGCAACGGGTCCTCCTCCTGCTCCACAACGTACTCCCGCATCCAGGCCTGCCGGCGCTCCATCATCTGTACGGTTTCAAGCAGGTCGGGAGTGGGCGGGGCCGGTGCTTCGGTGGGGGCAGTACGGAAGTGGGGAATGGGCAACCGCTCCACCGGGGGCTCGGGAAGAAACAGATACCCAAGCGGCGTCGAGCTCGCCTTCGCGAGCGCCTCGAGCTGCCGCAGCGTCGGTCGGCTCTGATCTCGGAGCCACTCTGACAGCTTCGGGAACTTCTGTTCGAGTGGCCTTGCCTTCGGCCTGCGCGAGCGCTCCATTACCCACCGAAGGACAGACTCACTAATGGCAATGCGAGTCATAGCGCGGTATCGTAATGCTCCCTTCTTGTCAACATACAAGACCCGCTTCTTTTAGAAGAGTTCCGCGCCGGGCCTCGGACTCCTGCTGGGCGCGGAACTCCTGCGGCAAGCCCCACCGCCCAGAGCAATGGTACTGCAAGGCCCGGCACCCGCCCAGCAATGAATGTGGAGAGCATCTACCAACTCCTTGTGACGGCGGCCCTGCGCCCGGTTCCCGGCAGTGAAGAGGAATCGGCAGCCCGCAGGAGATTTGGCGCCGCCGGGGTAGGTATCTTATGAGAGCGAAGGGAGCGAATCCATGGAACGAGTGCTGCACCTGACGGGAAGATACTATCGCACGATCCCGACTGACCAGCCGGGGTATGTCGAGGAGGCGCCGGACCTCGAAGCAGACCGGACGGCTTTCGTTTCGCTTCACTGCTGGAACATAGGCTGCCCGGGAGGTCCGCCTGAGGATCGCAACTATTGGGTCGGCATGGGGTTCCCGCAGACGACCGCCGCGGCGTATCGAATCATGAAAGAGCAGATCCGGCCTTGCCTGGATGCGGCGAGGGCTGCTGGCATTGCGGTGTTCCACGTTCAGGCGGAACTGATCGCCAGGCGATACCCCGAATGGTATGAGGTCGAGGCCGATCCCAAGGTCGAGACTACTCCGCCTCAACCTGCACGGCCGCCGGCAATCCCCGGCCACATCGAGAAGATAGTCGCGCGCAGCCACGGCGCGGACTATGCCACGAAGTCGCCCTACGCGCGCATGGACTTCCCGGAGATCGTGAAGGCTTTGCCTGGGGAGCCGATCGTTTACCAGACGGGGCAGTTCGACCGAATGCTTCGGAAGCGCGGCATCGTGAACCTGATCTACGCGGGATTCGCGACGGACATGTGCATTCTGGATTCGCCGGGCGCGGTGGGGCCGATGTTCGGCCTGGGATACCAGGTGATCCTGATACGGGACGCAACGATTGGCGTTGAGCAGCCCGACAGTTTTGAGGAACGCATCGCTACTCGCCGCGGCCTGTTCTTCGTCGAGACTCACTGGGGCGACACGATCACCACAGCGGACTTCATCGAGAACTGCAAGCGTCTGGCAGAGGCAGCGTAGGACGCGTGGCCACCACAGCCGAGGGCGGCTGTGCCACATGAGAGGCGCGTGCCTGCGACGGTGCAATACCGCCTGAAGGCCGGGGCGACACGTAGGCGGTCAGGAGGGCCGGTTAGCGGCCCCAGTCGCGGGAGTAGCGGAAGTCGCGGTCTATGCTGCGGGCGGATATCTTGGCTATCACCGGCAGGCGGCGCTTGTATTGCGACCCCTGCACCATGCGCGCGACCTTCTCGGCAAATGCCGGGTCGAAGTGGCGCTCGATCTCGGCTCTCGGCCTGCGCTCGTCAACCATCATGAAAAGGAGGCGGTCCACCTCCTCATACTTCAGGCCCATTTCCTCCTCGTCGGTCTGGCCGCGCCAGAGGTCGGCGCTGGGCGGCTTCTTCACGATCCGCTCCGGCACCCCGAGGTGGGCCGCCAATTGGCGCACCTGGGTCTTATACAGGTCGCCGATGGGATTGATGGCGCAGGCCATGTCGCCCCAAAGCGTCGTGTAGCCGAGAAGGAATTCGGTCTTGTTGCTCGTGCCAAGAACGAGCGCCTTGTGCTTCATTGACAGGTCGTAGAGGATGGTCATGCGCTCGCGGGCCATCTTGTTGCCGCGCCTCATGCGGTCGGCGTCGGGGAAGCGCTCGAAATAGGCGTCAATCTGGGGCGTGATGTCAACCTCGACGCTCTCGATCCCCAGTTGCTCGACAACCAGCCGCGCATCGGCGATGCTCTCGGGGCTGCTGGTCTTGTAAGGCATCAGGACGGCGATCACGCCTTCCTTGCCCAGGGCAGCCGCTCCGAGGAAGCATGACAGCGACGAGTCAACACCGCCAGACAGGCCGACGACAACGCGCTCAAACCCGAACTTGCCCACCTCGTTGCGGATGAAGCGCGTGAGGATGCCGCGCACCACCTCGCAGTTGATCTCAAGGCCGCTCATCGCTTTCATTTCCTGCACTCTCGACTATCCGCCTGAGTTCGCGCAGTGTCAAGTCCGGCCTTTCGGACGCCAACAGCGGCGCGAACACGCGCGCGCGGCGAATCTCTGCCTGGTCAACCTCGGCGACAAGAAGATGCTCATCCATCAGCGGGGCCTGCGCAGTAACGTCGCCCATTGGGTTCACAACCATCGAGCCGCCCCAGAAGTTCACGCCCTCCTCGAACCCGACCCTGTTGACGAGGATGACCCACACCTGGAAGAACTGGGCATAGACGCGGCAGAGGCGCTCATAGACCTCGGCAGCATCAACGCTCGAACCGCTCAGGCCGCGGGCAGGGCTATTTGCGCTGCACAGTAAGAAGAACGCCCCCTCGTGCGCCGCAAGATAGGGCACCGAGAGATGCCACATGTCCTCGCAGATCAGAAGCGCGCTCGGCCCGAAGCGGCTCTGGAAGACGCGAATGCGGTCGCCCGCGTCCAGGTAGCGTTCCTCGTCGAACATGCCGTAGGTGGGCAGATACGCCTTGCGGTGCGTGTGGAGCGTGCGCCCGCCTTCCAGGTAAGATGCGCTGATATGAAAACGGAAAGAAGGGCTTTCCTCGACGAAGCCAACGACCAGAGACATGTCGCCGGCAGCGCGCGACAGTTCGGTGAGGGCAGCGCTGTCAGCCTTCACAGCCACGTCCGGCACGAGGTCGCGCAGGTGGTATCCGGTCAGGCTGAGTTCGGGGAACATGAGCAGGTCAACGTTCTGCTGGCGCGCGCTCTCGATCCACTGGCGATGCAGCGCCAGGTTTGCCTGGACATCCCCGAGGATCGGCGTCATCTGCGCCAGCCCGACGCGAAACATTGGCCTCCTCCGGGATACAGATTCAGCGTGGGCCGGGCAAAGTCCTGCCCAGCAAGGACTGGGCGGAGCGACGGAGAATAGGGCTAGAAGTGGTTTCAAAAGTCGTCATGGGCGCTTATGGGATTCTTCGCGGAGTTTACCCTGAGCAGAATGGGATTCTTCGCCTTCGGCTCAGAATGACAACGCGAAGGGCTCAGAATGACAAACAAGGGCGGCGACTCGCTTATCTGTCACCCTGAGTCCGCCAGCCGGCGGACGAAGGGTCTCACTCTAGCGAGTCTTGAAATGGGCTCTAGGGCTATCCGAGTGGTTTCTTCCGTTACATGACGGGCAGTTTGTGGGGGCGGCCCTCGCGCCGTCGCCATAGCGGCTTTGGCGCGTCGGCGACTGTGGCCGCCCGTCGAGGGAGCCTGCAGAGAGGCTCCCCTACAGTAGGCAAAGAGGAATGTGATGCAGCAGGATGCGTTGCCGCCGGCTTATGATCCGAAGGCGGTGGAAAAGAAGTGGTATGAGAAATGGGAGCAGGCGGGCTATTTCCACGCCGACGCAGAGCCTGGGAAGCCGCGCTATTGCATCACGATCCCGCCGCCGAATGTAACCGGCTCGCTGCACATGGGCCATGCGCTGCAGCACGCGATTCACGATGCTCTCGTCCGGTTCAAGCGAATGCAGGGGCTGAATACGCTGTGCCTGCCAGGGATGGATCACGCGGGAATCGCGACCCAGATGGTAGTCGAAAAGGAACTCGCGCGGCAGGGGATTACGCGCCAGCAGTTGGGCCGCGAGGCGTTTGTTGAGAAGGTGTGGGAATGGAAGCGGCAATACGGCGGCGAGATTCTGCGCCAGTTGCGAGCGCTTGGTTGCTCGTATGACTGGCGGCGCGAGGTCTTCACGCTCGACCCGCCGTATGAGAAGGCGGTTCGCAGGGCATTCGTGCGGCTATATCAGGATTACGCGATCTATCGCGGCCAGCGCGTGATCAACTGGTGCCCGCGCTGCCTGACTGCGGTTTCGGACCTCGAGGTCAGGCCGCGCGAGCACGAGGGGCACCTCTGGTATATCCACTATCCCCTGGCCGATGGCAGCGGCAAGGTAACGGTTGCAACCACGCGGCCGGAGACGATGCTCGGCGACCAGGCGGTTGCGGTCCATCCTGATGATGAGCGATACAAGGCTCTGGTGGGAAAGCACGTTTACCTGCCGCTGACGGGCTATGCCCGTACGGACGGCGCAATCGGGCGGGAGATACCGATCATCGGAGACGAGGCTGTTGATCCGGATTTCGCATACGGCGCGCTCAAGATCACTCCCGTTCACGATGCGGTTGACTTCGATATCATTCTGACAATCTACCCCGAGTTCGCTGGCATTCCGGAACTGCCGCCAGGTCATAGGGTCCCGCCAGCGATGGACTCGGAGGAGCCAGGGGACCCCTGGCCTTGGGCACGAGTCATCGGAAAGGACGGCCGGATGACTGTGAATGCAGGGCCGTACGCCGGACTCGACCGCTTCGAGGCGCGAGGGAGGGTGGTGCAGGATTTGCAGGAGGGCGGATACCTGGAGAAGATCGAGCCATACACTCACCCGCTGCCCCACTGCGACCGCTGCAACACGGTAATCGAGCCGCTTCTATCCGAGCAGTGGTTCGTGAGCATGAAGGTGCTCGCAGAGCCGGCGATCACCGTCATCAAGGAAGGCCGCGTGAAATACACGCCCGACCGGTTCGCGCGCCTTTCGATCGAGTGGCTTGAGAACATCCGTGACTGGTGCATCAGCCGCCAGTTGTGGTGGGGCCACCGCATCCCCGCCTGGAAATGCAAGAAGTGCGAGGAATGGACTGTGGACGAGGAATCGCCGGCGCATTGCTCCGCTTGCGGCGGCACTGAACTCGAGCAGGACCCGGACGTTCTCGACACGTGGTTCAGTTCGGCCCTGTGGCCCTTCGCCGTTCTGGGCTGGCCAGACAAGACGGCCGATCTCGACTACTTCTACCCTACCGACATCCTTATCACCGACCGCATGATCCTCTACCTGTGGGTCGCGCGCATGATTTTCTGCGGCCTGGAATTCCTGCCCGGCCACCGCGATAACGGCCTGCCGTTCCGGGAGGTACTCGTTCACCCGACGGTGATGACGAGCGAGGGCAAGCGCATGAGCCGCACTCTTGGCACGGGCGTTGACCCGATGGAATTGCTCGATAAGTATGGCGCGGACGCGGTTCGCTTCGGCCTTCTCGCGATGTGCGGAACCGATCAGGATGTGCGCTTCAGCGAGGAAAAGATTCAGGCCGCGCGCGCCTTCTGCACGAAGATATGGAACGCTGCGCGGCTCGTGCTTTCCAGCCTGGGCGATTCGGAGCAGGCGTATCGCGAACCTCCGCGGCCGGACGAATCCTACTCGCTGGCCGAGCGATGGATTCTTTCGCGGCTCGACGCGGCGGTTGCAGATGTGACGGCGGCGCTTGGCGGTTATCGCTTCGATGAAGCGGCGCGCAGGCTGCACGAGTTCTTCTGGGCGGAGTTCTGCGACTGGTATCTGGAGATGGCGAAGCCCGCCTTTCGTGCTTCCGGCGCAGAAGCCGAGCGCGCGCGGCAGGTCGCGATCTGGGTCTTGCGCACCGCGCTGCAACTGATCCATCCTTTCATGCCGTTCATCAGCGAGGAATTGTGGCACGCTCTTCCTCACGACGGCCAGAGCATCATGGCGAGCGAGTGGCCTGGGCCATCCGGGTTCACAGACCAGCGTGCAGAGGAAGACTTTTCGATTCTTCGCATCTTCACCACCGCCGCGCGCAGGCACAAGCAGAGCCGTGGGCTTGCCGCCGACGCACCTGCGGAAATGCTGATCGCCACGCGCTCGCACCGCCTGCAGCAGGTGCTTGAGCAGAACCTCGCTTCGTGGAAGACGCTGCCGGGAATCAAGGCGCAGTCTGTTGTTGTGCAGCGGGATGAACCTGGCGACGAATGGGGGCCGCGCGGGGAGATAACTGCTGCGGATGCTGCGCTTACCTCGACCGGTGAAGTGCCGAGCGTGACCTTTTCCGATTTCGCGGCGGGCATCTACGTTCGCGGCGCGGTCTCCGACGCCGAGATTCAGGCGCGGCGGCAGCGGCTTGAGCGCGAGCGCGCCGACATCGAGGCGGAACTTGCCCGGCTGCGCGCGCGCCTCGCAAGTCCCCAATTCCGCGAGAAGGCCCCCGCTGACGTGGTCGAAAAGAACAGGCGCCGCGAGCAGGAACTCGCCTCGCGCCTGGCCGCGCTGCAAAAAGAAATGTAGGGGCGGCCCTGCCACACCCAGGGAGGCCGTCTGCACAGGGAGCAGAAGCCATGAGGACAACCGCAAAGCGGCACAGGTTTCACTTCTCGCCGACCGAGTATCATCGGCGGGTGATGGACGAGATCGCGCCGCTCATACGCTACGATGGCGGCGATGTCCGGCGATGGCAGAACGAGCTGCGGCGGAAACTCCGCGAACTCTTGGGAGATATGCCGAGGGAGCGCGCGCCGCTCAATGTGCGGCGCCTGTGGAAGCGCGACCATGCGCTGGGCGCGATCGAGAAGATCGTGTTCACAAGCGAGCCGTGCGCTGACGTTCCTGCCTATGTGTGCATCCCGAAAAGGGCGAAGCCGCCGTTCACTTTCGTGATCTGCCTTCAAGGGCACAACACGGGGATGCACAATTCCATCGCGGTTGATCGCGATGATGAAACGAAGGCCATCAGCGTTCCAGGCGACCGCGACTTCGCCATCGGCTGCATGGAGCGCGGTTTCGCAGCGCTCTGTATCGAGCAGCGTTCCTTCGGGGAACGCCGCGAGCAAAAGCAGAAAAAAGTCGCCTCTCACGGCTGCCACGATGCGACGATGCACTCGCTCATGCTGGGTAAGACGCTGATCGGCGAGCGGGTCTATGATGTTGACCGCGCGATTGACTACCTGGCCGCGCGAGGAGATGCCGACATGCGCCGCATCGGGGTAATGGGAAATTCGGGCGGCGGGACAATCAGCATGTTCTCGGCAGCGGTGCTGCCCCGCATTCGCTTTGCCATGCCGTCGTGCTACTTCTGCACATTTCGAGATTCGATCATGTCAATCTATCACTGCATGGACAATTACGTGCCCGGGCTTCTCAAGTATGCGGAGATGTCCGACATTATGGGCCTTTTCGCGCCGCGCCCGGTTGTCATCGTCGCGGGCAAGAAGGACGGCATATTCCCGATCGCGGCGACCCGCAAAGCGTTCCGCGAACTCAAAACGATCTACCGCGCCTTCGGCGCCGCAGACCATTGCCACCTGGTGGTGGGCGAAGAAGGCCACCGTTTCTACGCAGCCAAGGCCTGGCCGGTGATGATCAAGGAAATCAACCGGCTCGGCTAACCTTCTCCCATGATTGACCCGACGCTGCCCTACAGTGTAGAATCCTGATGTTGCACGGAGAGCGAGCGATGGCCAGCCTGCAAGACTATACGGTCGTGATCCGGCCTGATGACAACGGCACGCACATAGCATACGTGCCCGCAATTCCGGGGTGCCACGCGTGGGGACGCACACCTCAGGAGGCCCAGGCGGAACTGGAAAACGTGTTCCAGATGATCGCCGAGGAATATGCGGAGGAGGGCCGCGCCCTGCCTGCGGACGTGAAACTCGTCACCCAGGATGCCCGTTAGAGCGCGAGAAATGGCGCGCGTGGCGAGGCGGCTCGGCTTCCGCAAGGTGCGGCAAAAGGGCAGCCACGCGCGCTGGAAACATCCCGACGGCCGCGGCACCACGATACCCCTTCACGGCGACGCCCAAATTGGGGGCTGGTTGTTCCATGAGATCCTGAGCCAGTTGGGCATTTCCGAACAGGACTTCAATCGCCTCAGATAGCGGGCCCAGCCAGACAGCGTTGCGGCACTGCACGCCTGGCAGGGAAGCCGATTGCGCCAAGCGAAGTTACACGTGTTTGGAGACGGCCTTGAACACCTCGTGCGGCAATCAACCAGTGCTTCTTGTTCGCGGGAGGACCATACCTGAGGCGTGGCAGGAGGCGATGATCGCGCTTTACGAGCAGGGGTGCGATGTGCCCACATCGTTCGACCGGCCGGGAGATCCGCCCAGCAAAGATGCGACGGTGATCGTCGTAGTCGAGGAGCCGCTTGCAGAGCCCAGGATTCACAAGCGCGCCCTTCCCGCGGGCCTGGAAGACCTCGAGGTCTATCGCCTCGAGGTCGTCGCGGGAGTGCACGACCACTGGGTCAACCGCTTCGGCAAGGAATGGAACTACACTTACCATGAGCGGCTCCGCGCCTACGATCCCGGCGACGGAAAGAAGATTGACCAGTGGGCGAACATGATTGACGCGATGGTGAAGTCGGCGCCTGACCTTACCCGCAGGCGGTTTCAGATTATCACGTGGGTTCCGGCGATTGACCCATTCATCGAGGACCCGCCGTGTTTGCAGCGGCTGCATTTCAGGCTTCTGCCTGATGCGAGCGGCGGATGGGTGCTCAACCTCAACACCGACTGGCGCTCGCGCGACGGTTACAAGGCATGGTTCATGAACGTATTCGCAATCACTGACTTGCAGCGCCTGGCGGCGCTTGAACTGCAGGAGCGCACCGGGCAGCCGGTCAGGGTCGGGCGCTACGTTGACAAGTCGGATTCACTTCACATCTACGGCAAGGACTTCGCAGGCCTGGGAGGAATCGAGGGGTTCTTCGAGATCCTCAAGGCCCGCCCGCTCTCCGAACTCACCTGGGCCACGGATTTCGCGCATCCCATGTTCATCGAGGCCAGGCACCGCCTGGCGGCGCAAATCGAGGGCGAGCGCCGCGGCCTTGGCAAGGGAGTCGCGCCTTCCGACGTTGACGTTTCCACGTTCCCCTACCCTACCGGCTGGGACCGGTAGGCTGTCCCGCCCGCGATCACCCAGGGGGAAACCGCTAGGCGCATCGGTCGCGACTTGAGCCGGATTGAACCTTTTGGGTCTCAGGTGTTTCCTTGGAGGCAGAGGTGCCAAAGGATCAGGCCGAGGCTGATCTCATGCGCCGCATCCGGCAGGCAGATGCCAGTGCATTTGACGCGCTCATGTCGCGCCATGCCCGGACCCTGCGCAGCCACCTGGCGCGTTACGTTTCGCGCGCGGACGCCGAGGACTTGCTCCAGGAACTCTGGCTGAGGGTATGGCAGTGCGCGGGTCAGTGGGATGGCCGAGGGCGACTGCTCGCCTGGCTGCTGGCGATCGCAACGAACCTGGCACTCAATCACTTGCGCGGCAGGCGCGCGCTGGTATCCCTCGCGGCTCTGGCGGAGGACGAGTTCTCGGAGACGCTGGCAACAGCGTCCGATGCGCTGGTCGCCGGGCCAGAGGAGCAGGTCTTGTGGCACGACCAACTGGATCGCGTGCGCTCGGCAATGGCGCTCCTGCCCGCGCGCCAGCAGGCTGTCCTGCGCCTGGTGCGGCTCGAGGGGCGGACCCTCCGCGAGGCGGCCTCGATGCTGGGCGTGCCTGTCGGCACCGTAAAATCTCGGCTCCATCACGCGCACAGGCTATTGATGGAGCACATGGAGGAGGACCTGTGAAAATAGCCATGTCTGAGCACATAACAGTGCGGAGTTTCCGGCAATTCATCGCCGACCGACTTCCCGCAGCCCTCGCTGCGGTGGCCCCGCTCAGCCACTACAAGGCAGAGGAGACAGGGCCGGGGCTGGGTCGCGTCACCCTCTCATTGGAGGCCCGCCCCTCCAGGTTCACGCTCGTATTCGATGACCTGCCGTTCCCACGGCAGGACGGCTCGTTCATCATCAACGGCGGGGAGCGCGCAGTAGTCATGACCGCCTCCAGCAACAACCTGGAAGAAGCCGAAATCCGCGCGGTGGGCGAGCAACTGATGGACGAGATCAAGCCGCGCCTGGCCCCGCCGCCGGAAACTGAGTGGGACGAGCAGTTGCTGCGCGCCTGGTTCCCCCTCGACCGGTGGCTGCGGGAGTTCCTATGCCAGGCAGAGACGAGCATGTACCTCGATAACACCAACTGGCTTGCCCGGCTCACCCATCTGCGGGGCATTTACGTAACCGGCGCGGATGTCTCTTTTCACGCATCGCACATCGGGCGAGTCTGCCCTTTCGAAACCCCGGAGGGCCCCAATCATGGTCGCTTGCTGACATTGGCTACCGGAGCGGACGTGCGCGACGGCAGGATTGTGCCTGCAGAAGACCGCGAGGATGGGGCACTGGGGCCCAGCGCGAGCCTGATTCCGCTGCTGTGCCACAATGACCCGACCCGAGTGCTGCTCGCAGCGAGCATGATGCGCCAGTGGCTGCCCCTTGCCGATCCTGAAGCGCCGCTGGTGCGATCTGGGCATGAGCCCGAGGACGAGGGCGGCTTTCTGGGGCGCACCTTGCTGACCGCATACCTGCACTGGAAAGGCATGAACGACGAGGACGCCATCGTGGTCAGCCAGTCCGCAGCCGCACGTCTGGCCTCCCCCGAACCGCTGGAGGTCGGAGACAAACTCTCCAACCGGCACGGCGCGAAAGGCGTCGTGGGGGCAATCCTGCCCGATGACGAGATGCCCCACCTTCCAGATGGCCGCGCGGTGGATCTTGTGTTCGATGCGATGGGCGTGTACAGCCGCCTGAATTTCGGCCAGGTGATCGAGGCGGTCCTTGGGCTCGTCGCCGAGAAGCGGGGCGAGCGGGTCATTGCTCCACCGTTTCGGCGAACGACGCCCGAAGAACTTCATGCCATGCTGCGCGAGGCGGGCTTGCCCGAATCGGGGCAGTTTGCCCTCCGCGCTGGGAAGGATGGGCCGCCGCTGGCCGAGCCCTCCACGGCTGGGCCAGTTTACTGGGGGAAGTTAGTGCACCGGGCGCGCCCGAAGATGGCTTTCGCCGTCCCGGGACAGGGCACGCACGGGGGCATGCGGGCCGGCCGCAACGAGTATCTGGCGCTCCGGGCGGCGGAGGCCAGTGAGAACATCCTGGACGCCTACTCGACGCGGTCGCCTTTGCCGGAGGAAGCGGAGGCGCTGGTGGCGCGCGCGGCGAGAGGGTTTCTGCCTGGCGCGCCGGAGCCGCCGTCTCCAGCCTTCAGACGAGCGCAGCGGGCCTTGCGGGCGGCGATGATTGACCTGGCCTGGACGGATGATGCAGTCAGAGTGTCGTGGGCGGGTCCGAGTGCGGCTGACGCAGCTCTGGCCGAGCCGGTGCAGCACCCGTGGCGATCCGGGGCGATGCTGACACATATCGGGCCTGCAGACGGCGACGCGGAGGCCTACCAGCGCGTTATCGAGGCCAACGAGAGGCTGGCCGAAAGCCTGCAGACAGGCGCGCACAAGGCGCTGCAAGGGGCGGCCCGCGCATCATTGCACCGAACCATTGAGGACCTGTTTGCCGAATTGAACGAATCGTGCGCGGTCAGGTTCAGCACGCGGAGCCAGTTCACTGCAAAAGCGGTCCTGGCTCCTGGCTGTGATCTCAAACTAGGGCAAGTGGGCCTGCCGGAGGACATCGCCTGGGGTCTGTTCGGCCCGCTGGTTGTCGGTAAAGTCGGCTCAGACGCTGTCCGGTCTCGCAGCCAGAAGGCCCGGAGGGCGGTCGAAAACCTTATGGCGGAGAGCGTGGTCATCATCAACCGCGCCCCAACCTGGGAACCGACCTGCATCACCGCGTTCACGCCAGTCATGTCGCCCGACTTGTGCATTCACCTCCACCCCCTGTGCTGCCGCATCTTCAACGCGGATTTCGATGGGGATCAGGCTGCGATCTGGCTCCCCATCAGCGCTCCGGCGCAGCGCGAGGCGATGGAGAAGTTGACCCTGGTCGGACACCTGAAGCGCGATCCCGGTGTCGTCACATATCATCTCGCGCCTTCACACTCGATTCTCGCGGGGCTGGCCTGCGCGCTGGAGTCGCCGGAGGGACAGGCCGAACTTCAGGCCCGGTGGCCAGAGGAACTCCCGCTGCCGGACGCGCCGCTGACCCGATCCGGCCTGGTCGCAAGGCTTCTCGTTGTGCTGGAGACAAGCGGGCCAGAGGCGCTGCTTCCCACGCTGGAAATGCTCTATTCGGTCGGCATTGCGTGGGCGACCAAATCGGGCGCATCTTTCAGCCCGTTCGTCGGCGAAGGCCTGCGGCTGCCGCCCCTGCCGGCCTCCGACTCAAGCGCCGCCTGGGATGCCTATCGCTCTCTGTTGGATGGGGAGATCATGGCAAGAGCGGGATCAGACCCGACACTGGCAGCGCCCATGCGCGCGATTCGCTCCGGCGCGCGCGGGTCGGTGGCGGCGCTGCGCGCAACCGTGGGGCCGTGGACGGTGTCCGATCCTTACGACGCGAGCGGCCCGATAAGGCACGGGTTTCGAGACGGCCTGACAGCGGAAGAACTCTGGCTGTTGGCAGCAAAGGCGCGCAGCGCATTCGGCCGCATCTACGACTCCCAGGTGGAACTCGCGATTGCGTCGAGATTCTCGGCCCCTGCCGGAGGGTCCACGCTGCTTCGGCGCGCCATGGCCTCTGAAGGCGCTGGCAAAGTGTTCGCTGAAGGGGCTGATGCCGGCGAGAGCGATCCGTTGTCTGATGCAGATGTGCGGCTCTGGGCTGGCCTGCTGCCGGCTGTGGGAAAAACGCCGTAGGAGCGGGTGCAGGTCCGTGCCACATCAGCGCCCGCCTGCAGCGCGACGCGGCGCACCAGGCGGAATGTTCCCACCCGACAGCGAACCTGTTAGACGAAGACAGCGGTTCCGGGCGTCAATAGATTCGGATGCAGCAGATGAAGGCCTCCGTTACTGCTGCCAGGTTGCTCGGTCGGCGCGATGCCGAGTTGGTCGAGCGGCTGGCGGAACTGGACGTGTCCGCCCTGGCGGATGCGTATGATGCGCACGCCACAGCCGTGTATCGCCTTTCGCTGTCCATCGTGGGTCGGCAGGAGGATGCGGAGGATGTCTTGCAGGATGTTTTTCTGGCCCTAGTCAATGGGCGCGCCCGGCGCATTCGAAACCTTCGCGCCTATCTTCTCGCCGCCGCGCACAACCGCGCCATCTCCCTCTTGCGCCGTCGAAAGCGCGAGCAGCCCGTCGAGGATCCGCTTGTCAGCGCGCCGGCCGATTGCCTGCCGGAAGAACGCGCTCTTTACCTGGCCCTGCAAGAAGCGCTCGACCGACTTCCAGTGGATCAGAAAGAAGTCATCGTGCTGAAGATATATTGCGAGTTGACCTTTCAGGAAATCTCGCGCGTCGTGCGCGCTGGGCCGAACACTGTAGCCAGCCGCTACAGGTATGCAATCGAGAAGTTGCGCCGCATTATTGGAGGTGATGCTAATGAAAAGTAAGCGCATTGAAGAACTGCTCAGGAGACTCCGCCTCGCCTCTCCGACAGACGAGACTTTCGAGGCCAAGCAGGCGAAGGCCGACCGCACCGAGCAACTGCTGCGCGGCCTGCGCACGCCATCGCCCGCAGCAAGTGTTCGCGAGCGGCTTCTCATCCTGGCGCACCGGAGGGTCGCTGCATCGAGGCGCCGCGCGGCCTGGCAGCCGGCATTCGCCTTCGGGGCCGTGATCTTTCTCGCCCTGCTGGACTTCTGGCTGACGCAGGCCCAGGCAGGCCACCTCGCCAACATGACCGGCTTCAAGGACGGCAGGTTCAGGTTCATCCCGCCCTACGTCCTCGAGCAGCAGATGGCAGCCGCCATGCAACCCAGCAACGATTTCTAGCCATGCTTTGGAGTGCCCCGATGAATCGGGGCTTTGAAAGCGGCGGCTCGCCGCCGCACTCCGAAAGCAATATGAATGTCAGAGAGCACGTAGACTAAGGAGTGATTGCCGTGCGGTGCATGTTTGGTGTGCTTCTTGGTCTCACCCGTGCGCCCTGGCGGGCTATGCGCTGGTGCGGGCGAAAATGGCGCTGGGTTGCAGGGTTCTTGGTGGTCCTGATCGTGGCTCACGCCACAGCGGCACTCATCACCGGCCACATGGTGGCGCGCGAAATCCAGCTCATCAAACAGCGCGGCGAGCCGGTGAACATGGCCGATCTCAGCGGGCCCAAGATCCCCAACTACCAGAACGCCGCCCCCCTGTATCTGGAGGCATTGCGCATGCTCCCCGCTGACAAGGAACTTGGGCAAATCATCATGGGCGCGCGGCCGCCCCAGCCCGGGGTGCCACCGCCTGCAACGGGCGCTGAGACTGCGGAGCGGCTGCTGTCGCGCCACACCGCTCTGTTCAATCTCGTCGAGCAGGCCGCAGCACGCCCAGCCTGCCGCTTCCCTGGGGATTGGGACAAGGATTTCGACCGGCTGTTTCGCAATGTCTGGCGCACCAGGAGACTGGCAGACATGCTCCGCTCCAGGGCGCTGTTGCAGGCACGCCGCGCCGATTCGCACGGGGCTTTCAACAGCCTCGCGTTGGTGCTGAAGATAGCCGACCACGTGGGGTCCGAGCCCGCGAGGGCAGCCGAGTTCACCCGCCTGGCTACCACGGCGGGCGCGGCCCGCGCGCTTCCACTCGTGATGTCGCTTGCGCCGCCCAGCAGGGAGGACTGTGAGCGGATGGACGCGCTTCTCAGTGGCATTCGCCTCGTGCCGTCTGCCGTGCGAGCCATGCAGTGCACCCGCTGCCGCGCAATCGTATTCTTCGATCACGTGCGCAGCAGCCCAGGGCAGTTTCGGGTTCGCGTCTTGCAGGGGGACCTGGGCTACCGCGTTTCGTTCCTCGATCTCTGGAAACGGAAGCCCGGGTGGGCACGCCGCATTGGCGCGCGCCTTATACTCTGGGCGTGGGCGCCTTTGCTCAACATGGACGAACTGACCTGCTTGCGGATCGCCGGGCAGGCAATCCGCATCGCAGGTCAGCCGTACCGCGATGCGAAATCTGCGCTCAATGCTTCGGATAACATGATCGCCCAGTGGCGTTGGTACGCCTTAGGCACGAGGGCGATCCAACCCGGTGCAGGCCGCTTCGTCATCCTTCGTGAGTTGAGCGCTGCCCACATAGGCCTGGCCCAGTGGGCTCTCGCTCTGCGAGTTTACCAGATTGAGAAGGGCTCCTACCCCGATTCGCTCGACCAGGTGCGCAAGGCAGTAGGCTGGCGCTTGCCGGAGGATCCCTTCAGCGGAAAGGACTTCATCTATCGGCGCGATGGTCAGGGTTACGTGCTCTACAGTATCGGGCCGGACCTGAAAGATGACGGCGGCATGGATCCGCTCGTCTGGGAGCGAACCCCGCTCTCCAAGCGCCCTCGTCAGCCAGGTTACGGGGGCTGGGCCGACGAGGTCTTGCGCATGGCCCGGTAGCATTCCTGCGCAGGCTATCGCTGGCCCGGCGCGGCGAACTGTGGGAGATGCTGGGCGTGGGCGGCAAGCAGTTCGTCGGCCAGCCGTGTCGCCGTGTCGAGCGAATCCACGGATCCATCAATCACGAGCGCCTGGATGAATTTGTCGCGGCTACCTTCGAGGGCCGCCTCGACAACGGTTTCCACCCAGGCTAAGCGCGCCGCCAGCGTGCCGGCGATACCCGGCGGAAGCGGCCTCTGTCGAATGGCCTGCAGGCCGGATGCATCCGCAAACGCCGGGGATTCCACGATGGCGTCAGCGGGCAGGTTCGGCACCTGCCCCAGGTTCGGAAGGTTTGCCGAGTAGATGCGCCCGGCGTCGGTGCGGATAGCCTCGATGATCTCCACGACCTGCTCGTGCTCGCCGCCGATGCGGTCGAAGTAATCCGCTGGCAGCGGGTCGCCAGACAGGGCGACTTCCTTCATCTCCTCGTAGATTCTGTCGCCGTGCCTGATCCTGTCCTCGAAACTGTAAGCATCAACGCCGAGCATCCTGCCGTAGTATTTCCCGCTCGCGAAGAACTGCGGGAAGAATTCGGTGATGTGCCGATCCAGAACCGCCGGGAAAGCGCCGAACAACTGGAAAAGGTGCCATGAGAAGGGGTTGTCGTCTTGCCGCTCTGACTTTGCGGCTGCTATCTCGCGCAAGCGCGGGATGGCATCTGCACCGTCCGCTCGCACCTCCGTGAACCATGTCAGGTGGTTCATGCCGACTGCGTTATACTCCAGGCGCGAGGGGCTGACGCCAAGAGCGCTTGCCAGATAACTCGCGACACCTGAGACGCCATGGCACAGGCCCACGATGTCCGCGCCCGTGGCCTTGCGCACGGCGCGACAAACGCAGGCCATCGGATTGCCATAGTTGAAGAAGAGCGCGTTGGGCGCGAGGTCCAGCACGTCCTCGGCAATCGCGACCATCGCCGGGATCATCCTCAAGGCGCGCGACGTTCCCCCTGGCATCACCGTGTCGCCCACCGGCTGGAAAATGCCATACTTGCGGGGGATCAAAACGTCCTGCTCCCAAGCGCGCCTTCCCCCGACGGCAATCGTACAGATTACCGCTGTTGCCCCGTGCAGGACTTCGCGGCGATCGGTGGTGGCGGACAGCCTGACAGGCGCGCGTTTCGCCTCGATCATCTTGCGCGACAATCCTTCGGCAACCGCGAGGGCTTCACTGTCAATGTCAACCAGGGCAAGTTCAGTTTCCCGCGTGCGCAGGATGAGGTCAGCGACCAGGCCCCTGGTGAACACCGTGCTGCCCGCGCCGATGAGGACCACCTTCTCTTTCAATTCATTCCACCCGTGCCGTCGTTTGTGCCCAAGTTCGATGACCTGGCGAGGTAACCTGCCGGGGTGATTTTCAACCGGCGCCGTAATGGGCTCTCGATGCCCGCAGGGCCCCAGCGCAACTGCTAACACGAGGCGGATGCTTCGGGGGGGGCGGCTTCTCCTGAAGCCGTCCGCCGGCTGGCGGATGCGCCACAGGCCCGCGGGGTCAGGTCGCCGACGCGCCAAAGCCCAGACTTCGCCAAGGCTCCGTCTGGCAGGCGCTGTGGCGACGGCGCGAGACCCCGCGCCCAGTCAGCAGTTACCGCGGTGCTGCGCGGAGAGCCTATCGTTCCCCGGGCAGTTCGTACGATACCGACAGCCTGTCGTTGTTCATCCCTTCTTGCACTTTCACCGGGACGACTACGCGCGCTTCCTTGAAGTAGCACAGGCTCTCATTCTCGTCGCGGCAATAGTAAAGAGCGAAGTCCACCGACAGGTCAGCCCTGCCGTCGCTGGCCTGCACAGCCGCAGTGATGGGGAACGAGGGCTTGCGGACGGTCAGGGCCGCGTCGTTGCCAAGCGTCAGGAACTGTCTTTCCGAAGACTCGGCCTTGACGTACGACGGGGCCTGGGCGTTCAACTTGTAGCCAGGGGACAGTTGCAGGGAGATTGTGAGCGCCACGGTGCCGGGGCTGACCGCCTGGGCGGGCATCTGGACAACCTGGCCCGCGAAAGCGGGCATGGGCCGGGGCCGCGGGGCTTGCGCGCCTTCTATCTGCAGCGTCTCAACGCGCCTCGTTCTCAGATCTGCAACGCGGATCACGTGGTTATTGGTGTCCGCGATGAACAGTTTGCCGTCTGCAACGCTCAGGCCGCCGGGCTCGTAGAAGGTCGCCTGCTCGCCGTCATCAAGCCCCGCCCTGCCCGTGCCCAGGAGCGTCTCTGAAGTCCCGTCGCGAGGCGAGATGCGCTTGATCTTGTTGTTGTATGTGTCAGCCACATACAGGTAACCGCCGTAGTACGCAACTCCCAGCGGATGCTGAAAGCGCGCCTTGAGCCCTTTGCCATCACGGTCGCCGAAATCGAACAGGTCGCCGCCGGCAATGGTCTGCACGCGCCCGTTCGGTGCCAGGTCAGCAGACCTGATCGAACTGACCTCGCTGTCCGCGAAGTATAGTTTGCTGCCATCCGTGGTTATGCCTGACGGCTGGGCGAGCGCAGCATAAGCGAGCGGCGCATCAATGCGCGCTTCGCGGCCGGTGCCTGCGTGGGGGATCGCCTGGCCGGTTTTCATGTCCATCCTCCAGATCTGGTGCGAGCCGACCATGGCAATATAGAGCGTGCCGTTACGCAGCACCAGGTCCCAGGGAGAGTTGAGCGCAATCTCCGTCGCTGTGCCTCCTGCGGAGAACCCGCGATCCTGCTCGCCCGTGCCCGCGATGGTGGTAACGGTGCGGTTTCTTAGGTCCACCCGGCGGATGGCGTGGTTTTCCGTGTCCGCCACGTAAAGGCTGTTGCGGTCAAGCGCCATTCCCTGCGGATGATTGAACATCGCGTGCTCGAAATCGCCGTCAGCGAGACCCACCTCACCGCCGCCGATGACATCTGCGACCGTTCCGCCGGCGAGGGATACGACCACGATGCGATTGTGGTTGGAATCGGCTATGAACAGACGTCCGCCCGGCTGGTCGGCGAGCACCTTGCCGGGAAATGACAGCAATGATGGGCGAACGCGCTTGCTTTCGAGGCGCAAGCGCAGTGGGCGCCGGTCTATCTGGCCCCTGGCATCGAAAGTCTGGATCAGTCCGGCAATCGCCCTGTCCATGGGCTGATAGATGCCTTCTCCGGAGATGGAAGCGGCCACGGTGCCTGCTGGATCTATCAGCACCAGCGTGGGCCAGCCGTCCACCCCGTACTGCCGCCAGACGACCATCTCGTGGTCGTTGACCACCGGGTGTTCTATGCCGTAGCGCAGGATGGCCTGCCGGATGTTGTCGGTGTCGCGTTCCTCGACGAACTTGGCCGAGTGCACGCCGATGACCACCAGTTCTTTGGCGTACTTCTTCTCCAGCCGCTTCAGGTCGGGTATGACGTGCATACAGTTGATGCAGCAGTATGTCCAGAAATCGAGCAGCACCACCTTGCCCCGCAGGTCGCGCAGGCTCAGCGGCCGGTCGGTGTTCA
>Ga0315296_10000698_pt1 | contig 30154 bp, 30 predicted proteins | sample YL17G14_18_MG_FD_203921 | JGI IMG/M metagenome (GOLD analysis project Ga0315296, IMG submission 203921) | Sediment microbial communities from Yellowstone Lake, YNP, Wyoming, USA - YL17G14_18 | ecosystem: Environmental > Aquatic > Freshwater > Lake > Sediment | place: USA: Wyoming | collected... | reverse complement strand
ACTGGCTCAGCTTGTACACCAGGAAACCGTGCGGCCATGCGGCGACTTCGACGCAGCAAACCAACTCTAGAGCCAAGATGGAACTGGAACTGGCTATCAATTCTAGGAAGTCCTTCAGTACCTGATTGTGATGGGTCGACAAGTTGGTTCCAGCCATCAAGTTCAAATCCCATTGCCTCTGAACAGCATCAATGTCCTTCCAAGACGCAGCCACTATTGATGGTACGGGATATCCCATTTGCCTCGAGTATCATTCTCAAGGGGACAGTAGGCGTGCTGCTTCTTGATCAACAGGTCGGGGCGAGGTTCTCCCTCACTCCCCAACGGAATCATAACCATATGCTCTCAAGTAACAAGACTAGTTATTAGGGATTCGCGCTACATGTAGCCCCAAATTGCTCCATCTGGCACCACTAGCGCGCCCAAGTCCGAGATATCGGTTCAAACCCTGTTCTATGCATCCCATTGAATCCTAATCGACGAGACTGTCCCGTTGCACGTCGGAGACCTCCCGTCCAATCCGCCGTCCCCGTCCCGCAATTCACTTGATATGTGCTAAGATGTATCCTTCGTCAATCATCCACTGCTGGCAAAGAGACATAGATGGAAAAGTAGAGGGGAGTGGAAGCTGAAGTGACGGAGTGTCGGCAGACGAACAGGCTCAGAAGAGTGAGAGGTGTCCTTCCGAAATCAATAATAAGTCTGGTTGGCTATTCAGAACAAGGGCACAAATGACGCTGGGCGAGAAGAGAGAGGCCAAGATCCATTTCGGTCTGCACAATGCCATGAAGAACGTAATCCAACGTGTTCCTCGTTTTGATGGCGTTCAGTTTGCCAGGACCGAGCCCGAGTATCCAGTTCCTGGTGTAGGACGTGCGGACCTTGTTCTATTCGACCACAGAGGCACACCCTGGCTAACAATCGAAACAAAGGCCGCCATCAAAGCTGGAGACCCTTTTAGTTACAAAGTGATCGGTCAAGCTATCAAGTATGCCAGTGCTCTTGGCTCATACTATTTCGCGACCTGCGATGGAAGAACTCTTGTCCTTTTTGACAATAGGGAAGAAGGAGTTCCATTCTGGGAAAGAAAGCGCGTTCCTCCCTTTGACCTCTCTGGCAAGGACTTGGAGACTGTTGCTGAGTCTCTGCTTGATACAATTGTCAAGTTGGAGGAGGGTACACTCAAATGGTCAGCCCTTGATGATGCTTTTGTTGTGAGGCTGAAGTACCTTCACAATCGACTCGTGCCCAATGTTCTGAAGTCGTTGAAGGCCAAGATAAGAGAATCCCGGGATTTTCGTGGCAGGTACGAGGATTGGTTGAAAGTCCAAGGCTTTGAGCTGGAGGAGGATTCCAACGAGAGAACGGCTATTGAGGCAGCCTACCTACTAATTAACAAAGTCCTCTTCTACAAGGTGCTGGAGACCATATACGACCTTCCAAAGCTCAGGCAAGTTGAGAAAGAGTCAGAGGTTGTTCGTGCATTGTCGAGCTGTTTCAACACTGTCAAGAGAATTGACTATGAAGCTATCTATGAGCAGAGCATCTTCGATGAGATATCTTTCGCAAAGGAATCGACAGAGATTGTTAATGATTTTCTTGAGGAAGCCGCAGGCTACGACCTGTCCAAGATTGAAAGTGATGTTCTGGGACGGATATATGAGGGGCTCATTCCAGAAGATGAACGCCGAATACTGGGACAGTACTATACGCCTCCTCCGATCTGCGATCTGCTGGTGAACATGTGTGTTCAGAACGAGAATGATATCGTACTCGACCCCGGTTGTGGAAGCGGTGGATTTCTGATCAAGGCATACTATCGGCTTCTTCGATTGAAAGGGAAATCGGTCATAGACGAAAAGACCCACAGAGAGATACTAGGCCAATTATTCGGAATCGATATTAGTCATTTCCCTGCCCATATTTCCGTCATCAACCTCGCTCTTCGCCATCTTTCTCCAGCTAACGACAAGATCAACATCCTTGCCTGGGACTTCTTCAAGACTTCTCCCGAGCAGGAGACTCTCATGCCTGTCGAATGGGAATCCATCGACGAGAAGAAGAGCTTCAAGAAAGGTGTCCCTCAGGTCGATGCAGTCGTCTGCAATCCGCCATACACGCGACAGGATGAGATTGGCAGCGAGAAATACAGGAAGTCCATACGCAAGGTGGCCTTGGCGATCGCCTATAAGAAAAGCTTGGATATTTCGAAGGAGGCGGGAATATACGCATACTTCTTCACTCACTCATCACACTTCCTTAAGGAAGACGGTTTAATGGGTTACATAGTGTCTAATTCGTGGATGGATGTTAGGTTTGGTGTCGCACTACAGGAATACTTCCTCGACAACTTCCTCATTCATTCCATTACGGAGTTCGACCGGAGAGCCTTTGCAGAGGCTGCAATCAACACGGTCAATATCGTCCTCAAGAAATCAACTGGCGAGCGCAAGAAGACAGCGCGTGACGAGAACGTTGTGAAGTTTGTCCGAGTCAAGAAGACCCTGTCCACTGAGGAGATTGTGTCGCGCATTGAAGAAGTGGACAAATCATACGAAAAAGACGACATGAAGGTCACCCTGATTCGACAAGGAGACTTGCACGACGACCACAAGTGGCTCAAATTCCTGCGCGCACCCCCCATATACTTCGACCTCTTGAATCATCCCCAGATTGCTCCGCTTTCTAAATTGGCAGATGTAAATGTTGGAATCATAACCTATGCGAATCAGTTCTTCATACTGAAGAAGAAAGAGGCAAGAGACACTGGCATTGAGAGAAGATACCTTCGCCCAATAGCCACAAGTCCGCGAAGCGTCAAATTCCTTGACCTTCGGCCCGATGATGTGTCGGAACTCCTTTTCTATGCGAATGAGCCGAAGACGGGGATGAGGGGATCGAAAGCAATGGGCTACATTCAATGGGGAGAATCTGCGAAGGTGGAGATCACACGCGGCGCAAAAAGAGGATTCGTAAGAGGCTATAACAACATTCCGTCGTTCAAAGACAAACCAATGTGGTACTCAGTTGGAGAAAGGAACCACGCACCAATACTACTACCACGTCTAATGTGGAATCGTCTGTTCGCAATTCGTAACGACTGTGGATGTCTAGCGAATGACCGATTCTACGAAATACGACCCAAAGACGAAAAACATGTATCACTGATTCTCGGGTTCCTTAACTCTATACTGGGCAAAATGTGCATGGAAGCGTGTGGACGGACCACGCTAGGAGAAGGCGGACTCGAACTCATGAAATATGAACTAGACAATTTCCCAGCGCCCAACTTCGAATCGCTTACCTCTGGACAAAGAAAAATGGTCATCGATGGCGAGAAACGTCTGGAAGGAGCCGTCAGGTCCAATGATGATGCGAAGATTGCTCTGGCGCAGGATGTTTTGGATTCGGCCGTATTCGAAGCTCTAGATCTGGGAAATCGCCAGAAAGAAGCGGTTGGCCAGGCGTTTGAGTATCTTCGGGACCTGCGCAGGGGACGCGTTGAAGTCGAAGTCCTAGTGGAACACCCGGAGAAGGGGAAACCAAGACCCAGGGAACAACGCCAGAAGAACGTCACGGATTTCGAGAGCAGATCAAGAACTCTAGATGAGTTCGGGGGAAGCTAGTGGTCACCTTCAGCTGAGCTCACGGTGATATTGCTCCTTTAATTAGAAACAAGTGCATTTGGACACGGCAGGAAGGAGGATTGCAGCTTGGCATCAATGTCCGAAAGTGTGTTTGGGGTCGTCTATCCGCTAGCCAAGAAGTACATCGTCCGGATATTGAAGGGGAAGCGGAACATCTACGCGAAGTATCAGCCACACAGAACCCAAGTCACGAGAGTAGGGCCAGGGACCAAAGTGATATTCTACGAAACGAAGGGCTCAAAGAGCCTCATAGGCGAGGCAGTTGTCCGGCAGGTTGATTTCATGATTCCGGACGAGGCTTTGAAGATGTTCGGTGGGCGGCTGTTCATAGATCGAGAGGAGCTGGAGCGGTACGCCGGAAGATTCCCTACCAATAGGGAAAAGAAGCCCTTGATGATTCTGGACCTCGATTCGCCAAGGTTGTACGAGAAACCTGTCAGATGGTCCCTTGGAATGACCATGGCTGGACGATATATAAGTGAGGAGGAATATAATCAGTTCGTCGGACTCAAAGTTTGAGGTTAGCCTTCCGATGTAATTCCTTCTCAGATTATGCGATGGTCGCCTGTTACCCTCGACACGCAAACGGCCCATGTCTATAGAGCTGTTCAAAAGGTTCACGCAAGTATATGTCCATTCGTATGTCGCAATGAGCAAACAGAATGATGAGGCATTACGCGTAGGGGAAGAAGCCGTCTAGACTGGTCCCAGAGCATTGTTTGACTCACACTCATACAGTTTCACTCAAATCTCACCTCGCAGCCGTCTTATTCTCTCTTGGGGAAAGACATGAGGATGATTGAAAGCCGAAATGAGTTCGAGAAGCTGTGGAATGACGCGCAGGCTCTAGTCTGCGAATTCAGCGCGACGTGGTGCGGCCCTTGCCAGATGCTCGGGCCTGTCCTCAAGAAGCTCGAGAAGGACAACCCGAACATAGCGTTCGTCAAAATCGATGTTGACGAGCAGGACGATCTATCTGAGGAACACAAGATACGGGCCATGCCTACCCTGCTATTCGTCAAGAAGGGCAAGGAGATCAAGAGGATTGTGGGCTACAAGGACTACGAGACGCTGAGCAAGCAGGCGAAGAAGCTGCTTGCCAAAGAGGCGGATCGATGAACGGAGACGAGATGCTTAATAGGGAACTCCCGGACTTCGAAGCCATGTGGCAGAGGACAGCGGATATCGCCCTAGAGGTCATACCTCAGTTGGCAGGAGTCAAAATGAGGGACGACCTCGACATCGACATCCAGCATGATGTGGACATCAGGACAGAACACGTCCAGCCCCTTCTAGATTCGAGACTCTGGAAGAAGCGCCGCCACGAGATGCCTGGGGAATGGGTGAGAAAGGCTCGCTCCCTGAAGCCGAGCAAGGAGGTGCGACCGATCTCGACTGACATCCTCGGAGAATACTTGCCCGACAAACGGAAGATTGTCGTCCATGACGAGACTTGTCTCCTCGTCGTCTACGGACTGGCTGTCAAAGGAGGAAGTGCATGCGTACCAGTTCGATCCGGTCCGAGCCTTGCCCTCACGCACCTGATCTCCCATGCAGTGTCTCGCCTCGGGGAAGACGATGAGGGGAGGACCTGGGAAGGGTACGAGGATGCGAGCTTGGAGAGGAAAGACCTGTTCGCTCAAGGGTACTCCTGCCAATTCTTCAGGACGCACGGGGGCTGGCTAAATTCTATGCTATTCGCGTCTCTTTCCGAGCATCAAAGCGCAGATTACAGTCTGTGGCGGGAGTACGTCAATGACCTTGACGAGCTCAATAGAAGGCTAGTTGAAGCAAGAATGAGCGGTCGTCCAAGGAGATAGATGCCGGAGAGAATATCCTAGAAGGGGAAAAACAGTATGAGTTCAGCACGGTGCGATTACCCTCTGATTAGAAACGAGCCAGACATTCAAGTTCACAGACGATAGAATGCAGAATGCTTCCCGTTCTCCCATGGTTGGGAGTGGCACCCTTCGCACGTCTTCGTATCAAGCGAAGACAATTCCAACAACGTCTTCAATGAATGCGGAAACCTTCTTGATTCCGGGGTTGTAGTTGTTTGGATGCCTGCAGTTGTTCCTGAGATCAAGGGCAGCATCAAGCATCTTCCTCTCTGATTTGCTAATTATCCCGAGGTCCTGACACACGATGAGCAATGTGGAATCTCTTAGATGCGCGAAATCGTCCATCGACCTCACGGCTCGTGCCCTGGAGTCATGCTTCGCAATAGCGGAATTGAGACCCTGAGAACCTTTGCCAAGGGCCAGCGATTGTAGAGTCCTTACTGAACCTGCCCATAGAAACACTACGCAGGCCCTCAGGGCACCAACCATGGGCGGGCTTAGAACACATTCCTGTTGGTCCTGAGGCTCTTCTCTAGCTCGACGAGGGCAATAGGGCCTTACTTCGAGTCTGTCCGCCCTTCTCGTCGCTCCATTAGCGGCACTCAGAGCATCGTCGAGCGCAAACTATTATCTGCGGAGCATGCAGGATACATGATGGGCTTCTGTCTGGCTCCCTGCACGGATTGATTTTGGACCAGATCAACAGGTTCACATTCTGCTACCTTGCGCGCTTTGCAGGAAAGGCGGAGAATCTGCAGCAACACCTCTCGGATCGTCTATACACTTATAGTTGGTATCGCACGAGCCGAGACCGTTTCAGCATATTCTCATCAAGCTTCAACTTGGGATTGTTCGAGGGTTTATCTATCAGCTTGAGCATTCACTAGTTGATCTGGGGGATAAGCATCAACGATAAGGAGACTCTGATCAAGAAATTGAGTCCTTCCGAGCTATCGGGTAGAAGTCCTGCTTCTGCCGCATGCTTCGGCACCTACTTCAAGCGGCCATTGCATGGAACTGAGCACTGGCAGTATTTCAATCCTAAGAAGAGGAAGTGGGATTTCGTTCGGAAGTCTTACGACGAGGGCAGCAACTACATGGTTTTCAGAGACGGTTGGATTGTGCGCAGATTGGGCAAGAGAGAAGATCGCCACGACCACTATCTGTGTGTATCACAGACACTTCTCCCTCTTTCAAGAGAAAAGGCGATAAAAGAAGCTATATCGCGGTCGTTCGAGGCAGCGACAATTCCTTGTACGCTCAAAGATGATCTCATCTACGTTCGCGTTGGAACTGTGTTCCTCTCAGATTCGACGTATTCATGTCTGAGAAGAATGGCCAAGCACGCAGAAGAGCGCAACGGCATCATTGAGGTAATGGTTTTCCGATTGGAACAAAGAGCGGATATTGACAGAGTCCTGAGGGCCGAGAGAATTCGCCTTGTCGATTCGGAGGACTTGAGATTGCCGAAAAAGGTTCTCGACAAGAACGAAATGGAAGCATACAAAGCACTCCTCAAACAGATTTCGGAGACATTCTCCTTGGCATACAGCAGCTATCTCAAGCGAGAAGACCTAGTTGAGAGGTTCATACTTCTAATCGCTCATAGAGATTGGGAATCGATTGACCCCGTCGAGTTGAGAGACAAACTCATAACTCTGGCAAACCTTGTCGATGCTGGAAACCAGGTGGCAAGGAAGCTAAACGAATTCATTCTTGACAAACTCCCGATACTCTTTGACTGGGCGGATCTTGGTACGGACAACATGATTCAAGGTATCATCATAGATACAGCCCCATTGGAATTCCAGGGTCGATGGAACACCAATTACTTCAAGCTCATCGTGCCAAGGTTGGAGTCATCGCTCTACTGGCAGACGAGTCTCGCACCGACAAAGAGAGGAAATGGCGAAGTCCATCATCTGGCAAGTCGACTTCACGGGATCGAAATGGAGAGGTGGCGAGTCTATCCTTACCTTGGCAAGCTAAGGTTAACCGGAAGTAGAGAGAATACATCATTTTCGGATAGAACGCCCAGCGATATTCATCATGCTTTCAACGCGATCGCAGGAGTCCCTTCGTTCGAGACTATCCTACGGGACTTCGCGTACATCGATGGCTACAATCTGGATTTGAAGACTTGGAGAGGAGGTTACAGCTTTAGCAGGTACTTCTTGGCTATGGTGCGCATCGAAGATGCTTTGGACTCCGAATTTCCGCTCCCAACAACAACCGTTGTTGATGTCTTCGGAAATCATTTTGGTGTCCAATGGGACATAGACAATTATCTACATGAGGAGAGCGTGATTGCGTCTTTTCAATATGGAGGTTGGATAAGTGTTCTACTTGAGAATGAGCTCAATTCCTTAGATCAGGATTATGCCATCCCAGTATTTAGAAGCGCACAAGCGATAGGCTCGCGTTTTGTCACGAAGAGTGAAGCTTTCAAGCATAATGTTCTGGGTGTGATTCGGTATTGTGGATTTGCATCCAGGAGTGGTCTTGCATACCTATCGACTCGAAGCCTCGATGAGTCAGAGTTTGATCGTGCACTAAAGGCTCTTGTCGAAGAAAAGCGGGTGGCCAGTAGTGGAGGCTTTTGTTTCTATGTGCACAATTCAATTAGCTCCGAGCAGGCTCAACTACTCGCAGATATCACAACAGACGCTAGCAAGAACTTGCCAGCCAAGACTCTGAGGGAAGAGTGGTATGTCACTTGGTCGATGCTTCGGATTCTTTTCCCGTATGTTCACCCTCTTGTCCGAGCTCAAGGTCTCTTTGATGCGCCAGTTCGTTCTCCATATGCACCTGATGCCGAGAAGTATGAAGCTTTGCAGGCTTTCGTTCGCGGAGAATCGAGTATTCATCACGATCTCAGAGTCCGCGTACAGAAGGAACGCGCCAAGATCTTGATAAATGCGCAGAGATCAGATATAGACTACTTCGAAATCCTCGTTGGGGAAAAGAATCCCGATAGGTATGTGTCACCAGCATGCAGTATGCTGCAGAACTTCGGCTGTGCCGTCATCAAAGCTAGAGGAAGATGGATACACAAGGCGCATGGTATTGCTCAAAAGGTAGCTCAGATATATGCGTATGCAGACCCATCGGTGACCAGGGAAGATCATCTGGAAAGGCGTCCTGACGGTCGTATCATCCCGTCGGTCGAATTCGACATTAGAACCTATTGTCTCAAAGAGGTGAAAGAGCATGTTGCTGCCTGACGACAGGAGCCTTCACGCTGTAATTGCTCGCATTCTTGATCATCTCACACCAACTACACGAGACAAGAATGTTCTGGATCTCATCACCATCGAGCAATTGAAAGACGCTACTTACCGAGAGAATGTTGTTCTCGATCAAACATCTTATGGAAACTTCCTCGTTCCTCAGGGTCTTTATCAGATCAAGCTCAACCAGACTTGGCTTTTCCCACCTTCAATGGAGTTTGGGTTTCGAGCTACTCGAACAGGAGAGAATCCGAAGATTGTTATCACCGCTGGATTTGGCGTTCCGCGATACCTGGCCTACAAGGAATATCGCCAATCAGGATCGAGGATCACGCTCCGTGAGATAAGTCGGTGTATGAGTCTGCCTGAAGGTTTCACTGGGATTGATGTTGATGGCAGATACTACGACATAAGAGACGGCGATTCTGTCCAACGACGAAGCGTGTCGCCCTTGTTTTTTAGCATTACCGAAGAGGTCAAGCTTGATAAGCTGCAGCAAGGACCAGTCACTCTTCCCTTGCATGTCCCCAACAAGGAAATCATTCTAAAGAGATACGACCAGCGTACCGGCTCTGTACAATCAGCAACCGGAGACGAGCGTGAAGATCGTGGCCTCATAGAAGAGTCGGGAGAGGCACATCCAGGTGTTGCCACCATACGATTGATGAATGCCGAAGTCGATGTCTTCCTTGAGATAAGACTCGAGCGGACCGCTTCTAGCGGTGAGTTCTTCATCGTTGTCAGAATGGTCAATTCTAGTCGTTACTCTCAGCCACATCCAATGCCGAGCCAATGGCGGCCACTATGTATTCTCTCTCCTTATGTTACTGTCAAATTGGAGAATCTAGACGCAATCACAGGACCTCAACAATATGAAGAAGCCAGAGATGCAGCACTGGCGGATGAGCGAAATTCGAACCCGATAGGAAATTCGCATATTCAGATAAATGGGGTTCTCACAAGGTCGACTGTCGACAAATCACTCTTGGTAGGCACGCCATTTGGCGTATTTGATCAGCTGAGAGAAGACCCAATTCCCTACGAGAAGACGATTGATGAGATGCTTGTTTCAGATCAGACTCTTCTGAAATGTTTTCCTGACGAGTGTCAAGAGATAATGTCGTCGAAGTCGGACCTGCTCAAAAGCCTCGGATTAATCCTAAGGGCTATCAAGGGGGGTTTCGGAGTTGACCGGCTGTATCGATATCAGTGGGATGCAATAACCCAGAGAGCGTATCTCATTGCGACTGAAGAACACGGTACAACGACCATTGTCAAGGCCCCAACCGGTGCAGGCAAGACCGTAGTATTCATGGGCAACGCAGCTCTGCACTTCTTGGCGACTGGAGAGCGTGCAGCTCTCGTTTTTCCAACACGCATCTTGAATGAAGATATGTTCAAACGCCTAACTCAGTTCGTGTATCATCTCCGTCGACTGGGTGCCAACGTCAGCGGTGGAATATACATAGGATACTCCGATCCATTGTACAGTGCTGTGGCAGATCCAGAACCAGGACAGCATATGATACAGTTCGGTTCCTGTCCAAATTGCGCTGGAACGGGGTGTGTTGTAGCCAAGAAGATTGGATACAGGATTCTGGGCGAATGTCAGAAGTGCAATCATGTGATAGATTACATGTATGGCGTCAAAGAGGTTGGCGACTACCTTCCATCTCTGACAATTGCCACGCCCGACAAGCTGTTCTATGATGCTACGGCGGCCAAGTACGAAATGTTCAATCTCAGGAACTTTGGTGGTCATTATGCGAAGTGTTCCTGCGGGGTATGTGTGCCTTCAATGGGAACGGGGAAGCTCAAGTGCCGAGTATGCGGCAAAGACATTCCTGCTACGGAGCCAAGGAAGTCCACGCCGATTCAGTATTTTGTTTTTGATGAAGTTCACTCCCTCTATGGGATAACGGGAACATTTCTTTCGATATTCATGAGGACTCTTCAGCTAGTTGCTGACAAGATCCGCTATCCAGAGTACCGGGGTCAAGATTTCCTTACTAAATTCACATACGAGACGGGCACGGCAACGATTGCCAACGAGATCGAGTTACTGACAGCGATCACGCGCGTCAGCCAAGAACGTGTGCGGATTATTCCAGGCAATCAAGAATATGACGGCTACTTCGCTCTGAACAGGAATAGGGTGAGGTATAGAATCCTGTTGCTACTTCCTGTGGCTACCTCAGTTCGAAGCAGTGTACCGAAAGCTATCTACGCCCAACATCTTAGGACTCATCATTCAGAGTCTCACCGACCCATTCTTGGTGAAGCCTTGCAGTCTTTAGGAGGTACCGGTACAGAAATGGATTTCCAGCTGGGCTATGTCTACAGAAAGCGCGACGGCCACAATCTCGCGAGAACGATTAATGATCAAGGCAGGTTCGATGATGACATAGAGGTCGGCGCGCGATTCTTGAGCGGAGATTCTAGCTCTCGGGAAATTGCCATGATATATTCCCTGGCAATCCAGGGTCAAATTCGTGTGCTTGTCGCAAACATGGTGATCTCGCTTGGGATAGATATCAAAAATCTGAACAATATGATTTCAATGGGTGTACCTAAGAGCATGACTGAGCACGTTCAGACCGCAGGCAGAACTGGTCGAGGGGCAGTTCCTGGGCACGTCACATTGCACATGTGGCCGTCGATGCCAAGAGATCAATTCGTTTACGCCAATTTCCACGAAGTGTTCTGTGACGTTGCTGGATACTACGACAGACTGCCAATACAATCAACAAATGCCTTCGCTGCCCAGGTCATGTTCCCTAACGTAATGAAAGCTGTTTTGGCTAGCATGAGTTATCACAACTACGTCCTGACGGCGCCTTCCGCAGCCTATTACTTCTCTAGGAGCAACACTCGCGAGCAGTTGCTGATGCTTGACATCCTTCGGGTCCTCATTCACACAGATACTCCAGCCCTTGTTCGTCAGAGAATCGCAGGAGACGTGAGACGGCAATTGACAACATATATACAGCGTTTTGCAGAATACAAGGGTAGTCAGCAGTACATATCAGATATCCTTCTGCGGGAACACGAGTTGCTCACTTCTCTTCGTGTGTCCTCCGGAAGGGATATATCTGTGATAGCAACACAAGGTGATCTGTTTCAGAGGCTGGAGGATGCTTCGCGGATCTCGACCCCGACTGTCACGGACGTTCACGAGGAACAGGGTGTTGGCGATCTGGATGATGGGGGATAGCTATGCCTGAAATCAGGAAAATATCGAAATGGCAATGCCTGTTCAGGTATCACGAGGGAGCAGTTTGGGAATCTGCGGTAGGGAGCTTCAAGACCGATGCGCTACTCGGTGCATCCGTGAACCGGCCTGAGATTGCTCGCCCTTTGGCCGGTGAGATAAGCAGACTAGTCGATGCAATTCAACAACATCAGAACCTGCAAACACAGAGTAGAATTCGGCCTACTGGGGGAACTGGTCAATCTCAAACACCGTCTAATGAACCCGCGGATCAGGATATTCGTCAACAAATAGCACAGCTATTAGGAGAAGATGAGGCTCAGGTGATTGGTGATCCTGGTCGAGATACAGATTTGACACATGACATAGTCCATCCATCACAAATCGAACTCATAGAGGTGAACGATAACTCACGAGTGGAAGGCATCGTATTCCCACGGAGCTTCATCTGCCCGACATGTGGTCATTATGTGCTGATGGATCCAAACGTTGTCGCCAGCCTCTACTGTCCATGCTGCAAGTCGTATTGTCGAACCTGCAATAACGTAGATTCATCATCCGACAACATCTGCCCGAACTGTCACGGACCCCTGAGCAGATCTCTCCTTCGACAGTTCAACTTCGTCTTTGATTGTCCGCGCTGTGGTAGGTTCGAGGAACTCACACCAAGATTTCTGAACCTCGACGAATTGAAGAACGGCCCAATCCAATGTCCAGTTTGTCATGTTGGCCATCTCCACTTCCTATGGACAGACTCGTTTTCCACGAGTAGATGGCGATGCTCTGATTCGGAGTGTGGCCACTCAATAGGAGTTGACAAGGTCTGTCGTTGCCATGTTCCTCAGACTAATGAGCAACCAGGCCTCCCATCCATAATGAAGCCAACTCCCACGACGTCTTCAATTGCCGTTCCATTAGTGCGAAGCTACCTCTGGCTTGGCTCAGAAATGGTCACCCTCAGCAATCTTGAGCAAAACCATGAGGGATCTAAGGAGACAGATGAGTTCAGTTGGCGATTGAAAGAGGAACTCAGCACTAATGAACTTGAGATGGTCAAGCAGCTCTACAGCATTGATGATGCCTTCTCCATCCCTAGAATCCAGACCACAACCGTGGTTTATGGATTTCGATCCGGGATCTCCTCTTATCCGACAAGGATAAATGAGAACGATCGACTGGCGAAGCTATTCACAGACAAGACAAGGCGTCGGTACAGAGCCTATGTCGCAAATACGATCGGTAGAGCACTAGTCCTGAGGCTCTCGAAGGATCGAATCATTGACTCTCTTGTTTCAGCAGGGGTGATACAGAAAGGCTCATCCTATGAACAAGTCGCAGAGAACTGCATCAACCACCTTTCGGTTGGTGTCTTCCAGACGGTAGTATCAGGTGAAGGACCAGTTCAGCTAGCTGAGCTCCTCCATGCGTATGAACACGCGATTTTCAAAACTGCCGTTGCCCAAGTGGGATTGGAGGTCTTCGGTAGCAAGATACTCATCAGGGACGCAGCTATCGTGCTCTACGAAAGGGAGGAAATTGGACCTGGCGGGCTTGTGCAGTTGTCAAAAGCCGATCAATTCATTAGATTGCTGCTTGGAACCCGTAGGATCCTGTGGGATTGCCCACAGCTTTGCGCTGATGCTTGCCCTGCATGTCTCTTTATCAATGACTACTACTGTCAACCATACGTTCCGGACGAAATTGATAGATGGCTGCCTCCCAATGCGCTACTTGATAGATATCTCGCACAGGAAATCGTTCGTCGCACTGTCGGAAGGAAGGAGAGTTGATGGTAATGGAAATCGAGAAGATACATGCTTGGCTTCTTGGAAAACTCATTTCCGACGGCAGCGTGAGATCAGATACAATCCAGGTACTTGACGAAGAAGATAGGTATCGTGCCATACTCTTTCTCGATTATCTTGCCGGCCAGAATCTTCTCTCCTATCAGTCATTTGGTCAGAGTATTGAGTACAAAGTAGAGAATGCTACGAGACTCCAGGAATTGATTAAGCCGAAGCCAAGCACGCCAGCTCGGGTTCACAGAACTCCTACGAAGCTGGTTTACAGCGCGCCTGTTTCTTTGGTCTCCGAGGTCAATCTGCTAGTGGCCGATCATCCAGAAGTCGAAATCGTTCCTCTTGAAGATGCTTTTCGAGAAATTGTGAATTCAGCGCGAACAGTTGTGTCGATTTCCTCCCCCTTTCTTGAATGGGATGGTCTCGGATACATAATGAGCGAACTGAAGTCGGCGGCCCAGCGGAACATACGCGTCCAGCTTCTGACACGCGGTGTGATCCTGCCTGAGAGAAATGCAGACTATGCCTATCTTGACAAGATCAAGAGCCTTCTGAAGTTGCACGCACTATTTGAAGCCCATGCGTCGTCACCCGAGGCCAGATTTGAAGTTCGCGATTTCACGACAAGGATTTCCAATCCCCTTCGCGTGTCAACCCATTTTGAGGGAATTCACCAGAAGATGCTGATTGCTGATCGAGCAATTGCCTATGTTGGCAGTGGCGAGATCAGAGCGGCATCATTCCTGATCAATGGAGAGTGTGGAGTCATTCAGACCGGTGCAGAGGCTGCTTTTTGGGCAGGGTTCTTCGACATCTTCTGGAAATCTGGGCATCCGGTCACGAAATCTCAGCTTGTTTCGGCACTGGAAGTATCCAGTGGCAGACCTTGACGTAGGGAGGTTACGAGAACTTGAAGGGGACAACTTTGATACCTTTCTTCGTTGCCGATCGACCTGCTTCTCTCAGGATTCTTAGAAAAATAGATCTCTCTAGCTATGATGGTCCTCTTGGCATCATGGCCCATGCCAACACTAGCAAGAATTTTAAGAACTTCTTGAGAGTCTTTCCGTGCAATCCCGAATCATGTGATCGACATTGTGATGAATACTGCTCCAGGCTAGCGGGGCGTGTAGTCAAGATGTGTGATTCTGGTGCGTTCAGCAAACGCGGGTGTCGCTACTCGTACTCCGATCTCTTCGCCGCCTACGAAGAAATGGGAGTTGACTACGGCATAATGGCCGACCATCTCAGAGACATGGAGAAAACTCTAGAAAGCGCTCGACTCGGAATCAAAGAGTACAGGAAGAAGGATTGGCACTTCAAATTGATCGGTGTTGCGCAAGGGCGTTCTCCGACGGAGTATTTGAAGTGCTATCGCGCGCTCAAGCGCCTAGGATATGAATGCGTCGCTGTTGGAGGTTTGCTCAAGAAGCGGTCAAACACGAGTCGATACACGTACGTTCAGGGCAATGGCGTACTCTATAAGGTTCTGGAGCGTATTAGGAAAGAATACCCAGAGGACTGGCTTTTTGCGTTAGGCTGTTACCATCCCAGAAGACACCTTAGATTCCAACGTTTGAATCTGTATGGAAGTGACTACAAAGGCTGGATTTTCAACTACGTGCCCAGGAAGGACTTGTCGACCACACAAGCCAGAGCATCCAGGTATCGGCAGGTAAGAAGCTTCATCTCCAGAGAGATTCTGGGCAGTCCCTTCTACCCTGGCAATTGCCAACATGGAGGAAAGCGGAAGCAAGGAACCCTAGTAGTCATAAGCTGTGGTGCAAAGAAGATATGGAGAGAGTTCCCTGAAGCCGGACCCACTAGAGCACGAGATGCGTATACCGGACAGTTCTTCAGAAAGAACAGGAAATATGCGGAGACATTTGGAGACAGATGGGCCATTCTTTCAGCAAAGTATGGACTAGTTGATCCTGACTTCCCTATCCCTGGAGACTATGATGTGAAGTTCAACCATCGTAACGCAACAATAACAACAAAGGACATTAGGGAACAGATCATCAAACAGCGCCTCAATTGCGTCTCGCAGGTGGTTGTCCTCGGCGGCCATGAGTACGGAGAGGCAATATCGGAAGCGCTTTCTGGCTTGGGCGTTTCAGTTCTCCGGCCTTTGGAGAAGTATCGTTCTATTGGACGGATGACTGCCGCGGTTACTGAGGCCATCAAGAATCACCGTCAGCTAGAGTAACAGAACTACCATCGCGCCGCAGACGACATTAGGGGTTATTCTCTCTCTGACCATTGCAGTCCAGCGACCACGAATGCGGCATAGCGGAAGCAGATGCAGCTGCCCGGGCTCTGTTGGCATAGGCACTCAGAAGAAGCAGCCCCGATGCCGAGCTGGTCATCACAAACGGCGTTTTTTCTAGTATTCACCTGGTTGCAGAACAATTGATACCGTTTCTGCGAGCTTTGATGCCATTCGGCCGAGAAGGCAGACAAGTAGGGGCAATCAGGAGAAGGATTAACACCCATGAATCACTTCAGGGGTAGAGGGGGTTCAGACATGGCGGGGGAGAAAGAGATTTTTGTCGTAAGACTGGAAGGGAAGGATATCAAGAGCGTCAGCGGGAAGGTCAAGGGCATAATCCAGAACTTCATCGATCACACGCACAAATTCGATGGTGCCGAGTTCTCAATGCACAGAAGAGACGGTTGGATAAGGGTCTCCGGAGTCAGCGAGGAGGTACTGACCGAGGCGCTAGACAACGCAAAGGCGAACCTTGCTCGGTTTGATAGATTCGACTACGAGATAGTCCGAGAAGAGCCCGCGGAGGAGGAGCTTCAAACGACCGTCACGACAATCACGACAGAGGAGGAATTGAATAGGGAATTTGCCATCTGGACGCAACAAGCACAGAATAAGTGGAAGTTGCAGGAGGAGGGCTATCAGGGGGAACTGGCCCGACTCCAAGCCGAGATTCAAGGTTTTGACGAACAGAAAAGGGGCCTTCTGGAGCTCATCAGGCGAGAGAAGGTAAAGACGGAAGGCCTCCAGAAAGACCACGACGATATTTATGCCCTGTATGAAAGATTGACTGCTGAGAGAGTTCAGCCACCCGCAGAAGCAGCGAAACTCTGGGTCAGTGACTGGAGCAAAGTTGCAAAGAAGATTGACGAAGAACTCGGCAGAGCAGGCTTCAGTGGCCGTCTCAAGGAGGTCCCAGAGTTGATCAACTTCACACTTGATGCACTCAAGTCCTCAGTCGAGAAGCGAATGCCAGCTTGCACTACGATCCCTAATGACCTACCCGGAATCGAGGCGATAGCAAAGGTTGGTACATGGGAAGACACCGATACATACAGGTCCTTGGCGGAGGACTTTCAGCGCGCGAAGAATGAAATACGCTATGTCGAGGAAATCAAAGAGGGCAAGGTGCAGGTGCCCGATTCCCTCAAGGACACATTCATCAAGGCTGTTGACATCGAGCGGAATCAGAGGACCGTCGCAGAATTCGAAGCCACGGAGAGAGAGTATCATCAGAAGAACGCTGCTGCTACTCAGATCTCAGCTCTCCTGCAGAGGTACAGAATCGCAGAGGCAGTGAGAGGAATGCGAGCGAACATGACTCGAGAGAAGCCATTCCCAGTTGTACTGACATGTCACAAGCTCGGAGGGAAGTGGTCGCTAGAGTTGCTCTTGCCATCATCAGAAGGAGTCGTGCGAGATTCGTATGCTGAGTGCGTCAAGAATGCCAGCGAGGACGCTGGACTGAGAAACCGGGAGGACAAGGCGTCCGAGAACTTGGTTTCGATATCCTGGCTTCTATCTGGCAACATTCAGGGTTGGAAGGAGGCGTCGAAGAAACAGGAGCAGTTCGCCTTCGAATTTGCCAGCACTTTCAAGGGGTGCCCCCTGCAAATGCTCGGCGTCCAAATGAAAATGACGAAAATGATGGACGTCACCCCGCCAACCGAGAGAGTGGAGCTCAAGCTGCCGTCTCATGACAATGACGCCAATGCGAAGCCAACCGAGGAACGCACAATCGCTTGAGCGAGAAGTGAGCTTTCACTCGCACTTCATTTCGCGTGGTCGTAGTCTCCAGGACGTCTGGATTCAGCCAGTATCAGACACGTCCAATTCAAATCCGATAGGATGCACTCGATCATTGTCTCGATCAATTGTACTTAGACCATTCTTTTCGTCTGCAACTCTTCAGACCTGAACTACCAGGACTTCCCTTTCTTTCCGGACCTGAGGTTGTTCCTTCGCCTGACTGACTGGAGCGGGTCGAGGTCTAATATCCGGCCACGAATATCGAATCCCTGCCTTTTTGCCTGAACTCGGTTCGATGATGATGCCGCTTCCATCGCACAGTAGGGTTCTAAGAGGTTCGTCAACCTCCTCAATCTGCATGATTTCCTTTTCCAGCTCAGCCGCATCATGGCTCAGAAGACATTCGGCGATCTCGAAGTCGATGCCTATTTTCACATCATAGAAAGGACATTCGGTACCCTGAGACGGCTCGGGAATCCTTGCAGGGACTCGCACCCTTCTTCCAATCAGAGTGCGATTCCCGATCTCGAATGTTCTGCTCCCTCCTTCGGACGCGTCTCTGAGTTCCTTTCGAGCATCTTCGGCAAGGCCTCTGTCTCGGTCTTCAGAAGGGTGATTCACCCTGAACCGCACGAGCTTTGACAACGCATCAAGACCAGCGACTCTTGTTGCACTAGCGTAATGCAGAAAACCGGCAACATCGGCAACTTCCTGGCGGATCATGATCTGTGGTTCTGTATCTAGAGGAGGTGAAGGATCGCATGCCCTGATTACTGGAGTATCAGTCTGGCCTAAGAGGGGCAAGTAGCTGCAAGCAAGATACCGGCCAGACAAACTACGCTTCACTATGCCTTTCTTCTTAACTTGTGACACCGCCGATCTAACCATACTGCCAAGAGAGCTCTTGGAAGTCGTGCCTTTGCACTCGAGAATACATCTACCGGTGGGTGTATCAAAGAGAAAATCAGGGCGGCGCATACCCAACCGTATGGTTGCTTTGGACGAACTTGAAATGTCCTTCGATGTAATCTGCGCGATTGAGCTCCACTTCGCCTTCAAATCGCGGACCATCAATAGGATGCCAAATGCTGAACCGAAGGACTCGGAGAGCACCCGGCGCAAGTCATGGTTCTCTGGATTTACAGGCAACCGGAAATCTCCGCCAGTCCCTAGTCCGTGACGCAACGCCAATAGTGTCGTGTTTAGGTAGTACTCGACAGTGAAATCAGCTCTCTCATCCGAGTTTGTTTGAAGTTGGAGGATTGTGTTGCAGAGCCTCGCAGTTTTGACGATCAATGGAGTCGTCTTCAGGCCTCTCATCTGGGCATTTGGTAGGGCAGGCTCAACTTGGCACTCCAGGAAACCCGTCGAAAGCCCATCCATATGACAACACAGAGATGTATACGCTATTTAAACCTCAACTAGCGGACGGCCTTTGGAAAATAGAGTCCTTTTCTCCGGTCCCTGGTAAAGGGGTTTAGCTCGATGCGACGATCCTCTTATTGAAGAGGGGGCAGGCTCTCAAGTATGCACTCGGCTCGCGGTGACAAAGCCATTAAGACGGAAAGCCGTTCAAGGGGCGATGTCCATGTCTTCATCGTCCAATGAAGCAAAGAGGTGTGACAACGTATTCACTGAGGAGGACATCATAAAGATCGCCAACTGCACCTTATGTGTCAACAGCCTTGAGTTCCACCCTGACTCCGAAGACATGAGAGACATGAGGAGAAGGAACTGCGAGAACACAAACCTGCAGGGATTGTTGGCGAATGAGGTCAATGTTGTCTATCTTGCTGAAACTCCACCACACATGAATCGGCACATCTACAGGTTGGATACTCCGGTGGCCACAGGGTCCCGGAGCCTCGCCGGTATCATTCTTGAGGACCTAAGGCAAAGAAACGAGCTTAATCCGAACTGGAATGCGGATTGCAGAATAGGACCCTTGGAGGAAAAGGAGAAGTTGCTTCAGATGCTGAAATTCAAAGGCATCCTAATCCTGGATAGCTGCCATTGCTTCACAGGGATAGACATTCCTGGCAGGAGACGGAAATACGTACGCAGATGCTATGACAACAATTCATCAGGAATCCTGAAAGGTGTGGTCAGGGAAAGGAACGTGGAAGTCAGGACATGCTACTCCAACCCACGGCGGATGCTGGACAGGAAGAAAAGCGGTTTTGAGAAGACCGGTGACAAGAACGGAATTGCGAGCTGGAGAATCATGAATGAGAGATGAAGGCAATCACAGAAACATAAGACTGGGCATACTCCGACAGATTCCTGCAGAGCTTAATCCTTGGCATTCGCACGATGAACAAGGTGACATAGACTTCTACATGCTCGCAGGAATCAGAAAGGTGCACTTAGCCGAACCTGACATTGTCATAGCGAGAGGTAATGAGATACTCTCAATTGAAATCGAGTTGTCAAATCAGCCGAAACACATTCTTGGCGTTGCCTTTGCCAATTGGATGGCGTCCAAGGGTGCTTACAAAGAACAAATCCTGAATCTTGATCGAAAGTCCCTTCTAATCGTGGTTCCTAGGAAAGCAAACGAGAGTGGCTCACGACGGATTTCCGACAAACCAATGCAATTTGATGAGGTGAAGAACGCAATTCGCGCAAAGCTAGACTTTGTCCTTCTCGATATCATAGCACCGGATGAGACAGAGGCTGCGATCTCGGATTGGCTCCGCGGAAAAGATATGCCTCGCAAATGAAAGAGGCTCTAACGAACTTAGATGCACTCTTCGTTCCTACTGAATTCAGAAAAGGAATGGTTGTCTCGAAGTGGATTCAAATCTGATAGGATGCACGGGGCTCATCCTTGGAAAAGACCGTGGGGGAGGAATGGCGACATGAATAGCTCAAAGGGAAACAAGTCTGTAATAGACATGGATTTGCTTGGTGTAAGGTTCCTATCCCTCTGGTGTAGAGACAATGAGACTGGTCTCAGCCTTGGTGTGCGCTGGGAGAATCATGATGTCCACTACACTGTCTATTCTCGTAGAGAAGCACTGAATTGCCACATCACCGACAAGGGAAAGAGGATTTGGGAGAGAGAAATACCTCTGGATGAGATGCAGACATTGGCTCAAAGATTCATGAGAGAGATTGTTGGCAAATGGAGAGCTAGAGAGAAGTTCTATCCGATCGACCCAAGAAGGCTGGAAACCTGGGAAGAGCTATCCATTACTGACGAGAAATACCAGCGAGTCGATTTCGGAGAGTACATCAAGCGTGTGATCCCGATGCTACTCGATGTCGATGAGAAGCCTGCAACGATTGAAGACTCGATGAAGCAGGCACCATTGTTCGGTCTTCAAAAACGGAGACTGCAGTGGTACTTCATCCTTGCCGAGCCAAACGGGACCGCTGTAAGATTTCCCTTGGACCCCTACAAGAGTCCACTCAGATTGTTTCCTACTTTCGAGGGGATGCTCCGATACATGAAGTACCTCGATAAGAAGGGGTTCTTCGATTACATTACCATGTCTTTTGACAAGGAGGACATGCAAAGGGTTTTCGGAGAGATTGAGCTGATGGTCTCTAACACCGAGATCGCCTCGGAAAAGACCTTAGGGGAGGACAATGTGCCTACTTCTTCTGGGGAGCTCCACATGACGGACAACGATTCGATGTGACCTCAATCAGCGCGTTGCAGTATGGGCACGGATACTTCACAATTTCCCTCACCACTTCCTTCACATAGACCCGCTCAGGCGATTGAACTGGCCGTTCCTGGATCTTTTTCATTTCGCTCTGGATTGAACTAACCCACGGCCCTGGAGCATCGACCAGAAACTCGTGACGAGGAATCCCTGAGAAGGACGAGGACTCCACCGTTATCACAAGCACCGGGCTTCTTGCATATCGGGCTTCAACCGACCTTATTGACGTGAGTGGTATCGTCTGAATGATGTACTCGCTCTGATCCAACAGGCCGCCCCTCCTGGAGAAGACGAGCTTCCCTCCGTCCAGAGTCAGTACACCTTTGTTGGCTCTGTACCGTGCCGGGGATGAGTAGGACAGCTGGCTCACCTATCTCTTCATCATCCGACCGCACTTGGCGCAAGCGGGCTTCTTTGCAAAGCCCATCTTGGCAGTGCATTTGTAGCAGTACAGTTTCCCGAAGTTCTCGCACCCCTGCGTCTCACAAACACACCCTGTGTTTGTAAATGAGGTCGGCTGCCCACAATTCACGCATATGCCACTAACCATTGTACCACCGCTCCCAGATGGCAATTCCGTCCAGGCATATAAACTAGTTCTCCCTTGTGGTGCTGGCCTCGTGAAAACGGCATGATACCGTCATATGGAACATGATAGGGTCCTTGGTGCTACGCCCGCGGGTCAGGGCCCAGAGAGAAGAGACTGGCGAGAGGACTCTTTACGATGATGTCGAGAGGCTAGCTCGAATGCAGGAAACGGCCCGGATCTGAGCCTCGGAAAAGACCTTAGGGAGGCAGGCTGTTCCCTTTTCGGAGAGTGGCGAGATATTCGACCACCAGGTCTTGGTGACGGAATGACAGGCGACAACATAAGGGCACTATTTCAGGTGGACGACCCAAGCAGGGTGACCAAGAAACACCTGGAAGATCTTGTGCTCCAGAAAGCGCGCGAAAGTCTTCATGTAGAATTCAAAGCGTCGGGCGACTACACAAACGGGGGCTGTGCGAAGACAGCGAAGGCAATAAGCGCCTTCGCCAACTCCGACGGCGGCGTATTGATTCTTGGGGTCAGCGAAGACCGCAAGGGCAAGGTGGGTTGCATTGCGGGCCTAGACCCTCTGCCATCCAAAGTCAAGAAGGAGGGACTTCAACAGAGGCTATGGTCGCTTGTCGCACCGTGGCCAGAGCGTACTTACATCGAAGATGTCGATGTTGGAAACGGGACAAATGTATTCTTGATTGATGTGCCAGGAAATCACTATCCTCCAGTGCAAGTGGATAAGACTGGCACATATTATTTTCGGCTCAATGCAGTAAGCGAACCCATGCCACACTACATGGTGCAGAATGCTTTCAACAAAGGCAGAGACCCATCTCTGGAACTAATCACGCACATATTCGGATGTCAAGCTGATGTCGGTGGGGGAAGAGAGAGGGCGTTTCTGAGAATCACAGTACGGAACACTGGAAGAGCGGCAGCGACGGAGTTTGTGGCGCATGTCGGAAGACTTCATTCAGTTGGGCGCATAATGGAGATCGAACCACACACTGGCAAATTCCTGAGTGTTGGGGGTTCCGTGCACCCGGATACTCAGGAACCTGCAGTCCAGGCCAATTTTGAGCATCCGATCTACCTTGGAGTTGATTCATTTGTAGGGACTCTTTCGATCACATTCTCGCCCACTGATTCAATAAGAATAGGCCTGGCCTGCATTGAATGTCCGTTCAGATTCTATAAACTGGACCTGACGAGAATGATGGTTGACAAGTACATCAAGAGTAACGGCAGCTCTACAGGGGAGATTTGCCAGATTCTAGAAGAAGTGAAGCCTGAGCCAGTGGCAATTGACCGCCCCATTGAGAAAAGCCCATAGGGGAGGAAAGGCCATTGGCGTACGGAGAGACGATGGCGGAGGTCAAGACCGAAATAGTCTTGAACGTTCCGAGGTGGACGATATACAGGTTCCTAAACGGAGTATTCCTAGAGTCGAGGCTGGCAAAGGATGGATCAGACGCTGCTCTGCTCATCGACCGTTCGAAGCCGCCTGCTGCAAATCCCTCCGAGCTGGATGCGGTTGCCGACCGAATCAGAAGGATTGCTGGACCCAACCCCTGGTTGCGCAAAGAAGTCACAGAAATCGCCACGACTCTGGAGAACATGAGGCAAAAATCGACGGCTCCTAGGTCGACAATCGATGCTGTACCAGCGTCGCAAACGCCTCCAATGAAGGTTGTCGACGACGTGCCGCCGTCTAGACTCGAGTTCGAAACTCATATTGGTCAAGGGATTATTCGTGTTGGCATAGGCCTCTCAGAGCAAGGAGAATCTACAAGGCTGTCAATCAGCGTTAAGGAACCCCCACAGACTGAGAAGTCCTATATGCAGTCGGTTTTGTCTGCGGTCGTTCAAGTTGTTGTAGCGTTCGAGATGGGCTACAAAGCTGGCAGGAAAGAAAATTGAAGGGAAAAGAGCCTGACTCTCCCCTCGGAAAAGACCAAGGGGAACGAGAAGTTTCCTTGACCAATGATTGATAACCTCACGGGCACGCTTCACCAATATGAGCCTCGCCCAGAGGCGGCCGCCAAATCAAGCCACGACCCCGATTGAAGGTTGAGGTGGTTCAGGGGCTTATGTCCTTCACCTGAGGCCTCGGAAGAATCATTGAGAAGGAAAGAAAGAAGGAGTTTAGCTCGGTGCTAAAATCGCGAAATTGAAATTTGGCCAGCATCGAAAGTTTGCATCCGGCTCTTTGCATAGTCGGTCTGTCAGAAATTAGCCATTCAAGGCCCTTCCCCGAAATCCAGTCTACCCTGAAATTCTGGCCCATCGCCGATGTTCAAGTGCATGCTTTGAAACCCAGATTTGCCATCGAATTGGCGGAACCACGGTCTCCACCGCAGAAGCTGCGTGTGTCGATTTGGCACGGTTCTCATCCGTGCGGATTTGCGAACATTTAATAGTGCACCAGGCGTAACTAGAGTTCCACGCGAGGGTAGCCAAGCTCGGTCAAAGGCGACAGACTCAAGATCTGTTCTCGCAGGGGTCCCCCGGTTCAAATCCGGGCCCTCGCACATTTTAATATTGGATTGTGAATTGATGTTCAAATCAATGTTCAGACGCTTTACTTACCGGTAGATTCTGGGTGATAATTCAAGCCATCGTACAATAACTGGCGGTGGCCTACATATACGCCAGATATACATGTCGCGGCCTGGGGAAGAAAATGGTTGGAAGACCCAATTTGGGGCTCACGAAGACTATCAGACAGAGAGCAATCTGCGTCTACCTCCCCACCGAGAGAATGGCCGCAGAATGGAAGGCGGAGGCGAAGAAGCACGGCCTCTCCGTGTCGAGGCTCATCTTGGAGCTTGTCGATGACGAGCTCAGAAAGAGCTCGCTAGGCGTTACGCCAAGAGAGCAACTGGAGAGAGAGCTCGACGAGGCTTGGTCCAAAATCGCCACTCTGTGGAGCGAGGTGGACAAGCTCAGGGAGGACAACAGGCGGTGTCAGGAGACCATTGCCGAATACCGGGGGAAGCTCTCGATGCCTGTGAGGGTCGCTGAAAAGTCTGCAGAGTATGTGCCCATGCTTGCCGAGCTCATCCATGAGGAGAAGGTCCTTGCCATCCAGAACGCGCTAAATATGCTCGGAATCAGCCGTCGGGACACTGAGGCGCGTCAGGCTGTCGGCGCCGCAGCCGACGCTCTAGCGAGCATGGGCCTGATCGAGAAGGGGATGTCGGACTGGAGGTGGAAGGGTGGAACTCGCAGCGAAAGGTGACACGGACGGCGGCGACGACTTCCTTGATGATTACATCGCCGGCTTCTTCGAGGACTGCCGCCTAAGAGGGATGGTCCAGTACTCGATACACACCTATGCGTACATTCTGCGGAACTTCAAGCGACATCTCGTCGAGCTGGGAGTCCTGGATGTCGCGGACATAGACAAGGACGCAGTTAGGGAGTACGTACGGATTCTGCGCGAGGAGCGCAAGCTGTGCATCTCCACGATTGAGAACCATCTCTCGTGCATCTCCGCGTTGTTCGAGTATCTGATGTACGAAGGTGTTTTGGACGCCAACTTCGCGCTGCCGGTCCGCAGGCGGTACGTCAGGAGGTACAAGGCGGAGAGGCCGAACGACAGCCAACGCAGGAAACTCGTCACGACCGAGCAGATAAAGACTCTGATAGATTCGGTGCTCATCCCGCGGGACAAGGCTGTGATCATGCTGCTCGCGAAGACGGGCGTCAGGCGGAACGAACTCGTCACAATCGACATCAACGACGTCGACTTCTCACTCATGAAGATAATCCTGAAGCCGAAGGCGAAGAGGTCGAACAGGGTCGTGCTCTTCGACGAGGAGTGCCTGAGGCTCCTCCAGGACTGGCTCCTGGTCCGGAAGAGGTACGAGAGGCCCGAGGTTTTCGCGCTGTTCATAACCGAGTCGGGTGGCCGGCTCGACAGGAATGGCGTTTACAATATCGTGACCAGCCATGCCGATCTCATTGGGCTACATGACCCGACATCGAAGCGGCTTGAAGACCACTTCACTCCTCACTGCCTGCGTCACTGGTTCACTACCATCCTTCGCAGGAATGGTATGCCGAGGGAGATGGTCCAGGAGCTGAGGGGGGACTCTAGGACGGACTCGGTAGATGTCTACTACCACATCGACCAGGAGCAGATGAGGACTGAGTACCTAAGGCGCATGCCGAGGCTAGGTGCGAGGTGACATGATACAAGGTGGGCCCGTCACGATTTGAACGCGAGTCACCAGCACCCCGGAACAGTCTGTCCTCTGTGATAGGAAAAAGGCGCGAAAGGGTTTGGGGACAGGGCGAAAAATCAATCCCCGCTGATTGATTCCGAGTTCCGACTTACTGGATCTTCGGGGGTGCTCGGGGCGGGGACCATGTCGGCTGCCGACATGCCCGTTCCTAGCCCGTTGTCGGCACGCTTTGCCACGACGTCAGCAAGAGCAGGCGCAATCATGGCAATTGGCGCGACCGATTGCATATGATCCTAGAATCGAACGGGAACGCGTTGTCGTGCAGAGTGGTTCGTAAAGGGTTTGTGGGGAAGACGGTGTGAGACACTTCAACAGCTGGCTAAGGTTTACTCGCTTTTGAAACCGTGGTAAATACTTTTGGACGGCTCTCAAAAGCGAATAACACATCATGCGACTATCGTACTGACTGGCTTCTTGAGCTGACGAGTCAAGTAGGCAGTGATGATCTCAGCTCCCGCCGCCAGATTCTCCAAATCAAACTCCATAACCTGATCATCAAGCCAGTACTTGAGGAAGGAACCGTCAATCAGAATTGCCCTGAGGAGCTGACAGCAAACTCTTGATATCAGGAAAAACATACAGTTCCTTGAGGTAAAGGAAATGGTCGATGCCCAGCCCAGCAATAAGCTCACAATAGACAAGGAGCTATTCAGCGTTGCGTTCATCCGTATGCTTGCGTCGGGCAAAGCTCCTTCGCCGACTGTGGTCGGAAGTGCGACTGGCTTTTTCTATGAAGAAGGGGGAAGGATGTATCTGGTTACAAATCGTCACGTAGTCATCAAAGAAGATTCGGACTTCTATCCGGACACCGTCTTGCTGACTGTTCATACCAGTCGCGCAGACATCTACGCTTGTCGCGATGTTCCCATTCCACTTTACGACAGCAACACGAAGCCGGTTTGGCTGGAGCACCCGAAATCTGGAAACAAGGTGGATGTGGTGGCATTAGATTTCACAGAACACCAACTACCAGACGACGTCATTGCGCCGTGGAAATCAGACAGGCTGCTAAAGCCTGATGTTGTCTTGAGGACAGGAGAAGAGCTCAGTGTCATCGGCTATCCTCATGGGTTCTACGATTCGGTATTCAATCTTCCAATAGTCCGAAATGCATCACTTGCGAGCGCATATCCCATACCGTTTGAAGGGCAACCATTCTTCCTAATTGATGCGAATCTCCATCCCGGGACCAGCGGAGGGCCTGTTGTCACGAAATCATCAGGCATACGACACATGAAAACTGGTGGAATGGCGCTCGGTCCCGATCAGGCATCACTTCTCGGTGTCAACGCGGGAGAGTACGTGGTGAATGGCGTATCACTGGGACTGCACCAAGTGTGGTATGCCGAGATAGTCGAAGACATTACCAGGAACCCCAAGTCCCCATGAGATTCGCCCCGTGAGTTTCATCACCGCAAAGATCAGTCTCTTTCACATTGCCAAATGCCAAGTTCCTTGAAGAAAAGTGTAGCGCCTACTCACCGAGGAATTTTCGAATCATCGATGCTACCTGTTCGAATGAGTAGATGAAAGGCACTCTGTTGATCGTGACGATGATATCTGAACCTTCTCTCACGTAGCTGCCGTCGAGCCCCATGCCAGAAAAGGAGCCACTGTTGACGTCACCAACGAATCGAACTCCCTTCTGAGCAGCGTTCCTTCTGAGCACGTTGAGCTTGGTTTGTGGCTCCTCGCCCAGGGGAAAACGATAATTCGATGGCATTTCAGACCCACTACGGATTAGTGCACTTGTTAATGGATTTTTCGGAGTAGCATCCTGATGACCAAGAAGAGGCCTGCTCGTTAGCCCTGACATGCCCGTTCCAAGCCCGTTGTCAGCGCGCTGTCCCCTATATGTCCGCAGAGCAGCCGCGATCAGGTGTATCCGTGCCTCCGGCCGCACCCCGCCCTAGAAACGAACAGGAACGCGCCGTCGCGCGCAGCGGTTTGAAAAAGGTTTGGGGGACAGGCGAGCCTTCGAGGGTAGCACTTCCTCTGGACGGACTTTTGGGTGGCGTTTTCGGGCCCCACAATCTATGAAGGATGCAACAGAGTCGTTACTTCTTCTAGTTCTTGCTCGGCGTAGAGAGGTGCAGATTCGGACCGGTGTCAAAATGCCTGGAATGGCCATCCACGCGAAGCGGATACAACTCCACGGACCAACCATGCAAGTATTAGATGGGTGTTAGTTCGAATGAGAGGCGACATGGCTGAGATGGCGCTGAGAGCATACTACGAAATCCTTGACGGTGAGCGGATTGCGAAGTACCTGGGCTCCAAGAGCGTGAGGCTTGCCTTCCATCCGACTTCCTCTTCTGAGAACCTTTGGAAGATCCGTTCCGAGGTCATGCCCGGTTCTCCTGGCAACGGAGCGATGACTCTGCTTGACCTGAAGGCGGAGCTATGCGGCTTGTCGTTGTGATACAAGACCATCAACTTATCAAAGATGTCGCTCAAGCGACAGATGTGGTCATCGGCATGCTCGTCGCCAGTATTCTTTGGGGGAAAACTCCAGGCCAAAATCCAGGTTCGGATCTGCCTAACCGGGTTGCCGAATCACCGTGATTTCTCCGTTTTCCTCATAGAAAAGCAGAAAGTCGCCGTCTTTTGCCTTGAGCGCACTCACCAGTTTCCTGGGGAGTGTGATCCTGTTGTTAGTCATAACCTCAATGGAGCCGAGCATCTTCTTCATCCTGTCGCCTCTAAGGGTGGATTAACTTTCCGTGTACTTATCCCTGCCTACCCCGTTTGTACGGAAATGCCGGTCCGGCCATTTGCACCAATTAGAGTCAGCTAGGGGTGGCCGAATCTTGTTGACGAAAGGCGAGCGTGGTGAGTGGCGAGCATTGTGCAGGTGCTCTGGGTAACATTGTTGCCCGACTTACGTCTCCTGTCGCCGGTCTATCCGTTTGCCCCGTGACGCCCGGAAGCTCCAAATATGCCGGACGCCTTGACTGAACTCATGCGCCATGAGAATCAGGGGTCGCGGTGCGGCTTCAAGCATGGTGCCGTCGAGAAAGGGGTTAAACTATGGAGCCAGATGTTGAAAGAGACCAGCTGCCCCGGATATTCTTCCGGCCCTTCGTTGAAATCGAAGACGGGCTCGTGGAGTGGGCGGTTCCCGAAGAGGTTATTGAAGATGCCCTCGATCGCATCGAGAAGATACTTCTCAGGGCGCTCGAACACGCGGAAGAGGCCGAGAGTGGAGGGAGCGACGCAGATGATGATGCGTCTGAGGAGGGCCAGTAGCGCCCCCTCGAAACCAAACGACCGCCGCACGTCTGCGGCGTGTCGCCTTTTTATTATGCAGAGGAGGGAATAATATGAGGAATCGGACAGAATGTGAACGGCTCACGGCTCAGGATAACGTCGTCAAGGGACCGCTCAAGCAGGCTGCGCTCAAGTATCCTCGGCATGGCGTTTACGTCATTCGGTACTGCAGGAAGAAGGCAGCCGCAAGGGGGCAAAATGTCACCGCGGCACCAGTCAGAAATGCTTCTCGGGGCGTTTCTTGTTTACAAAACGTCCATGACGCGTCAACCATAGCGATTACCCTATCGTTTGCCCTATATCGATTACAGAGCCCGGCGAGCGTGGGATTCTCGTGGCTGCTGTGGACTCACGGGGGTGTGTAGCATGGCCAAGAGGGCGCACGTCCCGCCATCGAAGGAGAGATACTACCAAGCTCACCCCGTGGTCTCCTTCAGGGCGTCTCAGGAAGACTACGCGGCCCTCAAGAAAACCCTCGAGACCTCGGGCAAGTCGATCGGGCAGTTCTTCAGGGAAGCTCTTGGAACGGCACGGCGCGACACGAGGACCGCATACGAGAAGGGCCGCAGGGATGGCTATCGCAAAGCGAAGAAGGAATATCGCGTCATCGTGGGGTGCAAATTGTGTGGAGGCCCGATTCTTGTTAAGGGCGATATCATGAAGATGAAGGTCG
>Ga0315296_10000697_pt1 | contig 30157 bp, 33 predicted proteins | sample YL17G14_18_MG_FD_203921 | JGI IMG/M metagenome (GOLD analysis project Ga0315296, IMG submission 203921) | Sediment microbial communities from Yellowstone Lake, YNP, Wyoming, USA - YL17G14_18 | ecosystem: Environmental > Aquatic > Freshwater > Lake > Sediment | place: USA: Wyoming | collected... | reverse complement strand
CTGTCTCAGGCTAACGACCTGTTTCTCAAAACCGCGAGCTGAGCCGCCGCAAGCCAAGCACACATCCCCTTTGACAACCCGCTTGCATTGAGGACAGACCTTCTCAATAACAGTCTCAGCATTGCACTGAGGACACATTGGTTTGAAAGTCAACTCTCGACAGACTGGGCAACGCCGCCGCACCAAATCCACGGAAACACCACCCTTTCCCATAGCATCGATCAGATTGCGGTGAACGCCTCCAGACAAGCCAACCGGAAAAAGCGCATGAACCAATGGACGCATCTCCCGCCTTTTCGCCTTTTCTGGACGCCCCATCCTCGCTCCTAGAAAGGTTGGCGCCTTTTCTCTAACGATTACGCCCGACATTTCTGAAATTGCTTGATGCACGTCGCGTGTTTCAGGCAGCTTCACGTTCTGGTGGTTCTGGCATAGGCATGCTGCAAAGACTTCAGCGTCGTCACCTGCGATGGACACACAATTATCCTGCACAGAATGCGGAATGCACAGCTTTTCCAGCAGCTTCTTAGTAGCATCTTCCTTTGCTCCAGTTATCTCGCGGACCATGTCACCTTCAAATCTGACTTGGCATCTGAGAAGCCACGTTCTCAGTTGACCGAGATCCTCTAGAGTCAGACTGCTCCAGAAATACGTGTAGCGAGGATGAAGAGGAATCTTAAGGGTTGAGGAAAGAGTCAGGGCTTCGCGACCGCTTAAGGGCGCGGTGAACCCGTCGTTCATCAAAAGGCTCAGTTGAGCAGAGGAAAGATGAAGTTTAGAGGCTGCCTCTTCCATGTTGCCGTTGAAATTCTGCTTGATCGCAGTTCTTAGGTCCTGCATCCACCATTCTTCGGTGATGCCAGCAGGGCACAAAGGCTTGTTGTTGTACAGAAAGTCGCCGAAACTGATCAAAATGTCGCCCACGAACAACACGCGTTCAATTAGATCTTTGATGCTCTCGAAATTCTCCGAGGAAACGCGAACAACAGACCCGTCTTTGAGGCGCACAATAGGCGTTTCAAGGCCGTCAACGGGGAGAACCACGCCGGCTTTTCCTGGGGCCTCAATCCGAAGCTGAGTTCCAGCAGCCATGAAACGTTGAAGGACCAACATCGTAACAGGGTGCACGCCCATTGCTGACAGCCCAGTGTTTCGAGCGCGGCCATAGCGGAGCCTGAATCCTCCTGCACGCGACGGAAACGAGAAGACTGGACGCCCGGCTATCACGTCCTCCATGAAGCCGACGGTCTTCTTGGTTTGAATCTGCCTGATTCGCTTAAGCCAATCCCATCCTTCTATCCCAAGCTTCTCTATTACGGTCCAAGCCTTCGTGGAACGCCCGATAATCCCATCATTGACAACCCTAAGCGCGCCTCCTCGCACACGATTAGTTTCAACGCGAGGCAGATTGCGAAACGAAGAAACCTCAAATGGGTCAGACTCGATACCAGTCACTTCAACTGGAAGTAGCTCCAAAGCGGTTCTTAGTTCTTCGTCAGTAACCTTGTATTGAAACCGACCGATCGAACGTTCAAAAAGCCTCAACTCCTCAACGAAACGAGCAATCTCTTCTGGCATAGGCTTGTAACGATCCAGCCCAAGCAATCGCCGAACAAAATCAGCAACTACGAGAGTCAACGCTTGATCGGTCCCGCCAGCTGAACGAATGGGACCAGCAAAATACACAGCCAGATATTTCGTCTTGTCAGGATTTTCCTTGATCGCAACGCGTGGCACGCCTTGTAGAGGCGCAGCAGTTATACCCTCAGTCAAGACTGCTAAGGCCGTTCTTACAGCCTGCTCAGCGGCAGCCTGCGCCTGAAGACGCCCGAATTTCCCGTAGACGATTTCTTCCGCTATTTTGAAGGCGAGTTCTTCCCGCGGCAACGTCTTGCCAAGTTCCCGTATACTATCGCCAACGCCGGGCGGACCGACTAGTCCTTCAACCAGCCCTGCGAGATCTTCTGCAACGTCAATTTCAGGGTAGGCTGCTGGATCAAGATGCTTCTCACGTGCGTTCCTAGCAACCTCAAAAAGCTGCTGAAGCCGATTTGCTAGCGACGTAGTATACTCTCGGTAACCTTTGCTCATTTTGACGCTCAAAACGTTACTCAACCTGCGCCTTGCAACTATCTTCTTCTAACGTTGCTTATTAGTTCCTTCAGTTGGTTTCCTGCGCCGCTCTCTTCGGTTATGTTTCCAGTGACCACCACGTCGGCTCCCGCTTCCACGATTTCCTTTGCTTGCCTAGTGGTTCTTATGCCTCCTCCAACAATCAGAGGAACGTTGATCATGCTCTTCACTGCTCGTATCATGCTCGGAGGCACGGGGCTCTTCACCCCTGAGCCAGCTTCCAGATACACAAAGCGCATTCCCAGATACTCAGCTGCCAAAGCGTGGGCAACTGCAAGCTCAGGTTTATCGAATGGGATTGGAAAGGCGCGTCCAACGATGCTGGCCACGCCGCCTTCGCCAACGATTATGTAGCCTAAAGGAATGGGTTCTAAGCCGAATTTCTTGACCAGAGGCGCTCCTAGAACGTGTGCGCCAAAAATGAAGTACGGATCAGACGAGTTCAGAAGCGACATAAACCATATAGCGTCAGCGTGAGGACAGATGCCCGTAATATTGTTTGGAAACAGGATCACGGGGATTTCTACAGCTTTCTTAATGGCTTTCACCGTGGCTTCCAGTTGTTGAGTTGACGTTACTGTAGAGCCACCCACCATTATTGCAGCTGTTTTGTCCTTCTCAGCCCTACAAGCGATTTCCGCCGCAGTTTTCGGCGGGGCCTTCTCGGGATCAATCAGCGTAAGGTGAATTCCGCTATCTTCCCTGATCTTTGTCCGAAGATATTTCTCGACCCGTCCACTCATATCTGTCCCGGCTTGGATTCGGCGGGCGGCTTCGTGGTTATTGTTGCTTTCCCAGAATACCATTGATCCATAAACTGGCTGTATACATCCACCTCGCCATATGCCGGTTTCATAGGCATTTCGCTTCTCAGTTGGCAACTTCCACAGCGCAGAATGGCGCCTTGCTCACTGCGCATGAGTTCAACTCGAATGGCTTCTTTGCCACACCTAGGGCATGTGAAAACCTTTGGCAGCCTCTTTTTCGGAATACGTACAACTTTTCTTCGTCGTCTCCCCATTCTCCAACTCTCCTAACTAAATCGAAGCAAATTGTTCCGAACTAGATGTTCAATGTGCATCACAACTTAAATATTTGCGCACTTGCCCAAACATAACTCATCTTCGCCTGAAGCGCCAAGGAACGCGTCGGATAATGATATTGTCACAAGAAGCCTTGAAACTCGACCTGCCGCTGACAGCAACACGCCTCAAACGCTTCATAAAAGACTACGTTCAAAAGACCAAAGCCAAAGGGATCGTTCTAGCGCTGTCTGGCGGAATAGACAGCTCAACCGCAGCAGCTCTCTCTGCCTTAGCCATAGGCGGCCAAAAGGTGCTCGCGCTTTACATGCCCGAAAAAGAAACGTGCAACTCACTTGACGTTAGACACGCGAGAAGACTAGCGGAAAAATTCAATTTCAACCTTGAAACCATCGACATCACAAACATACTCAAAGCCTACTACACGTCAATATCCGCATTCAAACCAGAAGACCTAGTCAGCAAAGGAAACATCAAGGCGAGAGCCCGCTCCATATGCGTATATTACTACGCAAACCACCAAAACCGAATAGTAATCGGACCATCAGACAAATCCGAAACTATGATGGGTTACTTCACGAAATGGGGCGATGTTGCAGCCGACATCTCGCCCTTAATGGACTTGTACAAAACGCAAGTCAGGCAACTTGCCGCACACCTAGGAGTGCCCACGGAAATCGTCGAAAAACCCTCATCACCACAACTTTGGCCTGGGCAGCTTGCCGAAACAGAATTGGGCATAAAATATGAGACCTTAGACCTCATCCTCCTAGGACTCGAGAACTTCATGGCGCCTGAAGAAATCGCTGAGAAGCTAAACCTACCGCTGAAACAGGTAGAAGCCGTCAAGACACGTTGGTTGTCAAGCGAACACAAGAGACGAGCGCCTCTAACCATGAAGATGGGGTACAGAACACCAGGAATGGACTTCAGGCTACCGTACAAGTCACCTTAGAGTGTGACCGAAAACCAAGGAGAATAAGGAATATGATTGAGAGAATTACAATTGCATTGGGACAAATGACTTGCCAAGTTGGCAACAAAAGAAGAAACCTAGAAGCAATGGAGAAGAGAGTAAAGCAAGCCAAGAAAGTTGGGGCAAAACTGATTGCTTTTCCCGAACTCTCGTTAACCGGATACACAGTCAGAGACAGAGCTTACGAGCTGGCCGAACCCGTGCCCAAAGGAGACTCGGTGCGAGCAATCGAACGAATCGCAAAGAACGAAGACATTCACATAGTCTATGGTATGATAGAGAGAAGTGCAAGGACCAGCGCCGTCCTCCACAACTCTGCTGTTCTGGTCGGTCCCAAGGGATACGTTGGCAAGTACCAGAAAATGTATCTGCCCACGCATAGCGTCTTCGAAGAGAAACGATACTTCCGCCCCGGATATCAAACAACAGTCTTTGAGACGGAAGTTGGAAAAATAGGGATGATAATCTGCTACGACATCTATTTCCCCGAGATCACAAGGCTACTCAGCCTGAGAGGAGCAAACCTCTTCATCTGCATATCAGCGTCTCCATCAGTTCGCAGAGGATTCTTCGAGACACTAACGGCAGCCAGAGCGATAGAAAACGGCGTCTTCCTAGCATACGTGAACCTGGCAGGAATCGAAGATGGGCTGCAATTTTGGGGAGGAAGTCGCATCATAGCACCCAGCGGAAGCCTCATCTCGCAAGCCAAGTATGACGTAGACGACCTCATACATGCAACAATAGACTACTCTGACATGAGCCGTGTCCAGGCCTGGGTTCCAGCCTTACGTGACCTGCGCCCAGAGATCTTCACTTCGCTACGGGAAGAAGCCGAGAGCCTCTGAACCCCAGGCTCGTCCTGTAACATCACGCAAAATCACGCGTTACACGTGACATCACTTCATCACACCTTCACAGGTCTCGGTCGGGCATCGGTCTTAGAGCTTCTACACTCGCGAAGACCCCCACAAGCGTGCCAGACCAGAGGCGCGACCCCGCCTGCGCGGCCGCGGAACTCCAAAACCACAACCCAAACAATGCATTCCTTCTCCAATACTGCCGACGCTCCTGCTCCCCGGATGCCCCGAACCTGACTGTGCTAAGCTTGTCCCATAGGCTTAAGACATCACGGACAGATCACGCGATGAACGCATTGCGAGCACATGACGTGGCATTCTCTTGTGATATGTGATATCACGTCTACGCGACACTGGCAAGCATCTCTCTTTCAACTCACTAAGGTCCAGGTACAGTCTTCACATCAGACCAGCCGACCTGCGTTGTGTACATGGGACCTCGGACGCCTCGTAGGCCCGATCCACCGCGTCGGCGTCTAAAACGCTGACTCGCTCGAAGTTGGGACGATGCAGACTTTCGTCGACTCCCCTGGTCTTCCATACGAAACCTTTACATTTGACAAACAACGACCACAAATCTTTTCTATACATCGTATACAAAACTGTATCCCAGAGTTGCCTGCAGGTGACCATCACACTGACATCAAGAGAACTCGTGCAAAAATGGCTTTCTGGCTCAGCAAACGATCCAATCATCAAAATACTCTCCAAGAACAGCAATCTAACAAAAACACAGCTAGAAACGCTTTCAATCGACTTTCTAGCGCCAAATATCTCCGGAAAATCACTCACAAACCATGAAAAAGCCTTATTACGCCTAACAAAGACCGGAATAAGCCGCGGCGCCTTCAATCACACCTTGAAACAAGCACGAAGAAACATCATCCAATCCATATACACCATCATTCTCCTCGGATACTTGGGAATATTCGAAGACACATGCCTCGACCCCTACCTGGAGGTGGCCAACAAACTAAAGGAATACGTCGGGGGCTACAAAGACGTGATATCAAACAGCGAACTCGCAACTGAACACCTTAGAATAGTCACAATGCTCAGAGAGGAACTAGAAGCCACGCTCGAAAGGCTGTCAACACCGAGGACTTTGTCAAAGACGTGATATCACAAATCACATCGCAGCCAAGTAGAACCATGTCTTATGGATTCTGGGATGTTGAATGGATGTTGTTTCAGCGCAAGTCTTAACTTTAGATGCAGCATATGATAACTTTGTGATTTGTGATGTCACAGTCAGTTGCTGTCACGAAGGATGTTGCTGTGATGTTACAGCCCTTTTTCAGATCACAGTTGAATCACATCTTAGTCGTGGATAGGTTGCTTTCGAAGAGCGTATTAGTTGTCGAGCCTCTCTTCATGGTGGCGACGGTATTCCTGTCACTCACAATCGCCACGATCTTGATTTACTACAGGCGCATCAGGCAGGCTTCGAAAGCTTACGAGGAAGCTAAGAATTCTGTGGGAGATATTGTCATCAGCTTCGACAAGCAGTTAAACAGGCAAGAAGAGCAGATTGGAGCAACTATGCAGCGGCTTGAGGCGCAGACAGGGAAGGACGAACGGCTCTCACGGCGGCTTGATGAGCAAGAGCGTTGCATTGCTTCGGGTCTAGCGGATTTGAACGCAAGAGTTGCGAAAATCCCAGACGTCGAGTCAGTGAAGACTACTCTATCCGATCTTCAAGAGAGAGTTGAGGGCCTGTCCAAAGCTCAAGAAGAGTGGGCGAAACGGGCAACCGTGGAGTCTGAGGCTCAGATTGAAGCCGCTATTCCGCTGAGGCGAGAACAAGCATTGGCCCCCCTCACAGAAACTGAGCTTCGTGTTCTGGAGTTCATCGCAACTTCGCCGTCAGGAGAAAGAACAGCGCCAGAAGTCAAACAGATGATAAACCTGACTAGAGAGCACACTGCCCGGCTGATGAAGAAACTTTATGAGGGCGGCTATTTGGAGCGTCGTTCTGAGAAAACGCCCTATGCTTACCGAGTCAGAGAGGAAATGCTGAAGATCTTGAAGAAAAGCGAAGCTAAGGTTTAGCCAAGCCTTCCTGCGTTATGCTTCCTCCAGCTTCCCGCAGCCTTCTAAGCTTCTCATCCATTTCGCTATGTGCTTTCGACTGCGGCAGTCCGTAGTCGACTGTTCCTCGTTTCTCAAGGTATTCGGGATAATGGGTGACCTTAATGGGCACTGCGAACCTTATTTTTGGCTCCGAGATGAGCAGTGCCTCGCCGACGTCAAGCATCTTGATCTCAGTGTCGCTGTATTCGAGATATGGCGTGTTCTCGGTTAGGTAGGCTCGATCCTTTCTCAGCTCTGTCTTCATTATGACCTTAGTCCACAATTCAGCGAACACATCGAAGTTGATTCTAGAAGGCCGCGGCGTGACCGCGTTGAGTCCCACGCGATATTTCCGATACGTCAGCGCTATATCAGAGAAAATAGTCTTCGGCTTGTTTGGATCAAGGAACTCGTGCGCTTCTTCTAAGGTTATGAGCAGCGTTGGTAGCTTTTGCCATTCCTCGTAGTTTTCCTCCCACATGCGTCTGTAATGCTGCCCCACAGCAGATGCAGCGAGACATGTAACCTTGTTCTGTTCATCTGAAGATATGCCGGAGATATCGACCAGACAGGTTACTCCTTTGCAGACGTTTTGAGTTATGCTGTCCACGAAGCTGTAGTCTGAAGATGGGAAAAGGTCGCTGGACAGCGATGATAACTTGAGCATCAATGCCTCAATCACATGTTTCATCTTGTAGTCCGCGAGGCGCCCGACCCCTTGGTAGCCTTCTGATGCGTAGGCCTCACGGGTTTCCTCGATCCAAGTCTTGCCGAGTTTTTTGAACAGTTTGCGGGAAAGTCTGAACTGTGGAAGCCCAACATCTGGGAACAGCGTGATGACCTTCTCGGGCGTGATCGTGTACAGACCGACTGACATTTTGCCGTCTCGAGCAGAATAATATTGGATTTTGGTGTGAAACAGTGGGTGATCTTTCAGACCTTTTTGAGGTTTTATGCCCTTCCCATCTAAAAGCTGACCTGCGAAATCGAATATGAGGGCAACAGTCTTAGGACTAGTGTCTATGACTTGGGCGTTCAGGACTAGTTCGGTATTCGTCTTTCCTGAGCCTGTCATTCCAAACATGCCCATCATCAACGGTATGGCCTCAATGTTGATTCCTGCAGCCCCCAGCAGTTGCTCACCCGAGCGTAGGCTGCCGACTTCCAGCTCGCCCGAAAGCTTCAGAACCGAGCAGTCTTCTTCGCTGGCGGTGTGCACTCTGTCTCTGTAGTTTGGATTGAAGGTCGGAGAGCGCACACGCGCTCCTCGTTTCTCCAAGAAAAGGATGGCTTCGACACACCTGAAAGCCGAGTACGGGCCAAAGGCTTCTTTTCCTTGCGCCTCACGCAGTTGCTCTATGGTGTTGAGAGTGGACTTGCTTTCCGCGTTGACTACTCGCGCGTAAAAGCTTCTTTCACCTGAGTCTATGCGCACGATTTGGCCAAAGGACAGATTGACGCCCTGATTGAGGAAGAAAGACACAGAGTCGCCTTTGGTTCCGCACACGAACGCTATGGGTTCAGACATAGTCAGCAATCATCTCCCGCTTGAACGCGTATCTTACGCCATGAAGTTCGTCTGCAAAGCTACACGTAAACTCTTCTCTCCGAAGCGGGTCAAGTAACCCGACCTCAGCCAAAGCAGCCTCAACCTGATCGTGATACGAAAGAAGCATCGACTCAGAAGGCGCTGAGAATTCGTGAGCAAGAAACAGAGGAATAGGATACCCAAGCGATCTAGGATCTTCAGCCACTAAGGTCAACGGCGCGAGGATCTCGCCAACCTCCCCACCCGTCAAGTATTCCATTACATCGCAACGAAAGACCCGCTGACTATCTTTGCTCAGTTTGACAAGAGTTATGTCACCGTACAAGCTCTTGTCCTTATCAGCCTCTCTGATAGGGTGGCAGACCCATGTTTCATAAGGAGAGAGTATACTCGCAGTAGCTATGAGATCTCGTCCCTTCTCATCATGAAGCGACGGTGAATTTTTGCTCACAGCAAGAAGAGTGATCCCGACTTTCTCACACTTCTCATAAAGGGAGACCCGGAACTTTCTGTCGCCGCCGAAGTATCCTCCCCCGTCCAGCAGAAGGTAGTTACTACGAGGATGAGTATACTCGTAGTAAAATGGCCCATCTTTGCGCTGGAGGAGATCCAAGGCCATTTGGCTTTCGAGCTCGATTCTGACGTCTGTGAGGTAATTACTACGAGTATACGCGTCTCCAATTGCCGTGCAGATTCTCTCCCTGAAGCTCCAGTCGACAATTCGTTCTTTCACTGCGGCGTACGCTGCTCTCATCAAGTACACGCCCCAGTTGTTCGCTCGCTTGAGTGTCCGCGTTGAGCAGTCCACTGCCAAGAAGTGGCCGTTAAATGCATGAGTTTTGGGCAGAGGTCTGATCTTTGATGCGTCTATTTTCACTGTGACTACGGGTTCCTCCTTGGGGTCTGCTGGACCTGTCACACAACCATTCGCCACGTACAAGCCGAGCCTTTTCTGCATTTCAGCCAAATCAATATCCATTATGTCAACTCCGAGATATCACGCACTACACGATGTGAGTTCCGATACGATGAGTAGCTCTATTTCCTAGAAATTCAAGCGATCACTTATTATCTTTTGTGAGACTGACTTGACTTTCCATCTTAGGGGTTACAAATCTGTAACGTTTGCCATGGGCCACCCCAACCTTGGAGAGCATACCTCTGTCGGCCAGCCTAGTTAAGTAGGTGGAAACCATGCTCAGCGCCACAGGTTCCTTAACCTCTTGCTCATACACGTTTTGGACATCCTTGGCAGAGAACCAGACCAATGGAAAATGCTTCTCCACAATCAGTCGCATCTTCTCTTGTTTAGGCAAGTCCGAAGCCGCCATGCTCTCCGGCAGATTCACGCCAGGCATGCCGCCGAGCAACTCAACAATGTCCAAGAGACGGAGTGCCTTCTCCCTAGTTACCTGACCGTCAAAAGTGACTGTGTACCTGTTTCCGCTTTCATCGAACACTTCTACTCGCATTCTTTTCGCAGGCATGTGAACCACAGCGGCGCTTAACAGATTAACACTTAACATGTTATAGACCTTACGGTGACCCAGACCAGTGTGGAAGCCCAAAACGCGTCTCAAACTGGAGAAGAGACAGATTTCATACCGTTTATCGTTTCACAAGCTTCACAGGCACTATCATTCACTCGCAGAAGAAAGAAGACCTATGCGCTCAGTTGCTCCAGTGGAAACGTAGGGGTCGTTATTTTCATCAAAGAACACAAAATTGGGCTTCTGGGCGTGAGAGACGTTCGCAAAGGGTGTATATTTAGAGCGACGTTCGTTGCATTAACTGCTTCCTTCTCGATCAACGACTAGTTGCAAGGGTTCGAAGCTTACTGGTCCGAGTTCGTCGACCCCCACCCCTCTTCTTCCGCTTGAGTCACCGACGTGTGTGGTGTATTCAGAGCTAGGGTGATAGGAGTTCTCCTGTCTTCCTGACTGAATGTGCGACATCACTACGAGTATACTCGTAGTAACCCCTTTCAAACCTAGCTCTCCAAGGGAAACGCAGGGGTGCCGGTGGATCGCCTTTTGCTTTAGACTGGCTGCCGAGTCGCGGGGCAGGGTTGACTGAATTTCAGTTTGGTGTTTAGTTTTCTGTACTGGAGTCCTTATGGGCTTTCTACGATGTTCAGTCTGCGCGTCTACTAGCGAGGAGAGAGGAAGGGGTCCTTGGTGCCTGACACAGATGTGCTTAGTTGCGTTTTCGACAATTTCCTTAATGGAAATCAGGTTTTCAAGAACAGAGAGGTCTTGCGGCATGACTATGTACCAGAAACATTGCTTCACCGTGAGCTGCAGGTCAGGTTTCTGGGGGAGGCTGTTGCGCCTATCCTTAGAGGAGAGCGTTGCTCGAATATTTTTGTGTACGGGAAGACCGGCACGGGCAAGACCGCTGTCATGAAATATGTGCTCGGCAAACTTGAGCAGAAAGCAGCGCAACTCAACCTTCCTGTGAAGACGTGCTACGTAAATTGTAGAACAGCGGGAACTGAGTATCGAGTGTTCTCAAGTCTTTGCGATGCTGTGGGTGTGAGCGTCCCATTCACGGGCTTGGCCTTGGGCGAGGTCTTCGACCGTTTTAAGAGAGGCCTAGACGTTCAGAAGCAGGTCTTCATCGCGGTCTTGGATGAAGTCGACGCCCTAATAAAGCTAAGAGGCGACATTCTGCTCTACGAACTTACACGCATCAACGAAACCCTGCGACACGCGAAGACAACGCTGGTTGGCATTTCGAACGACCTTCGGTTCAAAGAATTCCTAGATCCCAGAGTCTTGAGTTCGCTAAGTGAAGAGGAAATTGTCTTCAAACCGTATAATGCGGCTGAGCTGCAGGACATCTTGCTCGATAGGGCAAGACTGGCCTTTCAGGATCATGTGCTTCCTGGGGCAGCGATAAGTTTGTGCGCTGCGCTCGCAGCTGCTGAACATGGCGACGCAAGGCGTGCGCTCGATCTTCTGCGAGTGGCGGGAGAGTTGGCGGAACGTGAGGGCTCTTCAAGGCTGAATGAGGAGCACATAAGGCAGGCTGAAAAGCGGATTGAACATGACCGTATGAATGAGGCTCTGAGGAATTTACCACTTCATTCGAAACTTGTTCTTTGCAGCGTCTACCTCTTGTTCAAGGCTCAGACACTGAGTGGCTGCGTCACGGGGAACATATACGAAATCTACAGCGAGCTTTGCGAACAGGCTGGAATGTCAGCGCTAACGCAGAGACGTGTCAGCGGGTTGATCAACGACCTTGACGTCATGGGCTTGCTCAACACGCAAGTCGTCAACATGGGTCGCTATGGACGAACGAAGAAAATCCGGCTGGGCATAACTCCTGGACTTTTCAAGAGCGTGTACTCTGACGATGAAAGATTGAGCAGGCTCCTGACGTATTGTCCCAAATTTACGACTTTAAGCTTTAAAAGTAGACATTGAGGTACGTCAGAGCCTGTATTCTAAGCCTCTTTGAAACTTAGCGTCGTAACCTGCAAGGTCTGAAGATTGACCACGGGAACTACTCCAGGAGTTGGCTTTAAGCCTAACTTGCGCATGTACTCGGTTTGTTCCTGCCACGCGCCTGAGTTGACCATTAGTACCCCCCGATATCTATCGTGACCTTGAACATGAACGTGACCTGCGTGAAAAATGTCAGGAACGCGCTCTACTACTAAACAGTCTCGTTTACTGGGCGCGATGGGCGTGCGTTGGCCGTAGATCGGGGCTAAATGTCTTGCGCGGAGGAGGATTCTCATGGCTTTTTCCGGTTGGTCGAAGCTTGCGCCGGGTGTATTGGCTATGACGTCGTCTAGGCTTCGTCCGTGGTATGCGAGGAGTTCGACACCGTGAAGGCTTATGGAACTGGGGTTTCCGAGCGAATATACTTCTCTCGCCTCGTACACTGGTTCAGCGAAGTCTTTGGGCAAGGCTGGCTGGGGGAGTGCCTTTCTGGAGGCGTCGTGATTTCCTGGTATGATGATCAACTTGACGTAGTCGGGGATCTGCTCAAGGTACCTAGACGCTGCTGCATATTGACGATATATGTCCTTGATTGCCAGTTCCTTCGTTTGCTTCGGGTATATGCCGATACCATCTACGATGTCGCCAGCGATCACCACGTATTTTACGTATCCGGCGATCTCTCTCCAGTTCGAGTCTCCGAGTTTTCCGTTAAGCCATAGAAGGAACCGGTTGAACTCGGCGCGCATGAACAGCTTGCTTCCCACGTGTAGGTCTGATATTAATGCGGCGTAGACTGGTTCAGATGCTTTGTTAGGCGCCCGTTGAGGAACCTCTGGAAATAACACGTCTTCCAATATGAGCAGGTCATTGCGCGACTTGACGGCGCTTATGCACACGACTTGATCGAGAAGTAGGTCTTGAACTCGCTCATTAACTGAACCTTCAAGGTTCGGATAAACCATCACAGTTGCAGTAGATTCTGTGTCTTCCAAGCGAAGGAAGGTTCTTTGCTTGGATTCGCGCCTTTCGCTGAGCATACCTATGACTTTGACCTTAGCATTTAAGGGTGCTTTCAGCGCTTCAGCGATCGAGGTGGCGTCCTTAGCGTCCATTCTTTGTCTTAGGCATCTTTGCAAGCGTCTGAAACGATCTAGGAAATATTCATGGTACTCCTCGATCGATCCAACTGTTGTTACCGCGGAAGTTGGGTCTTCTAGGACTTTGATGTCGGCGTCGATTTCTTTTGCGTAAGGCTTGAAGGCTTCCTTTCTTGATTCCAAGAGAAGAGGAGGGGGGGGTGCCGAGGGTAGAAGCTCGGGTTTTGCTGTTGTGCTTTCTGCGGTCTGTGTTAGGAACTCTTCGATGAGACTTCGAGTTATGAATAGCGGCTTCTGTTCAGATTCATCGATTTTCATCGTTAGTTTTTCCACGAGCGCAATAGGGTCTTCGGTTTTTGACAGAGTTTCCAGCAAGAGAAAGGCTTCGCCGTCGAGTTGATAGCCTGCTTGAATGGTGTGTGAGACCGCTTTCTGAAGTCTCTCGCTCACAGAGATAAGATCCTCCAATCTCTCCGCTTTGGCTCGACAATGCTGCTTTCTTTTCGGTTTCCTATCAATTCTGTCTTTCGCTTCAAGTGAAGGCAACCGGTCAGGGCTGCGATAACAGCATCGATCTCGTGTGGTGTAAGATCTCGTTGTTGCAGTTCTCCGTTGGGGCCCATATGTGCGAAAATCTCCTGTATGGCTGCCCATTCCATTGCACGGATGTTCAACGCTCTTCTTGAGGGAAAGGGATGAACTTCAATGAAGTCAAGGCCTTCGATGTTTCGTTTTCTGATGGCATCTTAGGATTTTCCTCGTCGAGTTGTGAGATTCGCAATTCCACACGGCTTATCTATATCAATACATATGTCAGTCTGGGAATCAGCATGAATCTTCGAAAGGTTCAGCGCACTGGTGGCGGCACGTTTTTTGTCTGTTTGCCTAAGAACTGGGCGACGCGTGCTGGGTTGAACAAGAGCGCTGTTGTAGCGCTGTCGGAAACGGTGGATGGTCGCCTCGTCCTTGATGCTAAGTATGACGTGGAGCGTGCGCCTCAGGTCGCACTTATCCGACCTTCGCCTCTGCTCGATCGAGAAATCATGGGTAAGTATCTGCTCGGTTATGATATCATTCGTATTGAGGCTAAGGACAGGATGAGCTCTGAAGATCGGCAGCGCATCAAAGAATCTTCAAGCCGCCTCATTGGGCTGGAGATTGTTGAAGAGGACTACTCTAAGATCATCATGCAATGCTTGTTGGAGCCTGCGGCTTTCCCGCCTGACAAGGCTCTTCAAAGAGAGCATTCAATTGCGTCTGGCATGCATCGTGATGCAGTTACTGCGCTTGTTGAGGGAGATAGTCACTTGGCCAAGAATGTGGTGACGCGTGATATTGAGGTTAATCGTTTCTATTTTCTTTTGGTTCGCATTCTTAGAACGGTTATTCAGAATCCGGGACTGAGCGAGAAGCTTGGTATCCTGCCTATTGACTGCTTGGACTATCGTTTGACGGCCAGTTTGGTTGAAGCGATCGGTGATCAATCGGTCAGGTTGGCTGAAGCGGCTGTGGACATAAAAGGCGCTAAGGTGGCCAAGGATTTGTCTCAGTTGTTGCTTCGGTTGCATAAGGTAGCTTTTGGCACTCATGAAAATGCTCTAAAGGCGATGTTTGCTCGGGACATCGGCTTGGCTGAGACACTCAGGAATGAGAGGAAGACTGTTGAAGACTTGGTGAATGAGATTGAAGCTTCGGTTCATAAGAATTATTCGAACATTGCGCCTCAAATGCTGGCTGCTGCAACTGCGATCAGGCAGATTTATGGCCATGGAATCGACATTGCTGATTTAGTGATGCCGAAACCCCCTTAGTGCCAACAGTTGTGCTTGCTAGTCGAGGCTGTAGAAACACTAACATGTCTGTTGAGAACCAGAACCGAATTTGAAAGTTGTCTTCAGCCAGCGTCCTAGGGACGGCCACGCTGCTTCTAGCTGTATTCTCTGAATGTATGGCTGCATTTGGTGCATCTGAAGAATTGGGTTGAGGATTCGTCGCTTCCTCTGGTTTGTACTTGCCAGACGTAGGCTAGGTTGTTTCCGCATTTTGGGCATTCAATGCGTACTGTGGGTAGGACTCGCAGTTTCTGCTCTTCCTTGCTGATGACTGCTATGGTCTCTTGTGGACTGTGTTCAATCACTTTTGGGACTGGTTTCAGTTCCTTTGCGGTTTGTCTTTTCTTGTAGCCGCATTTTGGGCACGTCATCACAATGTTAACTTCCTTTCCTTCCTTGCCCTTTTTAGGGACGAGTCTGGTTCCACATTTGGGACAAAATTCCATTAGACTGTTGCCCTCGCATTTTAGTCTGTGCGTTCATCCTTTATGCCGGGTCTTTTAAACTTTTTCTCATTCCCATGAATCATTAATGCCAAAGACCGATTACTGCAACCGTAGTCCAGAGGCTATGATGTGCGCCACACGCAAGGGTTCCGGAATGTTGCTCCTTGTTGAGGTGCTCTTCATTATGCGTTCAACCGTCTCCTCCGAAATCCCGACTGCATGCGCATAGATTGGGTCCTCTCCATCACGCGTGCGCACTCTAAGAATTCTGCCCGCCTTCTCTATGGCCTTCCATCTCTCTTCCATCTGTGGCAGATTGCGTAGCGCTTTGCGTATGTCTTCAAAGTCTGGGTTGTCTCTTGTAACAGCGATAACTGGCAGCTGGGTCTTTTCGTGAAGCTCTGCGATGTCTACGACATTGAAGCCTGCCAGCGTAACTCCGTTAAGCATGACCACGCGCAGTTGCTGGTAATGCGGTGATTCCACGATCATTTGTGTCAGTCTCTCCGTTGCGTCCATGCCATCCACTTGAACCCGAGTGTGCATGAAGCCGTCGAGCCAATAGCCGCCTCGGAACACAACGCCTACAACGTCAACCAGCTCTTTTGAATGTGGAGTGAATACTCCGTCGTCGATGCCCAATACTCGAATCTCAGGCTTAACCTCCCGAATCTTAGCCGTTTTTCCACTTTTCCGCTTACTTGTGCTCATGACGCACTCCGAGCCTGTTCAAAATCTGTCGCAGGAGAGCGGTAAACGCTTCCACAGGCTCCTTTTCGCTTAACACTTTAATACATTCGTTCATTTCCAGAGTGTCTTGAAGCCAAGCGAAAACCAACAACGCTTCAGCCGCGTTTCCTCTCATGTGTCTGTCAACTCTGTGCGGTAACAATGCGCGAAGTCCTGAAGCTTTAACGGCTCTTGCCAAGATTTGGTTGTTGACTTTGGCTCCAGTAGGATGCCCGCATTTCTGAGACATTGCCAACGAATAAACGAAGTTTACGTAGGAATCGCCTAGACCTGCAAGATCTTTGTCGAGAAGCAATTCCTCTACGCTATTGTAACTCTTTAATGTGGGCGTGGGATTATTCATTTCTTCTGCCATTGCTCAAGGGCTTTTTCAAAACTGACTCGAAATTCCTTGCTGCGGTGACGGATCTTCTCGGCGGCTTCTTTCAATGCTGTTTCAGGTCTCTTCTCGGGTTTGCGTTTCTCCTTCATTCTGACGTGGATTACTGGATTCGACACCAATGGGTGCTCTAGACTATATCCCCCAACTTCCACGGCTGAATCTTCAAGCAAGGCTTTTTCCAAAAGGTTGCAGAATGTGTGTCCCTCGCCGAGTATTTCAACACGCATCTCGTCAGGGGTCTTTTTCAGGATCTTTATTTCCATCTAGATCTCTCCTTTGCCGTAATCAGCCGAGGTTTTTCTCCTTTCAGAGTTGCCGCATTCTGGGCATCGCATGATGAACCTCTTCTGAGCCAGTGAATGACCGCAGTGGGAGCAGAAAGCGTAAATCACGCCCAAGTCCTTGTCGTTTGTTGTTAGGTGAATTACTCTGTTTTTTTCGCTTACTACCGCGGCTCTTACGATGTCTCCTGCTTTGCAGACTTCGTACATGCTTTCCACGTAGCGCTGGCTAACGTCTCCGATGTGGAGCAATCCGCTGAAGAAACCAGTCAGCAATCGGTCGCCAACTTGGAAGATCCGAATCGGCGCTTGCTTGCTCTGCACCTCAGCCACTTGGCCTATGACAGTGCTGCCGACACGGGGAACATTAACCACATGTGCTTTAGGATAAACAGAGACCTGCTTGTTAAGCAAATCCATAAGCGCCTGCCCCGTGGCAGCTGCATAAATGGTGCCTTCTTGCTCGTAAGTTCCGGGCCCTGGAGTAAACTCCTCAATCACGCCTAGACGATCTCCAGGGACTACGATCTGTCCACTTTTACTTCTCGCCTGTGTGGAGGCCATTACTATTCCTCTTCAACCTCAATACGATATAGATCCACATTGACCTCGTGTTTGCGTTCAGTGTGAAACTTGAACATTCTGGGAATGTTGAATTTCATCTGGAATATGCTCGTAACCTTTCCTCTGTTCGCCTCAATAAACCTTTTGATGAAAGCCCGGTTGGTCTCTCCCCCCTTGTGCAGGGAATAGATTCGTGATGCAAGCTCCATTGCCTTCAGGAGAAACCTTCTATCAGCGCTTCTTCTTTGCACGCCAAATGGAGGGTTCTGCAGAACAGTGTCGTATCTGCCGCGCAGAAGGTCGATGTCACCGGAGACCCAGTTGAGTTTGCCCTTTAAGGAGAGTTTTTCAGCGTTCTCCCGTGCTTTCTTCACAGCTGATCGGTCGATGTCAACGCCCACAGCTTCTCTGGCTCCCAACAAGACAGCGCCTAGGGCTAATCTACCCGAGCCACATCCCAAATCAACAACGGCTTTGCCCACGATATCGTCGTTCGCGTACGCAGCTAGGAACAGAAACTCGGAGGCAACGTCAACTGGTATAGTGTATTGTTCAAGAAAAGCCTTCGGAGAAGGATGCGGCTCTACTTGCTGCAGGGCGCGTTCGAGATCTAATCTTCGAACCAGCCTTTTCTGAGCAATTGCTCCCATGTGAGTTCCCCAGCTACGACAAGGGCTTCATTGGCAGTTAGGACTGGCTTCTTGAATCTAGTTGAGTCGTCCAGGCTTATGCGTGGACAGGCAGTGTTAACATACGCATCTATGGAAGGATACTGCAACAGACTTTCAGGAGTAATCTCTCGGACAGCTAAGAGAGTCGGCTTCTTTGTCGCCTGTTGCAGTTTTCTGCTTATCTGAAGCGCTTTTTCAAGTCTTTTCTGACCGCTTTTGAGACCGATTAATACGCCGAACCGTTGTCCTTCTGCCGCCTCTTGAATGCTTGCCCAACGTTGCTTCCTTACTCGATCAGCGTCATGGTCCACCGAATATGCTCTGACCTCGTAAGGGTCAGCGACAACTGTGGGTTTCGATGTGGCTAAAGCCACGCCAACTGCGTGGAAGCGCCCTCCACAAGCGCACACAAATGCGTCGACGTCCTTGGCAACAGCTTGCGCATTGCTGAAGTCGCAGCCCAGCACTTGTCCTGCATAGCCGAGCCTGCCAGTGTCGCCCACAGCCACGCTCTTTCCAGCCGCCAGAAGCTCTTCTTTGGCATCGTTTAGATGCTCCACGTGTTGGATGGTTGTGACGAGTCCGATGCGTTTCCAAGGTTTGATGAGGGGCAGGGTCTTTTTCAAAGCGGCTTTTAGGCTCAACTTGGCCTTGGCCTCGATGTGTACTATTGGGAGGTGTTCAAGTTTGCCTGTGCAAGGCATTTGGCTGTGTCCAAAGTGAATCAGCAAATCGGCGCCTAGACTCTCGGCCTCTTCGACTGCTAGGTCGCATGTGCCGTAGCAAGGGTCAGCTGACACGATTGCGGTGGCGCCTACATTTTCAACTATCTCGGCTATCTCTGGTCCTTGGGGTTTCAGTCCCTCGGGCAGCTGAATTAGTACTAGTTTAGACTTGCGTCTCTTCACTTCTCTCTTCAATCGTTGTTCTTCAAAGTCAAAAGCGCTTGATTTCAACGAGCAAACCAGTCTGTCTTAACAGATGAGTGGTCTAACGCGTTTATTCTGTCCATTCCGCTTCGAAGCTGTTCTTGTCCTTCGGAACTCGTTGAGGCTTACTCTCTTTCATTTCTCTCAGTCGCTCCAGCAGTATCTTTTGTTCAAGGCTAGCGACCCATTGGCGAGTTCGAACTACAACATCATTATTCACTGAAATGCTGTCAATACCATTGCGCACAAGAAACTCGGCAAAGTCAGGCAGGTTGCTGGGGCCCTCACCACATATTGAGACAGTCACTCCGTTCTGATGTGCAACTTTTATCAAGTGTGCGATCATTCGTAGTATAGAGGGGTCACGCTCGTCGAAGTAACCCATTAAACCGAGCCTTTCGGAGTCTCTGTCAATCATCAAAATGCCCTGTGTTAAGTCGTTTGAGCCTATGCTGAAGCCGTCGCAGAGTTTAGAGAATTCGTCAGCCATTATGCAGATGGCCGGCGTTTCCGCCATGAACCATACTTGAAAGTCTCTGCCTCGTTCCAAGCCTTCGTCCTTCATGATTTCGAGGCATTTCTTGGCTTCCCAAAGCGTTCGAATGACTGGCAACATTACCCAGACGTTTTTAAGTCCCCATTCCTCTCGGCACTTGCGTATGGCTTTACATTCCAAACGGAACGCCTTCTCGTACCATTGGCTTATGTAGCGGCTTGCTCCACGCCAGCCCAACATCGGGTTAGCCTCTTCAATCTCGTACTTTGCGCCTCCTTCGAGCTCTCTGTACTCATTGGTCTTGAAGTCGCTGAAGCGCACAACAGCCGGCCTAGGCTGAATGGCTCGGGCAACTGTGGCAACGCCTTCGGCTAACTTGCTCACGAACTTGTCCGCTTGTCCCGTCTCTAAGAGATAGACAGGATGCTGCCCAATGTAACTAGCCAGTATGAACTCGATGCGCAGGAGACCTATGCCGTCGAATGGCAGATTCTTGTATTCCTCAACCTTATCAGGCACGCCCAAATTCATGTAAATTCTTGTAGCAGTCACAGGCGCAGGTTCCAGTGTCACTCCTACAACTTGAGTTGAGGCGGCTACTGCTGTTGGTGCAGCTGCTTCAGGTTTGGCCACGATGCCCTCGTAGACAACCCCACTCGCGGCGTCCACCGTGTACTCATGCCCAGTCTTCATCACTTTAGTTGCGATCTCAGTTCCAACAATGCAGGGAATACCCAACTCTCGACTAACAATGGCTGCGTGCGCCGTAACTCCACCCTTGTCCGTGACAATGGCGCTGGCAATTCTCATGAAGGGCACGTAGTCGGGGTTAGTCATCGTCGTAACTAAGATGTCTCCTTTCTGCATTAATCTGGAAGCGTCTTCAGCAGTCACGGCAACTTTGGCAACACCAGTGCCTGTCGCTCTTCTACCCGCCGCTATGCCTTTGACCACCACTGTGGCTTTTTCCAGTGAGGTTGGCGCCCCAAACGGTTTAGGCTTCTCGACTGCCGGCGCCTCTTTCTTTGTGCTCCACACGGTCTCAGGCCTCGACTGCACTATGAACACGTTTTGCGGAAAAGGTGAGTCACGGTCAACCGCGAACTCTATGTCCTGCGCCTTGCCATAATGTTTCTCAATTGTCTTTACAAGCTCAACCAATCGTAAAATTTCTTTGTCGGCTAAGCATGATTGCTCTTGTCTCTCTTGGGGGACATTGGCGTGAACAGTATTGCCAGTTTTGGGGTCTCGTATGTACTCAACGGTTTTTTTGGCGATGCTCTTCTCAATAACCTTCAAGGTTTTTTTGTCCACAACGTAGTGGTCTGGAGTGACCGAGCCAGACACGACGGATTCGCCTAGTCCCCAGTTTGCTTCGATCACAATTTTGCCTGTCTCGCCTGTTACAGGGTCAAGCGTGAATATGACGCCCGCAACCCTAGAGTTGACCATCTTTTGAACGCCCACGCTGATGAACACTTGATCGTGCTGGAAGCCCTTCTCGGTTCGATAAAATATGGCTCTGGGCGTGAAAAGGCTGGACCAACACTTTACGGTTTTGTCTATTAGGTCGTCGGCGCCCTTAACGTTCAAGTACGTCTCCTGCTGCCCCGCAAACGAGGCGTCTGGCAAGTCTTCGGCGGTGGCGCTCGACCGAACAGCCACGAACACCTCAGCCATTCTCGTTTGTTTGTTCAGTTCGTTGTAGGCATCTCGAACTGTCCTATCGATTTCGGGGGGCATGGGCGTGGATTCGATTAACCTTCGAATCTTCTTCGATGCTTCCTCAAACTGTTTAGGATTGTTCACGCCGGAAACTGTTTCACCGATTATCTTGTAGATTTTCTCGGCGATGCCCGTCTTTGTGATGAATTCACTATAGGCGTGGGCGGTTATGGCAAAGCCCGGCGGAACCGGAATCTTTTCCTTGATCATCTCGCCTAGGTTGGCGTTTTTTCCACCAACTAACGGTATGTCTTCTTTGCCCAATTCCTCAAACCAGAGGATGTGTCTTTCCTTACGTGAAGACGGCAACTATATTCTCCTCTTATCAGCATGTGCTCAGTTTGTCGTTTTCTCAACAACTATGCGGCATGGGACTGGCAGTTTGTCCCCCCCTCGCCGCAGGGCTTCTCTGGCCACTTCAACGGCATTCTCGCCTACGCCGATTTCAATTATCGGCTGACCAACTTTGACTCTGGCAGCGATTCCAATTGGTTTCCCGAAGGACTTTCGCATGCCATCTTGAAGTCGATCCGCATGCGCGCCAAATATCATCTTGTTCTCGCGCAGTATTGTGTGCGGATAAGGTACAACCTTCATGAAGTAAGCGTTGCCGAGTTTATTCATTAGAACTCGGTTGGACGCCACTCGGGCAGCCTCAAGTGCATTATGGCGGATCTGCGCCTCCTCAGTCGATATCAACTGGGCTTGGATTGGGAAACTTGCCTTGGTGTCGCCCATAGTGAACTTGGTTATTTTCGATGCAGGCGATGCTCTAATGTATTCTTTGCGTGTGTAAGGTGCGCCTTTGACTGCTCTGAAGTTTTTGGCTTTCATAATGCCATCCCATCTTCACGCATACGAATGCTTTGTATTTAAACCATTTGTTGAAGTCTTCAACTTAAAAGAAATATGAATTAACGATACGTTTAGATGTCTTGAATGTTTCTCGGAGGGGTTCTACGGAAAGTCTCCTTTCAACCATATCTGGGCAAGCTGGCTGAAATTCGGGAACACCTTTCTCAGGATTGGAACGTACATCATTATCTCATCATGGGTCATATCTTGGAACTGATACTCGCCTACGTAAGGGGCTGGTTCGCCTTCCCGTGTGATGAACTCGATATGCATGAAGGGGTCGCCTCGCTTGATTGTGATGGGTTTTCTGTCGTTGTTCAGATTGACCAGTTCAAGCGCCAGTCGCCCGACGAAGCCACTGTGGACTTTCGCAGCGTTCAGAAATGACAAGCCCATACGCCCATACTTGCTTTTTGCTGTGAGGTGGGCCACGTACTGAGGCGGCGTGAAAACAACTTCGTAGGAATTGATGTTGCGATGCTCAAGATAGTGCAGAGTGACTTCTTCTTTGACGGTTAAGATGTAACCATCGCCGTCGAGAAGTCGATAATCGTATGGGTAGACTACTTTGTGACTGTCGATCAGTTCGATCAACTTGTTTTTGCCTATTATGCACATGCACCTACACCTCTAGCTTTCTGCTTTAAGACGCCTTTGGGCTATATTTGGTTTGTTAGCGGCAAGAATGCTAAACTTTAACAGCTTCAAGGATGAGAGTTAGTATGTTAGAAGCTCACCTCGAAATAGGTGTACGTTACGATGCCTGAAAACGCTAAACCTGATCGGACGGTTGATTGCCTTGGGCTGTTCTGCCCCGAGCCTATCTTCAGAGTCCGCATGGAGCTCGACAACATGAAAGCAGGCGAGATAGTCGAAGTATTGGCAGACGACCCAGCGGCTGAAGAGGACATCAAAAGCCTCTGTAAACGGTTGGGGCAAGAGATCCTGAGCATGAGCAAAGAGGGCAACAAAATCCGCTTCACAATAAGAAAAGTAAAGTAAGAAGGAGGAAAACTGAAAAGATGAGCGCAAAAAAGAAGATTCTTTACTTGCAGACAAGCGGCGTTGACGCGCCTGAGCGTACATATGCGCCCTTTGTTTTGGCTGCTACGGCAGCGGCAATGGGCATAGATGCAACAGTCTATTTCGTCATAAAAGGCATAACCATTGTAAAGAAGGGCGCCGCTGAAAACGTCAAAGTAGGCCAATTCCCATCCTTGAGGCAAGTTATGGACCAGGCCATCAAAGCCGGTGTCAAACTAGCGGTTTGCGAGCAGAGCTGCATGTTGCTTGGAATCGGTCGAGGCGACTTCATTCCAGAAGCCAAGATTGTTGGCGCAGCGACCTTGAACGACCTGGTTCTGGATGCCGATGCCGTATTGTGCTTCTAGGTGAAGACCCACAATGATGCGACGCGTTTACATGGATCATGCCGCTGGCAAACCGGTTGCCCCAAAGGTGTTGGAAGCGATGATGCCCTACTTCACCGACAAATGCGGCAACCCTTCTTCTCCTCATTCGTGGGGTAACGAAGCTCGAAAAGCCATGGAAGACGCCCGAGCAAAAATAGTCAGTCTGATCGGGGCGAAAAAACCCGAAGAGATATTCTTCACCTCAGGCGGCACAGAAAGCAACAACTTAGCCATCAAAGGCGTCGCCTTGAGGAACAAGGACAGAGGCAACCATGTTGTCACAACAACCGCAGAACACATGTCGGTTATGAATCCATGCAAAAGCCTCATGAAACAAGGTTTCGACGTCACATTTGTGCCAGTAGACAAATACGGCCTGATTGATCTCCAAGCTCTCGAAAGCACAGTCACAGATAAGACCACACTTGTGTCGGTTGCTTATGCCAACGGAGAAATAGGCACAATACAACCCATACGGAAGATAAGCGAGATCGTTCACCGCAAAGGAGCTGCTCTACATGTCGATGCAGTTGCGGCTTGCGGGCAAGTGCCGATAAACGTTCAAGATGAAAACATTGACCTCATGTCGATATCATCAAACGACTTGTATGGACCGAGAGGAATGGGAGCGCTTTACGTCAAAACAGGCACAAGAATTGAACCCATAATTCAGGGCGGTGGACAAGAACGCGGCTTAAGATCGGGCACTGAGAACATACCAGCCATAATTGGCATGGGCAAAGCAGCTGAAATCGTCAACGCCGAAATGAAAGCCGAAGCACTAAGACTTTCACAGCTGAGGGATCAACTTATCAGAAAAGCCTTAGAGACTGTGCCAGCGTCATTCTTGAATGGGCATCCCGCTGAGCGTTTGCCGAACAACGCCAATCTGCGGTTCAGTTACGTCGAGGGTGAATCGCTTATTCTAAGCCTCGACATGATGGGCATTGCGTGTTCATCTGGGTCAGCGTGTACTTCTAAGACCTTGGAGCCGTCGCACGTTTTGTTGGCTATAGGGCTGAAGCACGAAGAAGCCCACGGCTCGCTATTATTCACTCTGGGAAAACAGAACACTGAAGAAGATGTTGACTACGTCGTGAACGCGTTGCCCGATATAGTTAAAAGACTCCGAGCCATTTCACCATTGACTCCTAGGGAGATGCTGTCTTAACCGTGTACAGCGACAAAGTGCTCGACCACTTCCGCAACCCACGTAACATGGGTGAAATCCCAGATGCGGACGGAGTTGGCACAGTAGGCAACCCTGTATGCGGCGACCTGATGACAATATACATCAAGGTTAAGGACAACCGCCTCGAAGACATCAAGTTCAAAACCTTTGGATGCGGCGCGGCCATAGCCACAAGCAGCATGATAACCGAGTTGGCCAAAGGCAAAACATTGGACGAAGCCATGAAGATAACTCGCGGTGACGTGGCAGACAATCTTGGGGGCTTGCCTCCAGTAAAGATGCACTGCTCCAATTTAGCTGCAGATGGGTTACATGCGGCTATTCAGGATTATTTGAAGAAGAAGGGTGCCCATTGACTAAATTCGTGAAATGCGACCTCTGCGAGACTGAGATCTGCGAACCTGAGAAATGCACCTTTGCCGTAGTCAGAAGAATGATCAACGGCAAGCAGTATTACTTCTGTTGCGAGGCTCACGCAAAAGAGTTTGAAAAGAAAAAGAAGAAGCGATAGCGGTTACTTTCGCCTCAGCATTTCCAGCAAGCGTTTCTCGTGAGCCCTTCTTGTTGTCAATGGGTAGATCTGGCGTTCGCTGTCGAAGAATAATGGGTCCTCGCCGATTATTCTCGATAGTTCTTCATCTGAGTCTGCGTTGCAGATTAACATGTGTCCTTGTCGCCCAATCATATGGTAGTACAGGTCGATCTTGCCTTCTGCTTCCATTTTGCTCAGATACTTGAACTGAGCTGGCGTCAAGCTTGCCAATCGGTCAATGGGCACATTAGGCTTGATCTGCTGCAAAATCAGAAACTTCACACTCGGCCACCTTTGTAGAGCTATACGCTCTGTTAAGATAAATGACTTGCTTGAATCACGACGATCGTCTCGAATGCCCCTTTCTTCTCAGCAACCACCTTAGCGTCTAGACCCATTTCACGGAATTTTCTCAAGGTCTCCTTGACGTCACTCAGAGTTGACTGGACTAGCAGGATTCTCCCTTTGGTCGTAAGATGGCTTGGCGCGTCTCTCATGAAGCGATCTATGATTCTCCTCCCTGTTGATCCGCCTGCCCAAGCGCGACCTCTCCAAGATCTGTGTTCACTCTGCGTTGATGGCAGATATGGAGCATTGAAAACGATCATGCTGAACTTCTCTGTTTCAGATATCGGCTCAAACAGGTCGCCCAAGCGCACCTGCATCTTGCTTAAGACTCGGCTGGCTTCTGCATTTTGCTTAGCACATTCGACCGCATGAGGGTTTACGTCTGTGGCAACTACTTTCTTGGCTTTCTTTGATGCGATAACTGCTAGTATTCCGCAGCCTGTGCCAACATCCAAGACTGTCTCTCCTTCAGCAACAGTCTGGTTCAGTACATCCGCGATGAGAAACGTGTCTTCAGCAGGTTCATAGACCTCTTCATAGACGTCGAAACTGAGATCAGCGTAGAAGACTCTCTTTTCCAAGGATTTCATTGGTCAACGCTCCAAAGTCTTCGGGCGCGAGTTCACGTACGCGCTTGTCATGAAAAGTCAGCGAGTCGGCAAGCTCGCGGGCTTTCTCGCTTGCTACTCCATGTTTGCTCAGAAAGGGCATAACGGCGTTGCGCAACTTCTTGTTGCGTTGGGTAAAAACCGTTCGAACCAGTTCGAAAAATGTCTTCTCGTTCTTCACCTTGAATGGAATTGGCTTGGGCTTCAAGCGTACAATCGTGGAGTCCACGTCTGGAGGCGGATAGAACTGGGTCCTAGGCACACGTTCTAGCAGTTCCACGTCCGCTCTGTAGTAAGTTCCCACAGTCAATCTGCTGTAGTCTTTGCTGCCAACTGTAGCCGTCATGCGTCTCGCAAACTCCTCTTGGAAGGTCAACACGGCAACCTTGAAGGATCTATCGAGCAACCAGAAGAGGAGCGGCGAAGAGATAGAGTAAGGCGGCGTAGAAACGACTTTGTCGAAGTGAGGGATCTCGGAGGCAAGCACGTCGCCTTCGATGAGATCGACGTTTTTCAAACCGGAGAGTTGTGTACGCAATATTGGGATTAGTCCCTTGTCTATCTCTACCGCAATGACTTCTTTAGCTCTAGGGGATAGCAGACGTGTGAGAAATCCGAGTCCAGCGCCGACCTCCAATACGACATCTTTGACGCTCACGTCAGCATAAGCCATCATAGACTGTAGCAGCGAATCGTCTACCGCGAAGTTTTGTCCAAACCGCTTTCTTGGGAAAACGCCGTGCTGGCGCAATATGCTGAGCGTTTCTCTGTAAAGACTCGACGGTTTGCTATGGCGCCCGAGTGAATAACCGGTATTTGCTTTCACCGGACAACTCTTCCAGTATTCTTTTGGTTACGAGCTTGGGTGGGCTGGGGATGCTGGCGCGTTGCTGAAGGTCGTTAAAGTTCTTGAAGGAGGTTCTTTCCCTTCCATTTATTATCTGCCACATGTACTTCTTGCCTATTCCTGGAATAAGCTCCAACGAGTGCATACGCGGCGTGATGGCCTGTGCCGTGTTGAAGAAGTTTATGAACCATGCTTCTCGGTTTATCACGATTTTTTCGAGTACAACTGGCAATTCGTTTTTCGCTGCTGACGTGAGTTCCTCGAAGCCGATTCTGCCGATTATGTAGGTTATTTCTTGCCTTGAGTCTTTGCCCACGTACACCCGATCAGCTGGGTTCATGGCTAAACCTTCTCTCAACGTGGCTTCGAGCAGCGTGAAGAATTCTTCTCCGACTAATTGGACGAGGGCTCCAGCTCTGTACGAGGGTCTGGCTTGGGGTCTGCCGTGGGGTAGGAAGTCCAGTACGTAGGCACGTTCTTCGTATCTCTTCTCCATACTCTCCTCGTCCTACCTTTACCTTGAACAAGCGAGCTGTGTGTTATGTTGCAGATGCGCCTACTCTCTTATTTTCTGTGCTCGTCTAAAAAGCTTAGTATCTCCTGAAGCTTTGAGGTCTCGATGATCTTGCGTCCTCCACCTAGAAACACACGGATTTCTTCAACGCTTTCTGGCATGCAGTTGACGATTTGAATGGCTTCCTCTTCGTCCAGTCCGAACTTTGCTCTGAGCGTGTCCATTACTGTCTCAGCCTTTGTGTCTCCTATTTTGGCGAACTTGGAGGCGTAGTCAAGTGATCTGCGCTGAAACTGATCCAATTTGTCTTCGCCGATCAACTCGAGCGCTTTTTTCACTTCTGGAACTGTTAACATGTGTTCACGCAGAGCTTTCCGGGGCATAGTCTAATCCACCACGGTGTTTGAGTACGGCGTCAAATGCTCCGGGCGGACAATTATCTCTTTTGTGGCATCGCCCTGTGTTACGTGGATAACGTATGAGCGACCGCGCTTGGCACTGACGACGCCGATTCTGCCGTGAAATCGCCTATGAGGCATGCCCTTGTGCACGCTCGAATCGATTTTGACCACTACCTTGTCTCCTTCGTTATAACTTTGCAGAATCTTGCTGAGTGTGGTTTTGCCTCGTTCTCTAGGGTTGCGTCTAAACAATGCCCTTGTGTTCATCTGATGGCCTTTTTTCCTCAACTATTCTTCCTTCGCCATGTAAACGCCTAAGACATCAAGCTCTAACGGAACGGCCTTGGCGCCTAAGATTTTAGCCACGCTGGGCACGGTTCTGCCATCGTCTCCAGTTATCAGTTCTTTTATGTAGAGACCTCCTTGGCATCGGATTTCCAGTTCGAACCGTTTGGGCGTCAACCTCTTTACATTCGCCTTATATATGTACTTTTCCCGCATCAAATCTGCGCGGCGGTGCGCCACGCGCTTAGGGGTCTGCTGCTTGACATTCACGCCTGTTAGTGCCTTCTTCAACGCAGTTAACTGCTTTTGAAGGATAGGCTTGTCCACTTCTACGGTTGCTCTGTAGAGTTTTTGGGCTTCTTCACCTCGTTTCAACTTCCTGACCACGTCTTTGCTGGTGAAACAGAGATTGGAAACCTCAACCTTTCCCTTGGCGCTGGAGTTTATCGTCTCTTTTAGGGTTTTTAGGTTGATTCTGCGTTTCTTGGGTTTCTTGACTTCTATTACAAAGGGGCGTCCAAGGCCGAGCATGCGGGCGTCTACGTCCTCGCGTCCTGCTCCGTGGAAAGAGTATTCCTTGCCTTGCGTCATCTTCAATGCTGGGATACCTATGATTTCCTCAACTGACTCGGGATACGTTCTACCTGTCCAATTGCATTGTCTGCAGCCTTTGCCTCGGCAGTCGTTGCAGAGCCAGCGGGACTGAGGAATATCGCGCACGAGTTTTCGGTATTTGCCGCCGATGTGAATGGGGTTGACTTGCAGCGAAACTTGCTCAGTCCATGGGTTAACTAGGACAACTACTTCGGGGCGTTCATAGTCGATTCTTTTTCCTGTGGCTTCAGCGATTCTTTTGCCGATGTTTCGGCTGAATTCGTTGCGGAGGCTTTCGCCATACGTGATGGCGAATTCGCCTTTGAATTCGTCTTCTTGTTCCTCGGCTTCGACTGGGAGCTCAACGCCTACCAACACGGTTCTGTACTCGTATTCCTGCAGCTTGTCCAAGGCAATATGTGTCAGGTGCTCTGCCGACGTTAAACGTTCTTGGCATAGGTGGCATGTTTTTGCTTCAGCGGGTTTGCTCTTCATTCTTTTGAGGATTTCGTTAGCCATGGAGTAGCTGCCGTTTGAGGCAAGAGTTCTTAGCAACGCAAGCCCGTTCTTGTCTTTGGTCATCGCAGTTTCGTGCGCTTTGATCGTTAAGAGGAGTTTGAGGGCTTCGCCACGTTTTTCATTGTCAACTCCGTATCCTAGCAACGCGAACTGTCTGCCTAGACAATGGTTGCACAGTGGGTGTTTTTCCAACATTCTCTGTGCTTTGTTTAGTATGTCAAGCGTCAAGAAGCAGTCACTTCTGGAGAAAGCAATTTTCTACTCTTTGAGATCTTTGAGTTGTCCCAGTGGCATTTGTTTTCCGAAGAATGGGAGTGCGCGTTTTCTGCGCAGTGTCTTCATCATCTTTTTCATCATGCCGTACTGGTTGAGGAGTTCTTTGACTTCTTTTTCGCTTGCGCCTGAGCCTTTGGCGACTCTGTGCACTCGGGACGAGTTGAGCATTTTCGGGTTGTCTCGTTCTTCAGGTGTCATGGACTGTATGATGACTCTCCATGTTTTGAGGCGGTCTTCTGCCAAGTCCATCTTGTCGTCTGGTATGTTGTAGGAGAAGCCTGGAATCAGCTTTAATAGGCGTCTGAAGGAGCCCATGCCTTTCATGGCTTCGAACTGCTCGTACATGTCGGTTAGCGTGAATTTGCCTGACAGAATCTGTTTCATCTTCTTTTCTGGCACTTGAACTTCGGCTTCGCGCACTTTTTCGATGAGACTCTGCACATCGCCCATGCCAAGTAGGCGACCGACGAAGCGTGAAGGCACGAATGGTTCTATGTCTTCGATTTTTTCGC
>Ga0315296_10000696_pt1 | contig 30162 bp, 34 predicted proteins | sample YL17G14_18_MG_FD_203921 | JGI IMG/M metagenome (GOLD analysis project Ga0315296, IMG submission 203921) | Sediment microbial communities from Yellowstone Lake, YNP, Wyoming, USA - YL17G14_18 | ecosystem: Environmental > Aquatic > Freshwater > Lake > Sediment | place: USA: Wyoming | collected... | reverse complement strand
CGTCTGGCGGTGATGCGCGGGTCAAGCTGTCGCACCGAGCCTGCCGCGGCATTCCGCGGGTTGGCGAAGAGGGGCAGACCTTCTCTGGCTCGTTCTTCGTTCAGCTTGTGGAAGCCGGCTTTGGGGAGGTAGACCTCGCCGCGGACTTCAAAGCGGGGCGGGGCTTTGTCTTTGGGAACAGAAAGCGGAATGCTGTGGATGGTCTTCAGATTCTGGGTGATGTTTTCGCCACGGAGACCATCGCCGCGCGTGGCGCCGGTGGTAAAGGCTCCATCGATATAGGTCAGAGCCACTGCCAGGCCATCGATTTTATGTTCGCAGGCAATATTGAATTTTTCACCGTCGGCGAGCTTCACCGTGCGGGTGTACCAGGCAGCCAGCTCTTCGTAGGTGAAGGCATTGGCCAGCGAGAGCAGGGGTTCACGGTGCTCGACGACACCGAAAGCGGCCACCGGCGCGGCGCCGACCCGCTGGGTGGGTGAGTCCGCGGTGAGGAGCTGGGGGTATCTCTCCTCAAGCTCCCTTAGCTCCTGCATCAGGGCGTCATATTCGGCATCGCTGACTTCCGGGCTATCGAGAACGTAGTAGCGGTAGTTGTGGCGATTAATCTCCGTCCGCAACTTTTCGATTCTTTGTCTGGCTTGTTCGAGGTCGGCCATAGCGCTCTCTTGTGGAATTCACAGATAGTATAGCACAGGGACTGGTGAGGCAAAAGGCCGGAGGTTCGTTCCTGCAATAAGAAGCGCAGTGAAGCAGTCTCTGTCGATTTATTGGGATTGCCACGCCCCGATTTCGTCGGGACTCGCAATGACAGAGAGAGATTGCTCCGTCGCTCCGTTCCTCGCAATCCTTCATGTCGATTCACATCGGCACCACAAAAGATGAAAAAAGTGCGTTTGATACAACCTGTCATTCCCGCTTGCGCGGGAATGACAGTCTTGGCGGTCGGATTCCTATTTTCGTAGCAATGACCAATCCCAATCCGCCTTTGGCGTGTTGATTCGCCCACAATGACAAGGGCGCGCCGTGAAAGGCAAACCGAATTGAGAAGCCTGTGCTAGGACTTAATAAGATGAGCCGTGTCATTCAATGAGGTAAGGGCGGCGCCGCCGGGGTAAGTCTCCATCGTGCTGATGGCGCCGAGGTCCAGTCTGAACTGCCGCCACCTGAGGGGTTCGAGGCGCAAAAGGTCGCAGATTATCAGTCGCAGCGGACCGTTGTGGGCGACGACCAGCGCCGTCTCTTCAGGAGTATGCTTGTCCAATCGCTCCAGGAACTTGCTGACCCGCCGGTTCAGGTCGTCAAAGCTCTCGCCGCCGGGGAAGCGGGCGGTGAGGCTGTTGTTGGGCCAGGGCTTGGCCAGCTCCGGGTAGCGCGCGCCAACCTCTTTGAAGGTGAAACCCTCCACCTCCCCGAAGTTAACCTCGCCGATTTCAGGGCAGGGAATGACTTTCAGGTTGTGCCTGGAAGCGATGATTTCGGCGGTCTTGGCGGCGCGCTTTAGGTGGCTGGAATAGATGACATCGATTTTCTCGGCGGCGAGGCGGTCGCGGGCCCGCTCGGCCTGCCAGACGCCGGCATCGCTTAGCTCCACATCAGTGTGTCCCCAGAGCCGCTCCGAACTTTGTAGCTTTGTTTCGCCGTGGCGCACCAGAAAGATTTTCGCCAAATCATGCCCCTTTTCTGGTACTAATGTACGATAGGCATGCTAAAAGCGCAAGTTCTGAGCATTGCTTGACAATGCGAAAAGAGTGTCAATATACTATTTGTGAAATCGGGCAAAAGGATTATTTACTTAATGACTTTGGTTCACGCCGGGCCGTACGCGGTGTGAACTTTTTTGTTTCCCGATTGACTGAAATAGGATTGCAGGAGGTAAACTGGGAATGATAACAAATGTCTCGCCGGGCAAGCAGACCAGGACTCAGAGCCTCACGATGCCCAGGATCATCTTGCTGGGGAAACGCGACATCGAGGGGCTTTTGGGCATGAGCGAGGTATTGAAGGCCGTTGAGCGGGCTTTCGTCCTCAAAGCCAGGGGGGAAGCCATCATGTCCCCCAAAATCTATCTCGACCTACCCGAGTATCACGGTGACTTTCGGGCGATGCCGGCCTACGTGGATGGCGCGGCCGGGCTGAAGTGGGTCAGCGTTTATCCGGACAATACCACAAAACACGGCCTGCCCACCGTTATCGGTCTAATTGTCCTGTCCGACCCGAACAACAGCTACCCGCTGGCAGTTATGGATGGCACCTGCATCACGGGCATGCGGACGGGTGCCGCTGGCGGCGTCGCCGTGAAGTACCTGGCACGCCGGAACGCGAGAGTCGTTGGTATAATTGGCGCCGGTAAGCAGGCCCGGACTCAACTGATGGCAATCCGCGAGGTGATGCCGAAAATCGACCTAGTCAAAATCTACGATATCCGCCCGGATGCCAGCCGGAAATATGCCGAGGAAATGGGCGCCAGTCTGGGATTGAACATCAAGCCGGTAATGACCGTGGCCGAGGCGGCTGATGCCGACGTTATTGTTATGGTGACCATGGGGACCGGTCCTGTCCTCCTGAAGAAACACGTCAAGCCGGGGACCCACATCAATGCCATCGGCGCCGATGCGCCAGGTAAGCAAGAGCTGGACAGAGCTCTTGTCGCCAGCGCCAAGGTTGTGGTTGACGACATTGAGCAGGCATCTCATTCCGGAGAAATCAATGTTCCCATCGGCAAGGGAGAATACAAGGTTAGTGACATCGCTGCCACGCTGGGAGAGGTGGCGGCGGGACTCAAGGAATGCCGCCAGAGCAATGAAGAGATAACTATCTTCGACTCGACAGGGCTGGCAATTCAGGATATAATATGTGCCAAGCTCGCCTATGAAAAAGCCAAAGACCGGAAAGTCACGACCTTTGATTTTTTGAGCTAATAGTTGAGGAGGAAGTAGAACCCTGATGAAACCGACCGAAGCCGAAAAAATAGTCCAAATCGCCAAGAAGCATATTTTTCCCACCTTCGCCCGTGATGCTTCATTCTTTGGCAAGCCGGCATCAATCGTTGAGTCGGGCGAGGGGCGGCATTTCACCGATATCTTCGGCAATCGCCTCCTCGAGCCGAACTCCTGCGGGGGCGCGGCGCCGCTTGGATTCAATGTCCCGGAGCTGGTTGATGCCATGATTGAGCAAATCAAGAAGATAAACGTCACCACGCCTTTGTTCTTCTCGCCGACCGTCCCGGTGCCTCTGCTGGCCCAGAAAATCGCTGAGATTGGCCCGAAGGGAATGGACTATACCATCTTTGGCAGCAACGGCACTGACGCCAATGAGGCGGCGCTCAAGATTGCCCGGCACTACTGGAAGGTAAAGGGGAAGGGTGGCAAATTCAAGGTGCTCCATCGCGTCCCGGGCGATTATCACGGGATGGGTTTCGGCACGGCGAGCGCCAGCGGGCACGCCTTCCGCCGCACCCCTTATGAGCCGCTGATGGCCGGCTTTCCGACATTCCGCGCTCCGAACTGCTATCGCTGTCCGTTCGATATGACCTGTCCCGAGTGCGGTCTCTACTGCGCCGAGGAGACGCGCCGGCTCATCGAGTTTGAAGACCCGTCAACCATTGCCTGCTTCATCGGCGAGTGCACCAATACCGGTTGGGGCAACGTCCCCCCTCCGCCCGGCTACATGAAGAAAATCCGCGAAATCTGCGATAAGTACGAAATCCTGATGATTATCGATGAGGTCATCACCGGGTTCGGCAAGACGGGCTGGTGGTTCGAGGTCCAGAAGGAAGGCTTTGTCCCGGATATCCAGGCGATGGGCAAAGGCATCGTCTGGGGCTGCGGGCCGCTCTCCGGCACGCACGTCCGGAACGAAGTGTACGAGGTCTTTACGGGCAAGGATGCCCTGGAGCACGGCTACACCTTCGGCGGTATGGGCTACCTGGCGGCCGCCGGTCTGGCCGGAATTGAGTACGTGGAGAAACATAAGCTCCTCGCTCGCGCCCAGCAAATCGGTGAGATGATGAAGAAAGAGCTTGGCGCCATCCAGGACAAGTCCAAAATCATCGGCGATGTGCGAGTGAATGGCGTCCTCGCCTCCGTCGAATACGTCAAGAACAAGAAGACCAAGGAAATCTTCGGTGACCGCGCCGGTGTGGCGGCGCTCGTCCGCAAGGTGGGCATCGAGAATGGCGTTCTCCTGCCGTGCTCGACCTGGTACGGCGACAACATCATCCTGATGATTCAGATGACGATGACCGATGACGAGCTGAAGCAGGTCTTCAAGGCAATCGAAAAAGCCACGTTTGCGGTGGAGAAGGAATACCTGTAGGGGACAAGTCTCAAGGCAGATTCAAACGGGAGAGGGGTGTCAAAAGCCTCTCTCTTTGTTTTGGGGTAGTTACTCTTCTTCCTCTCTCTTCCGCACCCACAGCCTTGTCGAGGTGGAGATGACCTGCTTCAATCCGGCGAGTCTATCGCGGACTTCTCTGGCCACAGTCGCGTCAGTAACCAGGTCTTTGAGCTTCTTCTCGTCAAAGCTGAGGACTTTGTCCCAGAGGCCCGCCGGTTCGAGGATGGCTCGGACGGCTTCCTCGTCAAAGCCGATTCTCTCCGTCATCTTGAAGGTGATGGCGTTCTCTTTACCATAGACTCGGCTCAGGTCATTGGCCTGGCAGAACTGGATAATCATGCCCTTCAACTCGTCGAGTTGAAGCTCAAGCTCCTTGATTTGCCGCTGCAGGGCGACGTACTCTTCGACGGCGTTAGTCACGGCCAGCTCCGAGACGGTGGCTTTTTGCGGGAGCTCTACTGTCAGGTACTTATGGCGGTGGAAGGGGCAGTGCTCGGGGAAGTCGCAGGGGCAGTGCGGGCTCTCGGTGGCGGGGAACCTCTCGGCAGTGATGTTCCTGGCGACCTCAATAATGAGTCGGCGCGCCATCTCAATCTGCATCCTATCGCGGGACGGACAGCTGCAGGGCGTGTTCGACCGCAGGTGGTACAGCGTCAGTTTCTCGACGGGTAGTTGCCAGGTCTGCTCGGCGGCGAGCTGGTAGAGGGTCAGCTGGAGGTCCTGCGCCAGGTGCTCATTGGTGAATAGCTCCCGGCTCGTCTTATAGTCGACGATGGTGAGTCCGCCGCTCTTTAGCTTGTCCACGCGGTCGATGTAGCCTCTGACCTTGATGCCTTCGACATCGATGTAGAACTGCTTTTCGACGGCCAGGGGGACCTGGAAATTCTTCCGGTGGGTTTTGCAGAACTCGGTCAGAATTTGCTTGCCGTAGGCTTTGTATTTCTCCTCTTCTTGCGGGGAATCGTAGCCCTCGGAAAGCCAGTTTTCCTCGTAGAACTGGAGGATTTCGGAGAGAGACGGGGGCGGCGGGATGCTAACTTCGAAGAAATGCTGGGCGCAAAGGTGCAGTGTGGAGCCGAAGCTGAAGTACCACTTGTCCTTCGGCTTCAAGCCATCGATGTACTGGAGCTTGTAGGCGAGGGGGCATTCCTGGTAGAGCGAAATCTGACTGTAGCTTAACGGCTTGATGCTCAGCCTCCCGCGTGGTCGATAACTCAATTATATGTTGTGGACGGCATCTTGTCCATTTCAACTTGGTCTAGATTTGAGCGACCTGCTTTGTCACTGCGAGTGGTCGAACTGTCACTCTGCAACACATTTGTTGAGATTGCCACGTCCTTCTGCGAAGGACTCGCAATGACAATGCTGCGGCCCTATTGCTTGATATTTGGTCGTGGATTAGATAGCATTGAATTGAGGGCACGAGTGGATAACGTATCGGTCATCATTGCTTTCGGCGGTGGCTTGCTTTCCTTTCTATCGCCCTGCATTTTGCCGCTGGTGCCGGTCTACCTTGCCAGCCTGACGGGGACGCCGGTCCTTGACGAAGGCGTCAGTAAGGTACGCATCCCGGTGTTCCTGCACTCGCTCAGCTTCATCCTCGGCTTTTCGCTGGTCTTCGTGTCGCTGGGGGCAATCGCCGGACTGACCGGTTTTGCCATCAACCCCAGCCTGGCCATGTTGAATAGAATCTCGGGCAGTCTGCTGGTGGCTTTCGGCATCCTGATGCTGGCGGCGCAGAAAGTGCCGTGGCTGAACTACGAAAGACGTTTGACTTCGTCACGGGTTGGCGCTACGGGTTACGCGCGGTCTTTCGTTATCGGCGCCACGTTCTCGATGGCCTGGACGGCCTGCGCCACGCCGATACTGGGAGGTATCCTGGCAATCGCCTTGAACACGGCCACCGCCTGGCAGGGCGCTTACCTGCTGGCGGTCTACTCGCTGGGGCTGGGCGTGCCTTTCCTGGTTATGGGTGTCGCTTTCGACTACTTGGCGCCGCTCTTAAGAAGGATGAACCGCTACTCGCTGGCAATCAACGTGGTGAGCGGCTTCTTGCTCATCGCGGTGGGCATACTGGTCCTGCTGAACAAGTTGAACTGGTTTTCGTCACTGGCGGGTTGAAGAAGGGGAGGAGTACGTGGTCAAGAAGCTGACAGGTATCATATTGGGCTTGCTGGTATTGACCGTATCGGCACTGCCGGGCTGCGCCGGGGGTGCTGGTCCCCAGGTGGGCAAGACGCCGCCGGACTTCAAGCTGAGCACGCTGGACGGCAGGACAGTCTCTTTGCGGGACTTCCGCGGCAGTCCGGTGATGCTCAATTTCTGGACGAGCTGGTGCCCGCCCTGCCGCTATGAAATGCCCTTCTTCCAGCAAATCTGGGAGGAGTGGCACGGCAAGGGGCTGGTCATCCTGGCGGTGAATATCGGCGAGACGGCCGCAACGGCGCAGAAATTCATGGATGATTCCGGTTTCACTTTTCCAGTGTTGCTGGACAGCGACCAGGACGTTGCCCTCAACTACAATATCCGCAGTATCCCCACCACCTTTTTCCTCGATGAGGCCGGTGTTATCCGGGACATGAAAATCGGGGCATTCATCAACAAATCCAGCGTGGAAAGCAAACTGTCCAGGATAATAAGATAGGCTGCCCCCGCCACCGGGAACAGCCTATCGTGGGTGGAGATTCTTGTCATTGCGAGGGGCTTCAGCCCCGTGGCAATCTCAACAAATCAAACCGAGATTGCTTCGCTTCCGGGTGACAGGCGCACGCTCGCAATGACAGTAAACTCTACTTCTTTGCCCGCTTCTTCTTCCAGTTATCGCGGACAATCTTGTTGAACTGCTCGGCGGTCCTCTCCGGAGGCACGTCCGTTTTGACGCACTCCTGGTCGGCGATGGTCAGGACCTTATCGAGAATTTCGATGCCTTCATCGACCTGTTTCTCGGTGATGATGAGCGGTGGGGCGATGATGAGGGTGTCATACCAGTCCTGCAGGAACAGGCCGGCCTTGAGCGCCTCACCCATCATTTTATCGGTCATCAGGGGCTTACGGAACTTGTCCGATTTGACGTTGAAACGCTCCCTAGTCTTGCGGTCCTTGACGATTTCCAAAGCCCAGAAATGGCCCATACCGCGCGCATCGCCCACGCAGATATGGCGGTCAGCCAGGTCATAGAGTTGCTTCTCGAGGTAGAGGCTGACTCTCTCGGGCAGGCCGCTGGCAACGAGCTTCTTGAGCTCGGAGACGGCCGGGGCGACTGCGGAGAGACAGAGCGGGTGGAAGGCGTAAGTGTGACCGTGCATAAACGGCTCTTCCTCAAAGAATGCGCCAATCTTTTGGGTGGTGGCGGTAATGCCCACCGGCGTGTAGGCGCAGGTGCAGCCCTTGGCGGTGGTGATGATATCGGGGACGACATCCCAGTTATCGACGGCGAAGGGAGCGCCGGTGCGGTACCAGCCGCTCATCACCTCGTCGCAGATAAGCAGGACGTCATTGGCATCGCAAATCTGGCGCAGTTTGGGGAGGTAGGTGGGAGAGGGGACGATGCGGCCGTTGGTGCCGACGACAGGCTCAACGAGGATGGCGGCGACATTGCCTTCTTCCTTGAGCATATAGTCGACGTATTCGGCGCACTGGTCATGACATTCGGGCCACGTTACGCCGAACGGACATCGATAGCAGTAGGCATCGGGGGCGAAACAGACACCATCGATAGAGTACCGGGCCCTCTCGCCAAACCAGCGGCGCGGGTCGCCGGTCAAGGACATGGCGGCGGCAGTGCCGCCGTGATAAGAATGATAGCGAGAGATAATCTTGTAACTGGGCGCCTTGTATTGCCGGGTGATGATGAGAGCGCCCTCGTTTGCCTCAGCGCCGGAGGTGGAGAAGAAGAATTTGTCCACGCCAGAAGGCATCACTGTGAGCAGGGCATCGACGGCGCTTTCCATAGGACCATGGGCGAACACCGGGCCAATGTAGGGCATAATCTGGGCCTGCTTGACGATGGCGTCAATGATGACCTTGTTTTTGTGGCCGATATTGGAGCACATCAGTTGAGATGAGAAGTCGAGGTAGCGCTTGCCGGTATCATCGAAGAGATAGACACCTTCCGCGTCCTTGATATAGATGGGCTTTTTCCACCCTTTCTGGGCGCGCCAGGTACCGTAGGTGTGTTGCGTCAAATGCCTGAGTTTTTCTTCGGATATCGCCATTATTGTCTCCTTGATTCGAAATTCAACCCAGATTATACGTTAGTAGAGACTCTTTATCAAATGGTACGGACAAGAAGCGGGGCGTCTAAGAGGGGCGCTAGCCCCTCTTCCAAAGTTTTTCCCCTCTCCTTCGAGGAGAGGGGATTAAGGGGAGAGGTGTCCCCTTGATATTTCACCGCCGATTAACTAGCATTAGTGAGAAGGGAAGAAGACGATGGGCGATATATTGAATGAAGCTTACGGAATTGTGCAGTGCAAGGAATGTCCCTGGTATAAGGCGTGCGTGACCCCGATGCGGTTTACCGCGGAAGACGTGCGCCGCCAGCTCGAGTCAGCGCCGGGGATGAATTTCTCTCCCACCGACCTCGGTTTCCAGAACCTGCTATCGAGCATGGCGACGGCAGCGCAGAACTCCCTGCTGGAAGGCTGTCCCATTTTCATCGAGCGTCTGCGCCATAGCCCGAAGCTGGCGCAACGCATCAAGGAAATAATGCAGAACTGGGCGAAAGAGGAAGGCTAATTGGCAAAACCATCTGAGAAGACCCGTCCCGCCACCGCTTTCGATGAACTGTGCGTCAACACTATCCGCTGTCTGGCAATCGATGCGGTGCAGAAGGCCAACTCAGGCCACCCGGGGGCGCCGCTGGGCGTGGCGGCAATGGCTTACGTCCTCTGGGACCGGTTCCTTAAGCACAATCCGGCCGACCCTTTCTGGATAGACCGTGACCGGTTTATTCTTTCCGCCGGGCACGCATCCGCCCTGTCCTATTCGCTGTTTCACCTGACCGGCTACGATATGCCCCTCGACGAGCTGAAGCAGTTCCGCCAGTGGGGCAGCCGGACCCCGGGTCATCCTGAATACGACCTGGCGCCAGGACTTAATGTCACTACCGGCCCCTTGGGGCAGGGGTTCACCAACGGGGTTGGAATGGCCATCGCCGAGCGGTGGCTGGCCGCGCACTACAACGAGCCGGCGCACGCTATTGTTGACCATTACACTTACGCCCTCTGTTCTGATGGCGATTTGATGGAGGGGGTCTCTTCTGAGGCAGCGTCGCTGGCCGGGCATTTGAAGCTGGGTAAGCTCATCTATCTTTATGACGATAATGATGTCTCCATCGAGGGGAGCACCGAAATCACCTTCACCGAGGATGTGGGCCAGAGGTTCCGCGGGCATGGCTGGGAGGTCATCGGGCCGATTGACGGGCTGAGCATTGACGCCGTCGACCAGGCGCTGCGGCAGGCTCACGCCAGCGACAGCCGTCCTCACCTCATTATTTGCCGGACAATTATCGGCTACGGCAGTCCCCACAAAGCGGGCACCGCCGTTGCTCACGGCGAGCCTCTGGGCGAAGAGGAAGTGCGCTTGACCAAGGAGCGCTTGGGTTGGCAATACGCGGAGCCATTCTATATTCCGCCGGAAGTCCTGGCCTATTTCCGCCGGGCGCTGGAGCGGGGCAAGAGCTACCAGGAAGAGTGGCGCAAAAAATTCGAAAGTTACCGGCGGTCTTTACCCGACAAGGCGATAGATTTTGAGCGGGACATAAGCGGCGAATTGCCCCTTGGCTGGGACGAGGGACTGACCGACCTTTTCAAAGGTGAGGGCAAGCCCATCGCCACGCGGGAGGCTTCCAGCCGGGTGATGAATGCCATCACCAGGAAGGTGCACAATTTCCTGGGTGGCTCGGCTGACCTGGCGCCGTCGACCAGGACTCTCTTGAAAGACAAGGGTGATTTCGAAGCTGATAGCTACGGCGGCTACAACCTGCACTTCGGGGTGCGGGAACATGGGATGGGCGGCATCGCTAACGGGCTGGCCGTGCACGGCGGTATCATTCCGTATGCCGCCACCTTTCTCATATTCTCCGACTATATGCGTCCGCCGATGCGACTGGCGGCGATGATGAAAGCCCGCGTCATCTATGTTTTTACGCACGACTCGGTCGGGCTGGGTGAGGATGGGCCGACGCACCAGCCCATCGAACAAACTATGGGCTTGCGGATGGTCCTGAATATGCTGGTTATCCGCCCCGCCGACGCCACGGAGACCGCGGAGGCCTGGAAAATCGCTCTCCAGCGCAAGAACGGGCCAACGGCGCTGATGCTGAGTCGACAGGGTTTGCCGGTACTGGATAGGGAGAAGCTCGCCCTGGCCAGCGGCGTGCAGAAGGGCGGCTACGTGCTCTGGGAGGAGATAACCCCGCCCGATGTTATCCTGATTGGCACCGGGTCGGAAGTGCACATTGCCCTGGAAGCCGGGAAATTGCTGCTGGAGAAAAGAATTGCGGCGCGGGTCGTCTCCCTGCCCTCGTGGGAGCTTTTTGACGCTCAGCCGGTCGAATACCGACGCAGTGTGCTGCTGCCCAACGTGAAGCGCATTTCCATCGAGGCCGGGACACCCATCGGCTGGGAGCGATATGTCGGACCGGACGGCATCGCCATCGGTCTGAATCGATTCGGGGCATCGGCTCCCTACAAAGTGATTTACGAGAAACTGGGACTTACCCCGCAGCGGATGGCCGGTGAAGCCATTCGCTTACTGCAAGGAGGCAAGAAATGACGGTACGCGTGGCAATCGGCGCCGACCATGGTGGCTTTGCGCTGAAATCGGAGCTGGTCCCGTGGCTCAAAGCGCAGGGCTATGAGATGCTCGACCTTGGCGCCCATAAATATGAGGCCGCTGACGATTATCCTGATTTCGCTGAGGCGGTCGCCAGGTCTGTGGCTTCCGGCGAAACTCAGCGCGGCATCATCATCTGCGGGAGCGGGGTGGGCGCCTGCATCGCCGCCAACAAAATCAAGGGCGTCCGCGCCGGCCTGTGTCATGATACTTACTCGGCGCACCAGGGGGTGGAGCACGACGATATGAACGTCCTTTGCCTCGGGGCGCGCATCATCGGCGGCGAGCTGGCGAAGGAGATAGTCGCCGCGTTTCTGAAGGCAGAGTTTAGTCAGGAAGAACGATTTTCGCGGCGACTGCAAAAAGTGCTGGCGATTGAAGCGCGGAACATCGCCGGGAAGTAGACTCGCCAGAGACGGAGGTCGCTATGGAGCTGGGTATGATTGGGCTGGGGCGGATGGGGGGCAACATGGTGTTGCGCTTGCTGCGCGGCGGCCACCGCGTCGTGGCCTATGACCCGTCCGCCGAGGCGGTTCAGAAGGTGGTCAAAGAAGGCGCCACCGGTGTCGCCTCCATCAAGGAGCTGGTATCGAGATTGAACAAACCGCGCGCCGTCTGGATGATGGTGCCGGCAGGTGAACCCACCGAGACAACTCTGAGCACACTTACTGGCTATCTGTCTCTAAATGATGTCGTCATCGATGGGGGAAACGCTAACTACAAGGATAGCATGCGCCGAGCGGCGTCTCTTGCCACAAAAGGTCTCTTTTTCCTCGATGCCGGTGTCAGCGGCGGTATCTGGGGTCTGACCGAGGGGTACTGTTTGATGGTGGGCGGCGACCCCTCTGCCTACGAGAGACTTGAGCCGGTTTTCCAGACGCTGGCGCCAGCGCCGGACCGGGGTTATGACCACGTGGGACCATCGGGGGCGGGGCATTTCGTCAAGATGGTGCATAACGGTATTGAGTACGGGGCGATGGAAGCCTACGCTGAGGGCTTTGAACTGATGCAGGCAAAGCGGGAGTTCGGCCTGGACCTGGCGCAGATTGCCGGGCTGTGGCGGCATGGGAGCGTGGTGCGCTCCTGGCTCCTCGACCTCACCGCCTCGGCGCTGAAGGAAAACCCGAAGCTGAGCAATCTTCAGGCTTACGTTGAAGACTCCGGCGAGGGCCGCTGGACAGTGCAGGAGTCAATCGACCTGGGCATACCCCTGCCCGTGATTACGCAGTCGCTGCAGGTGCGTTTCCGCTCGCGCCAGGAGCAGCCTTTTGGCGCGCGATTGCTCGCCGCGCTGAGGAATAAGTTCGGCGGGCACGCCGTCAAGGAAACTAAGTAGCTTCGCCGCGCGCCAGCGCCACCAGCCGGCGGTAGGCGGCGGCGGGGTCGGGTTGCAGGAATACCGCGCTGCCGACACAGATAACATTAGCTCCCGCCCGCGCCACTTCGGCGATATTTCCCTCCTTGATGCCCCCATCCACCGCGATTTCCATCTCCGGGAGAGTGCGGCGCAACTCTTTGACTTTATCCATAACCTCAGGCAGGAATTTGGCGCCGTAGAAGCCAGGATGCACTGTCATGAAGAGGACACTGTCAATCTGGCCGGCGAGGGGTAGCACGGCTGAGACCGGGGTCTCCGGTTTCAGTGCTAGCCCGACCTTGAGCCTTAGCTTGCGAACGGCCGTGATTATTTTCTGTGGTTCCGGTGTGGCTTCATAGTGGAAGATGATTTTGCTGGCGCCGGCCTTCTGAAAACCGGCAACGTGGTCTTGGGGGCGTAGCACCATCAGATGGACTTCCCAGTTTAGCTTCGGTTTAATGCGGGCGATATCTTCCCAGCCGATGCTTTTTGAGGGAACAAACTGTCCGTCCATGATATCGACCTGGATATAGCTGGTGAAGGTCGCGGCCTGACGCACCAGCTTATCTAGAGTGGCTGGCTCGTCAGAGAGGATTGCCGGGACGACCTGGACTGGTCTTGTCATCAGAGCACTCGCAGGTCCATTGTGCTCTTGCCGCGCTTGTCGCGGGCGTGGATGTGTACGATGGAGGCCCCGGCCTCCCGGCACTTCATCGCGTCCTCAATAATCTCGTCCGGCTGTTCGGGCAGGTTGGGATTGGCTTCCTTGCCGTGTCCACCACCGGTCAGCGCGGCGGTTATGATGACTTTCTGCTTTGTCTGGCGTGGCATATTTCCTCCTCGTAATGTTAAGTGGCGGCCTAGCTGCCATAAAACATGGAAATGTCATTCTGAAGGAGCGAACGACTGAAGAATCCGCTAGAGGCGGACTCTTCGCTGCGCTCAGAGTGACAGGAACGCGCCCGGGGTGACAAGCTGAGAGCGGTATTTCCGCAACAATTCGTCCTAATTATAGCACACTTGCCGATTGACGGGTCAGGAATGTGGTGCGATAATCTCTAGTAGCGAGGAGGCGACAATGTTAGCTGTTGGTATGCTCTGGGGCAAAAAGGGCGTTCGCTCTTTCGACATCCCGAAGCCGGAGATTAAGGAGCCGGATGAGGTCCTGGTGCGGGTGAAAGAGGTGGGGCTGGACGGCACGGACTTCAATATCAAGACGGTGATGGAAGTCGAGCCCTGGTAGACATAAAAAAAGAGGGGACCGCTCTTTCCCGGGAGCGCCCCCCTCTGCTTGCATCCACCTCAAACCCGACTCAACATCCGGTTACCCTCGCCGGAAGAGGTCTCCTTCTCTTGAGGACTGACCTCAACTCAACTCATTCTGAGTCAGGTTCGAGTTCCAGCGCGCCCTGCCTGCGCAGGGCACTACCTGTCAACCTGCCGAACTCCGAAGAGTTCCTGAAGCCTCATAGCAACACCTCCTCTTCCTCAGATAGGACTCCTCTACGAGCCTTCACTATATTTTAGGCACACGATTTCCCGCTTGTCAATAGGTGTGCGCGCCTATTTTTTGGTGCGCCCGCGGTCCTCCGGGTACAGCACCTGGGGATGAAAAAACAAATAGAGGAGTGAGCCCAGGAAAGTAATCAAGATGATGACCAGTGCCCAAATCCATTTCTTCCCGCCCACCACTCTCTGCCGGTACGCCAGGTCCTGCAAGAGCAGCCCCGCCAGTATCCAGTGGGTGATGCCGATGAGGACAACCCTTAGAATCCATTCTGGATTCATCCCGGCTCCCATCCCTGCCGCAACGCTATTTGCCGTTATTATATACGATTTGCGGGTCGATTAGATAGGGGGCTGGACGGGTTGGTTTGGCGCTTCGTGCTTCGTATTTAGGGTTTGACCCGGTTGGTGATATCGCGGTAGGTAGCAAGCTGGCAGACGACGCCATCGGCGTCCACGTATGGAGTGGCCAGAAGCTCGAAGGTCTTACCATTAGAGAAGGTATATTGCCATTTCTCCACCTGACCGTTCAAGACCTGCGGCAGGCGGCACTCCGGCCCGCAGGGACGGTCGAGGTGGCGGATTTTCTGGTAACAGAGACCGCCGACACCTTCTCCAAATTCCCGGACCATCGCCGGGTTCATATACCTTATCCTGTAGTCCGGGCCAATGATGACCACGCCGTCCGCCACGCGGTTGAGAATGCCCATCATCTTGTCTCTCTCCTTCGTCAAGAGGTTTTCCATCTGGAGGCGGCGCTCGTACTCGTTGCGGGCGAAGGCGGTCAGGTAGCCCATCGTGCCGGCGATGATGACAAAAAGCACCGGGCGGATGAGGGGGTCGGGATAAGGAGAGATAAGGAAGGCACGTGGCAGGAATATGGCGAAACTGGCCAGGGTGACGATGACGGCACCCCGCACCCGGCCGAAATAGCTGACGTAGAGGATGGGAGCCAGGAAAAGGAGCCGGTGGACGTCATGGACGCTGTAGAAAAACGCCCAGCGCAGGGCATCCCACTGGAAGAAGTCGATTATCTCGCCGGCGTAATAGATGATAGTGCAGGAGATGAGCAGCACGGGCACGACGAAGAGGCGACAGGCGCCGTGGAGCCGGCATACCACCGCAACAATTCGGTCGGCAAAATTAGGCTGGCTATTCATTTTCACCCTGCCTGCGTCCGCAGGCTATGCAACACGCTATTTCCGGTTGATTTCGACTTCTTCCGTCAGGCTATCCTGGCGGGCTCTTTTGCTCCAGGCTTTCTTGAGAGCCGAATACATCCCGCCAACGTTCATATACCAGACGAACAATACTGGCAGGAGAATGACCGGTAATGCCAGCGCCAGGGCTAACATGACTGTTCCTTCCATTGTTTTCTCTTTCTAGTCCCTTACCGGGACTTAATGTCTACTTTCAGCAGAACTCCTTTTCGCGGGCCAGTTTCTTGGCGCGCGCTTCTTTGATGGCTTTGATAAGGTTGCCGGCGTTAAGGTACCAGACAAAAGCCGCCGGGAACAGGATGACCGGGATGGCCACTATCAGTGCCACGATAATTTCCCACTCCATTTGCCTCACCTCCTGTTATCCCAACACCATTCATCACCTTAACCAATTTCAGCATAGCACCGTCAAGTCTCAACCGACTTCCGCCGTGATGCCTATTCTCATACACCAGAAACACCTAAATTAATCAGCATAAGCCTAGCGTTTTGTGCTTAGTGGATGAGGGAGAAATAGGTAGATATGCTTACTGAAAAACCAAAACGTGGCTTCCCTTTGACTAGGCTCGTTCCAAAACTTTGCTCACTTTAAGGACTGACTGTGCGGTGGTCTCATGGTGCATGATGGGGAGCACCCGATTTGCCGCCATGAAGATGAGTAGTGCGTCTGCAATCAGCCCGGCAGAAATGGCGAACTCCATCCAGTGGGGGAAGTAACTGGTGCCGGGGCGGGGCTCTAGGGCCAGCAGGCTGACGTTAAAACGGTTGATGATTAGCCCGATGATGACCAGTATTGCTGTCCAGAATAGCAGGTTTCGGCTTTGTCTTACATTGGGCAGAGAAAACAGGATAATTGGTAGAATAACGCCTATTATTATCTCGGCCCACCAGAGGAGGCTGTATGGCGACCAGGAAAAGGCAAGCCCGAGCTCCCCCGCGACCATTAAATCAATTATCTTCAAGAGCAAATAAAGACCGAGGATATAGGGGATAACCTTGCCTAAGCCGGCTAAGATATCCAGACTTAACTTGTGGCCGAAAACTTTTGTACTCAGCGTTGATTCAAAAATGGCCATCGCTGGTCCTACCGCGACTGCCGAAAAAAGGAAGAGGAGCGGCAGGATAGGAGTATACCATAGTGCGCTCAGCGAATTGGGCATCATTAGGAGCATAGTCCCCAGGGAAGACTGGTGGAGAGTTGACAAAACGACTCCGGTAATGACCAGAGGTATTTGTATCGCTCTTATCGCTTTTAGAGGAATGTGCCAGTTAAGCCGTTCAAAGACGGCGGGGCTGAACTCAAGCGCAAGCACAGCGGTGTAGGTCATCACGCACACAGCTACTTCAAAAAGAGGCGAGTGGATATTCCAGTAAATTATGGCGTGCCAGAGGTACCACGGCTGGCCGACGTCAACCAATAGCGCCAGAATCACCAGTTGATAACCGAGGAAGGCAGTCAAGATGGCAGGTCTCACCACCGGATAGTACTTCTTCCGATTGAAAATATAGACCGCGCCTGCCAGTGTGAAACCTCCTGCCGCCAGGGCAACGCCCGAGTATAAGTCAAAACTTATCCACAACCCCCAGGGACGACCGTCGCTCAGATTGCTAATGGCACCGAGTCCATAAAGATAGCGGATGATGAATATTGGGAGACTGAATAAGGCAATGACACTTAATATCGCCGTACCGATGGGAAATCCCGCAGGTTTTTCCAGTCTCATTTGTTCTCTCCTTTTATCTCGCTATCCTGTTTCAGTGCTTTCACACTCTGGCGTCGCTGAATCAGCCAGTAAACACCGGACATTGCGGCGGCGACGCCCACCAGTACGGGGAGTACAGCACCCATCGCTCGTTCAGCGTCAACGGTGACTGGTTGTGAGCCAAGCTTGGGGAATCCCAGTTTGTCGAAGGGTACAGGGGAAATATACAACCACGAGGTGCCCCCAACCTCGTTTTCTCCGTAAATATGGTTGACATACCGCCCAGGCGAAGCGGCAATGCGCTTCTTCGCTTCAGAAATCAGCTCTTCTCTGTCACCGAATTGTAGAGCGTCTGTTGGACAGGTCTTCACACAGGCTGGCTCCCAGCCCTGAGCGAGGCGGTCCAGGCCGGGAGTGGTGCAGAAAGTGCATTTACGAATCCAGGGGATGGGTTTGTCCCACTCGAAAGTTGGTATGGCAAAAGGACAGGCCACCATGCAATAGCGACAGCCGATGCATTTGCCCTCGTCATAGGTCACCGGACCATCCGGTATCTTCTGAAGAGCTCCAACGGGGCAGGCGGTCGCACAGGCGGGGTGTTCGCAGTGCATGCACTGGAGTTTAGTAAAGACCCATCGAAGTTTACCGCCATATTCCAACTCCGTAAAGCGTATTTTAGTCCAGGTACGGGCAGACAGTTGCGGTGGGTTCTCATAACTACCTTGATTAGTTGATTTTACTGCATTCTCCTTGGTAGGTATAAACTCGTCATGCTCATTCCACTGCTTGCACGCTACCTGACATCCCCTACATCCAATGCACCTATTAACGTCGCACAGCACTGCTGTAGTCATCTTAAGCCCTCCTTGCCTTGCACAGAGGTATACCCCAGTGATTGAGGATGCCGATAGGGTGGACTATCCTGTCGCTTATTTGCCGGACTCAACTTCAGCGCCTACTTTGATGCCCTTCTCGAGAGCTGCCTTTTTCGCGCGCAGTTCCTTAATTCGGGAAAAGAGTCCACCCAGGTTCAAATACCAGGCGAAGGCTACCGGTAGTAGTATTACCGGTATCGCCAGCACCAGAGCGGCCACAATCTGCCATTCCATTCTCTTGCCTCCATTGTCAGCTTAGCATTTTAGTCTTAGAGTAAACTTCCGCCGTGATACCTAATTTGGCGCTTGAGTCGTTAGTGATTTACGCTTAGACGATACTAGGTAGTTATGCTTAGAGAGTCCCGGCTACCTATTGAGACCGTAGTGGAAAAGGCGTATTATAGGGGGTGGAGGTTACACCTTTGGACAAGAAGATAAGGGTCCTCATCGCCGATGACCATGCCGTCGTCAGGGAGGGCACCCGCCAGATTCTGGAGCAGGAGCCTGACCTGGAGGTGGTGGGGGAGGCGGCCGATGGCGAGGAAGCCGTCAAGCTCGTAGAGAGGCTGAAGCCGGACGTGGCCATCGTGGATATCTCGATGCCTAAGATGGACGGTATCGAGGCAACGCGGCGCATCAAGAAGACCCTTCCCGCGACGGCCGTGCTGATACTCTCCGCCTATGATGACGACCAGTTTGTCTTCAGCCTGCTCGAAGCCGGCGCGGCGGGCTATTTGCTCAAGAGCGTGCGCGGCCGGGAACTCGTCGATGCCGTGCGGCAGGTCTACGCCGGAGAGTCAGTGCTCCATCCTTCCATCGCCCGAAAGGTGCTGAACCGGTTTGTGCCGTCCGGCCCGGCGCGGGAGCAGAAGACGATGGAAAGCCTGAGTGAACGGGAGCTTGAGGTCTTGAGACTTGCCACGAGAGGTCAAAGCAACCAGGAAATCGCCACGGAACTTTGCCTGAGTCTGCGCACCGTGCAGGCCCACCTGGGGCATATCTTCAACAAACTGCAGGTGAGCTCGCGGACGGAGGCAGTGGTGCGCGCCCTCAAGGAGGGCTGGATTACCCTGGAGGATATACCCTAGAACCCGGAGGAAAACGCGCGCTTAATGGCTAAATCACGCCTGGCGGTTACCAAACTCATCACCGTGTTGCGTCAGCCGGGTTTCTGGCTTATTGCGGTTTCCCTTGTCTTGATTTCGCTTCCTCACTATTACGGAGTCCTGAGATATCCACCTTTCCTTGTGCCCGTGGTTACCAATCTCGGTCTGGAACGGCAAGCCTTTGAGAGAATCCTTTTTCTGGGCCCGGTGGTCTGGGCGGGGTTTATCTTCGGTTGGAAGGGGGCTTTTATTACCTCGCTGGTGGCGCTGGGGCTGATGTTACCACGGGCTGTCTTAATCTCTAATTTTCCGAAAGACGCTCTGTTTGAGAGCAGTGCCGTCTTCATTATCGGTAACGTGCTGGCGATTAGCTTCCACGCTTTGCGCAAAGAGCGTGAGTATCGCATCGAGCTTGAGGCGGCACAGAAAGAGCTTGAGGAAAACGTCCGGGTCATCACCGAAGACGAGAAACGCCTTGCCGCTCTCAACCAGATAGCCACTACGGTATCGCAGTCGCTGGAGCTGGACCAAATCCTGACGCGTGCCGTGGCCCGGGTGGCCAGCGTCATGCAGGCGGATATTACGTGGATATACATCCTCGATGAGAAAGCCAGCGAACTACTGCTGGCCGCCCACTGGGGCATGCCTCCGGAGCTGGCCGTGGGCATCGACCGGCTGAAGCCGGGGGAGGGGTTTAATGGCCGCGTGGCGCAATCGGGCGAACCACTCGTCGTCGAAAACGCCTCCAAAGACCCGCGTCTGACCAGAGAGGCGGTCAGCAAGCTCAACATCTGCTCGTTGCTTATTGTTCCTCTTAGCTCCAAAGGCAAGGTCAATGGAACGCTGTGCGCCGCCTACTACCAGTGCCGCACTTTCCAGCAAGGAGAAATCGACCTTCTCGGCGCCATCGGCAAGCAAATCGGTGTGGCGGTGGAAAACGCCCATCTCTACCTGCGCCAGCAGAAGGTGGCGGAAGAGCAAAAGCACCTCCAGGAGAACCTGCGCTACTATCTCCGCGAAGTGACTAAAGCCCAGGAAGAAGAAAGAAAACGCATTTCCCGCGAATTGCATGATGAGACGATTCAGTCGCTCGTGGTCCTTTCCCGCCGACTCGATGTGCTGGCTTCTAATAGCAAAGGAATGACCGAGGAGGCCCGCTTGCGGATGGAGGAGTTGCGGGAGCAGGTGAATGACACTATCCAGAGCGTCCGGCGCCTGAGCCAAGACCTCCGCCCGGCGGCGCTCGACCGGCTGGGTCTGCTGCCGGCGCTGGAGTGGCTGACTACAGAAGCCGCCAAATACTCCGGCATCAGCACCAGCGTGAAGGTCATCGGGACGGAGCGTCGGCTTTCAGAAGAGGTAGAACTGGTGCTCTTCCGCATCACGCAGGAAGCGCTGCGTAATGTCTGGCGTCATTCCCAGGCGACGAAAGCGGAAATCACCGTCCGGTTTGACGAAAGCCGGACGTGCATAACCATCGCTGATAACGGCAAGGGCTTCAAGCTGTCCAAGTCAATGAATGAACTCGCCCGAGACGGCAAGCTGGGACTGGCGGGTATGCAGGAGCGGGCACAACTGCTCAACGGCACCGTCACCGTGGAGTCAGAGCCGGGGAAAGGCACGCGGGTCATCGTGGACGTGCTGGCTTAGAGCAATTTCTGATAGACCAGCTTGCCGTGGCCTCCCTTGTAGAAATCGGGGATGTTGCACACTACAGTGTAGCCACGTTTGAAGTAGAACTGCTGGGTTTTCTCGTAGCTGGTGTGAGACTCCGTCTCAATCAGAATCATTCTGCCCTTAGCCTTCTTGATGTTCGATTCCGCCGCGGTCAGAAGCGCCGTACCGATGCCTTTGCCATGTTTCTCTCTTGCCACGGCAAGCCAGTAGACATCCCAGGTGCCCTCGGTCAGGGGCGTCGGCCCGTAGCAGACATAACCGCTGACCCTGGCGTCCGCCTCGGCGACCAGGATGTGGTACCCTGACTCGGTGCCGTCAGCAAGGTAAGCATCAACCAGTTCCTCGGCGACGACTCTATCCATTTCATCGAATTCGGGGGTTGTACTCACGATGTCCATTATGGCGGGCTTGTCCCGGCCGGTCGGCGGGCGGATTTTGATGGCCACTACGGCTTCTTCTCCAGGGCCAGCCGTACAATCCTCTCGACGAACTGGGTGTAGGTCATTCCGGAGGCTTCCGCCTGTCGCGCCGCGCCGGTCCCCGGCGAGATGTCCGGGTTGGGGTTGATTTCCAGCACGTTCACCTGGTTGTGGCTGTCCAGGCGCATGTCAACGCGGGCGTAGCCATGACAGCCGAGGACCTGGAGCGCCTTCAGCGCCGTTTGACCGATGCGCTCCCTTTCAGCCTCGGAAATCTGCGCCGGACAGACCACTTTCGTCCCTTCGAAGTAGACGCTGCCTGTCTCCCACTTGGCGGCGAAGGTGAGGATGGGGGGTTTTCCGGCCGGCAGAGAATAAGTTATCTCCGAAATGGGCAGCACACTGCATTCCGAGTTGCCGAACACGGTGGCATTGAACTCGCGCCCCTTCAGGAACTCCTCGACTATGGCCGCACCACCGTAGGCATTGCTGATTCGGGCAACCTGTCTCTCCAGCGAGGCGAAATCCCGAACCAGACTCTCCTCAGTCAGCCCGTGGCTGGCGTCTTCCTTATGGGGCTTGACGATGGAGGGATACCTGAGCCGGAACGTGCTCACTGTCTTCGGGGTGAGGAGCTGGTAGCGGGGATTCAGTACGCCGCCGGCCCGCAGAATTTCCTTGGTTTTGGCTTTGTCCAGGGCGGTCCTCAGGATTTCGGCGGCGCAGCCGGTGTAGGGGACTCTCATCTTGTCCAGAGTCTCCGGTATCAAGGCCTCAGTCTCTGGGAAACCCGGGAAGCCCTCGAACAGGTTGAAGACAAGGTCGACCTTGAGGGACTTCAGTCTGGCGATGGCGTTTTCGGTCGGCAGAACAAGAGGGACTAGCTCGACGGCGTGGCCAAGTTCAAGCAGCGACTTGTGCACCGCGTTGACGGCGTCAAGGACACCGGCCACGGCCGCTTGCTCGCCGGCATCGCTATAGCGACTGGCTACTGGCTCGTTGTAGACGACTGCTGCCCGCACAGAGGGTATCTCCCCAAAGCCGCGCTCAATACGGCGCCAATCAACGCATCATACGTCCAGCCCATCTTCTGGGCCATAATGACCAAGTCACTATAATCGCCGAGTCCGGGCAGAGGATTAATCTCGAGGAAATAGGGCGTGCCGTCATTGCCAATACGGTAGTCGACGCGGGCAAAGTCGCGGCACCCAAGTACTTGAAAGGCGTTAATCGCCGACTTCTCCAGGTTCTTCAGCACGCTGGCGTCAAGCCGGGGCGGGCATTCGTAGTCGACGGTGTTTTTCCAGTCGCGTTTGACCTCAAGGGAGTAGACGAAGTGGTCGTACTTCTGTCGGGGCAGGATGCGCATCATGCCGAGGACGTGGGGTGGGGAGTTGCCTACCATACCCACCGTCACCTCATCGCCCGCGATGAACTCTTCCACCATCACGGGCTGGCGGTAGCATTCAATCAGCTGGGCAGAAAGCTCGGTTATCTCATCGCGATTTCTGGCCACCGAGGTAAGGCGGATGCCTTTGCTTGAGCCTTCAAAAATGGGTTTGACGATTGCCGGAAAGGGGAAATTGTCCCATCTCATTCTCTTGAGTTCCTGGGCACTGTTGATGATGACTTCTTTTGGAACGGCAACACCGGCCATTGCTGCGAGCTTCTTGGTGAGGGGTTTGTCCAGACAAATGGCCAGACACTGAGGGTCGGAGCCGGTATAGGGGATGTTTAGCATCTCGAGGACAGAGGGCACCTGTGCCTCACGGCTGCGGTAGGTGCCTCTGCCCTCGGCGATATTGAAGACAATATCAACGGTCTCGCGGAGAATGGCAGCGAGAAAGTCACGGCCACCACCGAGCCTCACCACGGTATGCCCTAAATTCTTCAGGGCTCCGGAAATGAGCTCGATGGTGGCGCCATAGTCGTATTCTTCCAGGGCATCTTCAGGACTGCATTTTTCCAGCGGTACGGTGTCTTTCAGGTCGTAGGTGAAACCTATCCGCATTATGCATCCATCCTTACTTTGAGCCCAGTGTCTCCTCGCCAAAAAGCCCGAACGGAGTGCCCTCCGGCTTAGCGACGCGCCGCATGTTCCTCACTCTGACGGGCATCTTCTCTTCGATGACCCTGACCGGTTGCGCCAGCGTGTCGTCCGTAAAGAGGCTGGCAAAGGGCAACGCCAACGGCTTGGCGCTGGTTCTGGCCCGCCGCAGTGGCGCGCTGCCCTTCGGGTTGCGGTAATGGAAGATTTTGTCCTGGTAGTTCCTCAGCAGTAAGCCGTCCTCCGTCTCCAACAGGATGTAGTTGGGCTGGAGCGAGATTTTGCCGCCGCCGTTTGACAGGTCGATGGCAAAGGTCGGGACAGCTAACCCTGAGGTATGACCGCGCATACCCTCGATGATTTTGATACCAGTCTCCACCGGCGTGCGCAGGTGTTCCGTGCCCTGTACCTCGTCACACTGGAAGAGGTAGTACGGGCGCACCTTAGTTTTGAGCAGGCCGTGGCACAGCTTCAACTGCTTCTCTACCGAGTCGTTGATGCCGCGGAGAAGCACCGACTGGTTGTTCACGGGCACGCCGGCGCGCAGCAAACGGTCAACCGCTCGCGCCGAGTCCGGGGTTATCTCGCGGTAGTGGTTGAAGTGCGTATTCAGCCATATCGGACCGTACTTCGATAGCACGGCGCACAGCTCATCATCGATACGCTGCGGCAGAACTACCGGGTATCTGGTACCGATACGGATAATCTCCACATGCTCAATCTGTCTGAGTTTGGCCAGAATGTCCCCTAATCGCCGCGCGGACAGCGTGAGCGGGTCACCACCGGAGATGATGACATCGCGCACCTTCTTGTCCCGACGGATGTACGCCAGCATTCGTTCAACCTCCGCCTCACTGCGTACCCAACCGCCGTTGCGCCACTCGCGCTTGCGCGTGCAGTGACGGCAGAACATCGGGCAGATGTCAGTCAGCACCATCAGTACCCGGTCCGGATATCGGTGGACAAGACCCGGGACCACAGAGTCCCGTTTCTCTTCCAGTGGGTCTTCCATACCCACCGTGCCCATCGTAATTTCCAAAACGGAAGGCACAGCCTGTTTTCTGATGGGGTCGTTGGGGTCTTCCGTGTTCATCAGGGACAGATAGTACGGAGTGATGGATAGAGGATATTTGAAGGTGACTAACTTGATTTCGGCCTGCTCTCTTGTGGAGAGAGGGATGAATTTAGCCAGTTCCTCAACAGTGGTGATTCGATTGCGGAATTGCCACCTCCAGTCGTTCCAGTCGCTATCCGGGACATGCCCGAACAATCTGGCTCTGTTGGTGGCGGTGGTACCGGGGGGTTCGTCGTCTAGCTCGCTACCAATAGCCTTATGCAGGTCACGTTTACTGGGAGGCTCTTCCTCCAAACTACCAAGGGTCTCAATTTCCGTTGTCACTTGTTCAGTTTCCTCCTTAAATGTTGGTTCTTAAAACCCCTTATTAATTAAAGGTTTATACCATTTATTAAACGCAATGTCAAATGGTTTGGATAGTGTTTTCCACAAAAATATTTAGGCTCGAAATGAGCCTGATGATTCGGCCGATAACGGCACCAGGAAGACGAAAAATATTAGCGTACCCTCAACAGGGAGCTAATGCGGGTGCCGACGGCTCGGGCTGCCTGAAGACGGGAAGTAGCCCGCAGCAAATCCCGGGCGAGCCTATCATCGCCGATTACTTCAGCGACCCACTTGTAGAAATCATTCTTCTCGGCGTTAACATGATAGCGGAAAGTATCATCGGACATTTCTTTGAGAGCAGTCTCGAGTTCGGATAGCTTCTTGATGAGTTTGCCGTCGCTCATCCAGAAAGTTTTATCTTGGGGGACTTCCCCGAGTATTCTTTGAGCCTCTACCTTAGTCATTGCCATTGTATCTCACCTCCACGTATCTATATATAATAATTATAACATATTTTGGAGTTGTCAAAAGGGGGCGGGCGGGAAGCGGAGTGGAGCGTGCGCCACCATGATGGAGTGTGATGGTAGACCGGCACTGTCATTTTCTCCAGCTTGAGCTCGGGGGAAAGATAGGGGTTATTGATGCGGAGCACCCGCCGGGTGGGGCGAGGGATGCGGGGGAGGTGGAGGCCGCCCAGTAATAGTTCGGCTGTCGTCGTCTCGCGGACGCGGCGCATCTCGAAGACCCGGCTGTAAAGCCGGATGCCGACGAGGCCGCGGGCAATGCCTGAGATGAGGAACAGGCTGAGAAGCTGATAGCCGAGAAGAGTTGGGAGGTGAGTAGCCAGAAGCCCGCCCGTGAGGGCGCCAAGACAGATGGCAACCCCGTTGACGGCATTGGCGAGGGCGATGTACTGAGTGCGCTTCTCGGGGGAGGCGGCGTCATATAGGAAATTGACACTGACCAGGTTGAATCCTGACCAGGCGAACCCGGACAGAACCTGTATCGGGATGAGATAATAGAAGTCGCGGCCGATAATCCAGAGCAGGGGCACCAGAGGCACCAGCAATGCCGTAATCCTGAGGACCTTGATGTTGCCGGCTTTATCGGCGCGTTTGCCCCAGAAAGAGAGGAAGAGTATGTTGACCAGGTCGGCGGTGGCGGTGATGCCGACATAAGTCAGGTAGCTGAACTTCAGGTCGCGGAGCATAAAAACGGCAAAGAAAGGGCCGGCCAGGTAAGTGGCGAATTTCATCAGCGCCACGTAGATGATGAATTTACCGACATTGGTGGACGGCATCTTTTTCAGGGTGTCGACGAGCTTAAAGGCGCTCTGCCGTGTCGCCGATGACGGGGGGTCATACATGCGGGACAGGAAGAACCATGAGACAAGCCGGAAGACTAGAGCCAGCCCGAAGATGATGGCGAAGCCGACGAAGACGCTCTTGTCTGAGACCTCCAGCACCGCGCCGCCGACGAAGAAGAAGATGAGAGTCAGCAAACCGCCGACGCGTCCCCGGAAACCGAAGAATTTGCCTCGCATCTCCTCGGGGACAAGGTCGGCCATCATACTACCCCACACCGGATTGCCCAGTGAACCGAGGGCGGTGATAACGGTGAAGAACCCGATGAGCCACCAGACCTTCTCGCCGGGGAAAAGCCAGGGGATGAGGAGAACGGGAAGCCACATCAGGGCGTGAGCTAAGGCAATGGGCAGGATGAACTTCTTGCGACTGCGGGCTCTTTCGGCAAGGCGCGGGACGGTGAGCTGGGATAGCGCCATCGCCAGGTTAGAGATGCTGGCAAGCAAGCCGACCTGGGCAGTCGTGGCTTTCAGGGCGAGGGCGAAGGGCGTGATACAGTCCTGGGTAAGACCGAGCATCGCCGAGTAAGCGGAGCCATCCAGGACGCTGTATCTTAAACTCTTCTTGACTAAACGGGTGTGAGTGGTAGTATTTATCATTTAACACCCCGATTCTGTCGGGGTGACCAATATATTTTCAACGCCTCGCCAAAAGAGAAGAGCTACCCCTTTCGAGGTAACTCTTCAGCTTCTCGGTGCGGAATGGTTAAATTATGTACTGTTTTTCAGGAATTGTCAAGCACTTTTCCCGAAATATTTAGCGCCTTTCCGCCTCGCCGGGACTGGTACTTTAGTCCGCTCCCTGGTTCTACGGGTAGAGGACACCGTTGCGCTCGATGACCCAGCTGGCCATTTCCCGGGCCATATTGAACTCCCAGAGCCTCTTCTTCTTGCCCACGGGTGTGCCATCCTTGATTTCGTCGGCGAACGCGACGAAGGGCTTACTCTTTTCCGTTTGTTGGGCATTGCGCTCGATGATGATGAAACCGCCCAGACCGGTCCAATAGATTTCCGGGAGCTTGTACAGCAGGCTCTTGCCCTCGGTGAGCGCGTCAATCTGGTTGATGATGATGTCCTTGGGGGACAGTTTCTTTTCGCCTTTTTTCTTCCAGAACATTTCCCTCTCCTTCTTTATTCCTATTCCCTGATTACTTATGATTTCTTTTCTTTGTTTTTCCTGTCTTTGTTCTTCTTGACCTGGCCCTCGACGACGCGGTAGACGCTGAGACCAATGACGGCAATGAGAATAACCAGGACAATAATCTGCTTAAGGTCCATTTGCTCCTCCATCAAATTTTCCGGCAACGGGGTACGGTACCCCTGCGCTACGAATGAGAAAAAGGAAACCTAGACGGACGCCGGAACGGGAGAAGGAGGAGGGAGGTCAAGGAGCTGGTAGAGGTGGCGGAACCAGTCTCTTAGGGTTACTGCCGCCCTTTTGAAGCGGGCGGTGAGGAAGCTGAAGGTGGAAGCTAAATAGGTGACTATCAGAATCCACAAGGGAAAGGCAGATGTCTTCCTGAGAATCCCATCTCGAACCGGGGCGGTCTCGGCCTGTCTGGTGGCGGTCGTTTCGTCCGTGGTCCTGGGGAGGTTAGAAACGAGGTCATTGGGTGGTCGGTGCGCTGAGAGCGAGACCGGTGCCCAGCCGCCTTTCAGCGTCTGCATTGAGGCCGGCGCGACAACAATAAGGATAGACAGGATAGCCAGAAGGCCGAGCGCTACGGGCCACTGGGGGAGCCGGCGTACCCTCGATACGGCGAATTTGCCTGCGGCGATAACACCGTCGTATGAATAGGAGAGCGCACGGGCGGCCCGGCTGTGAAACACGAGTATCGTCAATGCCACCGCCAGAGCGAAGTTGTGGTGGTTGGTCTGGCTAAAGGTGTTGAATAGTCCGAGCAAACTGTCCAGCGAAAACATTTTGCCTCTCGTTCAGGCTGAGTTCATTTGTAAGTGAAGACTTGCTTTTCTTTCAGTGTTGTGTTATCCTAGAAGAAATTAGCTAACACTGATGCACTATTCAGGAACTAGGGTTCACTAATTCTTGCATTTAGTATATAATTATCACTGGGGGTTTGTCAAGCTCAGTCGAGACTCGAGAGTGACAGGAGGGTGTTAAGCTATGCCAGAATGGACATTTATCACCAACCACGCCGCGGTCCTGAGCATTGTTAATGAACACCCGCGCATCACTGCCCGTGACATTGCCGGGATGGTGGGCATCACGGAGAGAGCCGTGCGCAAAATAATCGCCGACCTTGAGGCGGGTAGCTACGTTGCCAAGAAGAAGGAGGGGCGGCGCGTTAAGTACACCGTGAATTCTGAGCTGACACTACGCCACAGAACGCACCACGACAAGACGGTTGGGAATCTATTGTCGGTACTTGGGTGGAAGGGTAACTAATCCAAATTAGAGACGCAAAATCAAGCCCGCTGACCGGTCGCGAAATATCACGGAGATTAGGTCAGCGGGCTTGTCGTTTTCTTAGAGGCCGTAGAACTGCGGCCGGGTCTTCATCTCATTGATGAAGTCCTTAATTACCATTTCCAGGCTGGTGAACTCTGGCTTCCAGCCCCACTCCTCCCGCGCCCGGCTGTCATCAATGTCGACTACCGTCCTTGTCTCGTAGTAGACCATGACCACCGGGTCGGGCTTATAGGTGACCTTTGACCCCGGTAGCACCTTCTTAATTGCCGTTTCCAGTTCTTTGGCGGTCGGCGTGGGCCTTATGCTGCCCAGGTTGTAGCAGACTGTCTTGATGCTGTCCTTAGGGGCATAATAGAGTGTAACCGTGGCGCGGACGGCTTCCTTGTAGTAAGAGAACGGCGCTTTGACGTTTTCGGTGACCCAGCATTCAAACGGTTTGCCCTGCACGGCGTATTCAATCATCCAGGGAAGGTAGACCGGCAGGGCGCGTGTTTTTATGCCCGGGCGCAGTATCTGGGGATAGCGGATGCAGCGGAAATCAAGCCCGAACTTGCGGCGGTAGAACCGACCGAGAAGCTCGCCGTAGAGTTTGTTGGCGCCATAGATGGTGACCGGGCGCTGGATAGTCTCGTCGTCTACGGTGCCCTTGGTGCCCAGGCCGTAGGTAGCGTCCGAGCTAGCGAAGACCACCCGCTCGACACCGAAAAGCCGCGCCGCCTCGAGGACGTGCATCGTGCCGGCCACGCTCACCTGGAAAGCCGCCCAGGGATTGTACTCCGATGGTATGCTGAGCATCGAGCCGTGGTGGAAAATACCCTTCACGTTGTTGTCCTTGACGACATTGAGCACCTCTGACCAGACCTTGAGGTCGCCCTGGACAATCTTGACCTTATCTTTCATGTCACCCAGCGGCTCGGTGCGTGGCGCGATATCGAAAAGGACGACTTCTTCGCCTCTCTTGAGTAGCGTCTCGGTCAAACCGACGCCGATGCCGCCCGTGCCGCCCGTAATCAATACTGACATGTCTTACCTCCTGAACTAGCTTTCCTCTCCAGCCAGCTGCCGGATGACCTTAAACACTGCCGACCAGTCTTTTTTGCCCAGGCCGGCGGCTTGTGCCGCCTGCATCAGCTGGCGCATCAGGGTGGCGCCGAGCAGAGGGACCTTGTTCGCCTCCGCGGCGGAAAGGACCAGCCCCAGGTCCTTGGCCATCAAATCGATGGTAAAGCCGGGAGCAAAGTCGTTATTCGCCGGGCTGTCCGGGATGACGCCGGGGTGGGGGACCCTGGTCTGGAGCACCCAGCTATTCCCGGAGCTGGCGCTGGCAACTTCGTAGAGCACCTTCGGGTCGGCACCCAGCTTGGTGCCAAAAAGGAAGCCCTCGAAAACGCCCAGGCCGGCCAGGCACGCCATCAGGTTGTTCGATAGCTTGACCACCTCACCCATCCCCACATCACCGACGTGGAAAATCTTCTTGCCCATAACGTTCAGGATTTCCTGGTATTTGTCGAAGACTTCCTTTTTACCGCCGACCATGATGGAGAGAGTGCCGTCCGCCGCCCGGGGCGGGGCGCCGCTCACCGGCGCGTCCAGCATCTCGATTCCTTTTTCCGCAGCCGCGGCGGCCACTTTGCGGGTGATTGTAGGGTCGATGGTGCTCATATCGATGATGGCGGACCCCGGCTTCAAGCCCGCTAGCACTCCCTTATCGCCGAACATCACCTGCTCGACGTGCGGCGAGGAAGTGAGCATGGTGATGACCACTTCGGACTTCTCGGCGACCTCACGGGGGGTATTGACAGCGGTCGCCCCCGCCGCCACCAGCTCCTTCACCGGCGCGGGGTTGATATCGTGGACGGTGAGGGGGTACCTAGATTTGACCAG